>Ga0114906_1000959_pt1 | contig 15480 bp, 24 predicted proteins | sample MalvirDeepMed_M9_FD_89687 | JGI IMG/M metagenome (GOLD analysis project Ga0114906, IMG submission 89687) | Marine viral communities from the Global Malaspina Expedition - Malaspina viral metaG DeepMed_M9 | ecosystem: Environmental > Aquatic > Marine > Oceanic | place: Mediterranean Sea...
AGAGGGAACTTGGCCTTTGGATCATCAGACGCTTCGAAGCCGGCGACCGTCTCGGGATTCAATTTAATTTTGTCGTAAAAAAGTCCCTTTTCAGCCTCAACCTCTTCAAACTGCCAATTATTGGGGTATGCGGCCACCGCAGCGATTTCTGTGAGCTGTGCGGTCTCTGGTTTGAAGCCTGTGGTCTCTGTATCGAAGAATATCCAAGTATTATCGCCAAAATCCTTGAGTTTCTCGAATAATTGTTCGATGGAGGACTCAAAAAAGTCGTCATCTAAGATATATGCCTCTTTAAGGAGATATTTGCGCCAGTTTTCAAGTAGGAGTTTCATTTAACCTTTATCTCCCGCTAGCCTCTGTTTGCCCAGAGTATACAGTAGCGATACGGCTAGTCGCCCACCCTTCCCGGCTGCTTTAAGCCACGGAAAGCCTAAATTCAAGAGAGTGCCACTAGCTAAAAGCATAAGCATTCTTTGTCCGTCATCAGATAGAAAGAGCTCCGAAATATCATATTTTCCCCTGAACGCATCAATCAAAGTAGCATTATTAAAATCATAATCGAAATCACCCGTAAACGACATATTGAACCAAATGAGCAAAAGAAGGCCCCCGACGGCGAATCCGCCCACTTTTTTGAGGTCAGGGTGGCGGGCTAGCCATTGATCTAATTCTTCTGCGCCCAGCTTACCCGCGGCCGCGGCCTGCTTGAATCCCGGGAAGTTTTGAATGCCGTCGAGGATTGCTTCCTGGACAAGCTTATAAACAGCCAACCCCTCAGAGAGTATCTCCCACAAGCGATCGAAATTCCATTTTACAAGAGAAAAAATTTTGTAGAGGAGACCATTGTGTGACTTAAGAGCCACAACAGCATCTTTAATTCCGACTCCTGCCTTAGTGGCGAGGCCTTTGAGCGCTTCCCATTTCTCTTTAAATGCGCCACCAAGGCCCTCATACAAAACGGTTGCCTGAGCCTCGTTTAAAATGAGAAGTTTATCAGCTGTTTGAAAAAATTGGTATGCTTCAGTATCGAGTGTATCCTCTCTGAGATATTCGCGCCAGTTTTCAAGTAGGAGTTTCATTCTGCACCTTCAACTGGGGGCAAAGAATCCGTAAAAGAATCCGGTAATAATTCAACATTAAATTTTTGGGCTAATTTAACCAAAACCCCCGCTGCCAAAGCGCCCCCGGGTAATAAAAAGATCCCCAACAAGAAGACTCCTCCTAAAATATCTTTCATCTGCTCTTTCATAAACGATTTTTCTTCCGCGTTAAGCTCCTTCTTCGATAAACCTTTTAGCAATAATTTACCTAAATTGGTAGTTTGTTTTATTTCATTAGCCAGTCTCTGCAACGCGTCTTTAACTTTGGCTTTATGCTTTTGGATAAAGTCTCCGATTTTTCCTTCTTCAATTAATTGTCTTTCGGCAGCAAAATCAACATCGGCTGTTTCTTCATTCAAGTATTTTCGCCAGTTTTCAAGTAAGAGTTTCATTTGTTCTTTGTCCATCTACCATCAACGAAGTATTCTGGTTCGGGATCCCAATCCGGATCAAAAACAGAGGAGTCAACAATCTTGAAGTTGTAATCTTTGTCGTGTCCGATATTGCCTCTCCCAATCTCATATTTATCAATAGCAAACTCGTGCATTGCTTTACTTAGTTCTTGATAAGCCGGGCCTGCAACAGGCGCTAAAATATCTTGTAGACTTTGTGCGGTCTGGGCATCTTTGTTTGTGCCGCGGCCGTGTCTTGCAGTAACTAAAGTTGAGTCAACAGCTTCACTAATGTCTCTACCAAACCTAAAAGATCCCATAATCATCTTCATAATATGAAATGGGTCGGCAGGATTCCACTGATCCCACCAGCTGTTCTCCTTTTCCGGCACCGTCAGCGCTTTTAGCAGCGCTTCTTGCTCCGCAGGGAAGGATTGATCTAGAACCTTCTGCATATCCTCGGGATAAATGAGAGGAGGTGTTTTTTCCATCACGATCCAAGAAAAATCTTCCGCATGCGCATATGCTTTGGGAAAAATGAACGGGTATCGTTTTGCTGTGTCAAAATCATCTTCATTCATCCGCATTTTGTAATAATCGGGGTCATGAATAACTTTGATAACATGTTCAGGGTCCCCAACGGGCTCATATACTTTACGAAAAGACCCGCCGCCGACCCTTTTGAAACGGTCGGATTCTACGATTGCTTGGATTTCTTCTAAGTTATCGGTTGCTTGGATTTCTTTAAGCCACGGGAAATGCTCGGCTTCGCCTTCTTTTATATATTGGCGCCAGTTTTCAAGTAGGAGTTTCATTTCTTGAGATCTGAGTAAGTTTCTCTGATATATTGGAGAACCACTACCATTTCCTCTTCGGTTAATCGATTCTTCCAGCTAGGCATAAAACCAATTTCCCCTTGGAAGCCTTCCCTGATACTAATAAGCAGTTCCTCGTCTGATTTAGACATCCGTTCTTTATCATTTACGAAGTCGGCCGCAAATCCATGGTTTCCCCTGCCATCGGCGCCATGGCAAGAAGCGCAGTATCTATGGTATATAATCACCCCTTCTCGGGCTTTTTTGAGTGTCGGCTCTGGTATCTCCTCTGGAGGTAATTCGTCGACAGGGGCTTGAGGGGAACAGATGATGAGACCCAAAAGCAGAGCCCATAAAACACCCACTATACAAATTCGCCAATTAACAAATAAGATTTTCATACCACTATAAGTAGTGATATTATAGTGTTAATAGCCACTCAATTGAGTAAAGAACTTCCTGGGAACTATACCCTTTGTCAACATCTCGAATAACCATCTCTCGGTCAATATAAAAGAAAGTTGGCCAACTTGTCAGTTCCCATGGTCCACCACTACTAACAAGCATACCTCGATCGCCCGGAAGGACCGGAGAAGTAGTATTTCCGTACGCGGTCGCCCACTGCTGAATATCGGCCTCGGACGGGGGTACTCCGTGTTGGTTTTCGACCAAGACAGTTACATAAATGAGGTCTTGGTCAATATACATATCCTGGACCTCTTGCGCGTGTGCTCCGGCATTATTACAAGGACCGCACCACATAGCTGAGAGATCCACAACGATCAAGGACCCATAATTGGCATACATATCAAACTCAGCGCCATTATGATCAACAGCAATGATATTGCACGGATGCTCTCCTTCGTCGGACCCGCAAACTTCCCAATTAACCTCGGGATCATATTCGGGAGGTAAATCTTCTATGTTATCGACAGAATCATCATCTTCATCGACAATGGGGGCGCCGCCGGGCGAACAAGCCACGTATAATACTAAAAAAGAAAGAAATAATAAGTGTTTCATCACAAACACCTCCTATTGTAAGTAGAGAGACTTAAGTGAAATCTGTTGGGTCTCGATATTTCTGTCGTACCTTCTCAGAAATAGGAATAGCTTCGCCGTCTCCATCGATCCGAACAAAGGTCATCTGAGTTTCAACTACATTCCTCTGCGTTCCATTATACACAGAGTGCCTTCTCGCCTCCATATTCAGCGTTAGAGAGGTTTTTCCCACCCTCTCCACCTCTCCATATATCTTGATGATTTGACCGGGCCTACAGGGCCGCTCAAAGGTCAATCCGGCGATGTGTTTCGTAACTATACGAGGGGTATCTGCAACCTGCGCGGCATATGCAGCTGCAGCCTCATCCAACCATGCTAGCATTACGCCTCCAAAAAGGTTGCCATGGTACCCTACATCTTGAGTTTTAATAAAATGAGTGGATATAAGTTCCACTATTAATACCACCTAACTGGTTCAAACCCCTCTAAGGCAGCGAAGAAATCATCAATTATTTTTTGATCGGCGCTGGAGAATTTTCCACTGGGTGCTATAATAATTTTGTCGTTTCCAACTTTTTTTGGCCTATCGAGAGAATAGGCAACGTGCCCTACAGGAATAAGTAGTTCATCATCTTGGGTGGCGGAGGGTACAATAATAATATCCCACCCATCCCCATCGGCAGGATTAATTATATCAGGATATTCACCATAATCAAAAGGTAATTCTATTTTATTTTCTTCACCTCGACCAAATGCCTTTGATGTATACTTGGGATTATCAAGACTTATTCTTTGATCGGGATTCGCCAAGATATACTGAACTATTTCGTCTCGCCGGCGGATAGCGATAGGGGCGTTCTCATGTAAAAACCGTCCCCACCTTTCAAAGATCAGTTTCATTTTTCTTTTTCGGTATTAGTTCTTTGTGTGCTTTCTTAATATGGGCGCAATTGCCTGTACTTTTGCACAATTCTTCTACTTTTCCTTGTAAGTTTTCTATTTGTTGTCTTAAATTTTGTATAACAGTTGAAATGTCAGTGATTATGTTCTTTTTAGGATCCATTTTTACTCCAGAGACTCTTTTGTTTCTTGAATAAGCGTGGGCAAATCAAGTCCCGCACAGTCTATTTTTCCCTTAGTATAGTTATAATGGTTGTTAAAGCCTCGAAATTCGCCCTTAATACTGTCTTCGTGCACCGTTTCACAGTATTTTCCGTCTGTTTTGGGGTATTCAAGAGGTATATCAAGGCCTAAATGCAGCGCTTTCCAAAGTTTCTTTAAAGCTTCCAGCTGAATCGGGTAAAATCCTGTAAAATCAGGCATATTTCGGCCATGAACCTTGGCATTTTGGATAATTGGGCGCTCTCCGAAGCCATTTTTGACGTACCAATCTTGATATTTGGGGTAATATGCGTTCGAAATCTCGATTCCAATGCTATTTTGGTTGCCTGGACGGCTAGAACAGTGCCATCCACCGTGCTGAGTGTCCAAAATTTGGTAAATTGTACCATCATTGTCCAAACAGAAGTGAACAGAAATGCCTCTTTTGTTTAATACACGCGCGCACGAGGCCGCCGAGAGACAAACATCCCAATGATTAACAAAACATAAGGGTTTTCGTTCCGGTTTCCCTGAATTGTCGTAATATCTCCCCGGATTTATCTTTAATCCGCCTGGTTCGTCCCACAAAACGACCTTATCCCACTCAATTTCGAGGAATTTTCCGTTATGAACAATGTATTTCTGCTCTCCACCGTTTAATTGACACGCTTGAGGCTTATAATCTGAGATTTCTACCTGTCTTTCGGTCCAAATACGACGATATGTGGAGGGTCCACACAGCCCATCGGCCTTAAGGCTATATTTGCGCTGCCATTTTTGGATAGCTTTTGTTAATTTTTCGTCAAAATGGTTCTCTCCAAACCAAGTTGGGTCCCAATCAAGTTTGTGGGCTGACGCCTCATTATAAAAGTTTTTATCCATTTGTTTTATTCTCTATAATAAATAGAAGTTTAGGATTATAAACACTCTTTCTCTGCCATAGATTACTCTTTTCGATGCTCATGGGGATGATATAGGGCCTTTTATGCTTGACAACAACGTATATGTCAATTATAATTGTTAATAGATCATCTCTTAAGATAATTAGTACGTGAGCATCTTCCGAAAACATGAATCAATCGTCGATCGAGCCGCTTCCGATCGTGCTCGGCATAAAAAGAAGATAGATAAGGCTATAAAGGAGTCAATTAAGGATGTTATAGCCGAGGAATCTATTATTGGCCAAAACGGTAAGAAAAAGATTCGTATTCCTGTCCGCGGCCTTAAGGAATATCGATTTATTTACGGAAACAACGAAGATAACAAGACAGTTGGATCTGCCGGCAATCATGACCTAAAAAGAGGACAAAAAATCAGTCAAAAGCGCGCCACGAAGGGACAAGGCCAAGGCTCCGGGGCTGCTAGCGACAAAAAGGGCGATGAATATTATGATGTGGAGGTTACTCTCGAAGAATTAGCGGAATATTTGTTTAATGACCTCGAATTACCTGATTTAGAGAAGAAACAATTTCGATATGTATCACAAGAGACCATAAAGCGCAAAGGGTATCGCTTTAAGGGGATTCGACCTCGTCTTTCAAAGAAAGAAACACTAAAAAGAAAGATTAGACGACGCAAAAGGGCGGAAAAAATTGGAACTTACGATCCCGACACTAACGAACGATTTCCTTTTCACCAAGACGACCTCAAATATCATCATATCAAGCCCAAAATCAAAGAAAACAGCTCCGCTGTTATTTTCTTTCTCATGGATGTATCGGGTTCCATGTCGATGGAGCGAAAATATCTTGCAAGAAGCTTCTTTTTTCTAATGTATCAATTTTTAAATCATAAATATGAAAAAGTTGAGGTCGTATTTATTTCTCACTCGACTGAGGCCACCCGAGTCTCCGAAGATGACTTCTTTAAAGTGGGCACACACGGAGGAACAATCATTTCTAGCTGTTTGAACCTAGAGTTGGACACAATTAAAAAAGAATTTCATCCTAATAGTTGGAATATATATAGTTTTTACTGTGGTGACGGAGAAAATTGGTCATCGGACAACGAAAAGTGTATTGATTTGTTTAAAAGAATCAAGGAGGTAAGCCAATTAAGTGGCTATTGCGAAATTAATGAACATTATTCCAATTTTGCGGACGAGGGTACTGAGGCAATCATGCCTACAGGTCACCCGTGGCCCAGCTTTTCTTCTTGGAAAAATGAAGATATGGAAAATTTATGGACAAAACTGACTCCTATCTGCGACAATACCTTCAAAAAAGTAATGATCGGCCACACCGATCATATTTGGACAGCATTTAGTACATTATTTGGCGGCAAAAAATAAAAATGACTGGGTGGACCGAAAGAGACTTAGTTTACTGGGATGAAAAAATCCTTGCAGTAGCTGAAAAGTTGGGATTAGACTGGTATCCAATCGACTATGAAATTATCGACTACCAGGAAATGTTAGGCGCCATGGCATACACCGGTGTCCCAACACACTACCGACATTGGTCCTACGGCAAGGAATATGAAAGAACCCACACATTATACAACATGGGACAAACTGGGCTCCCCTATGAGATGATTATTAATTCAAATCCGAGTATCGCTTATCTTATGAGAGAAAATGCGCTGTATGTTCATATTTTAACCATGGCACACTGTGTGGGTCATTCTGATTTCTTCAAAAATAACCGAATGTTTGATAATACCAATCCTAATAACATAATCGACAGCTTCAAGTCTGCTGCAAGATACGTTCGAAAGCTGATCGAAGACCCCTCGATTGGAATTGATAAGGTAGAAACGATTCTAGATGCCGCCCATTCCATTAAATACCAGGTACCACGGTTTGCGGGCATAACCTACAAGACACGCGAGCAGATTATTGACGGAGAAAAAAGAAAAATGGACGAGAATCCCAGATACAAGCCCAATCTGGAAAAAATTCCACTACGACCTGACTATAATTTGTTAAAATTCATAGCAGAACATAGTAAAAGCCTTAAGGAATGGGAACGCAACCTCCTTCTTATCGTTGAAGAAAGTTCACAATACTTCATCCCCCAGGCTCTTACAAAAGTAATGAACGAGGGATGGGCATGCACCATTCATTATAAAATTCTTAATGAACTAGAATTACCGGCCAATTTACATTTACCATTCATTAAACTACATAATCAGGTGGTGCGCCCTCATCTAGGGCAACTTAATCCTTATCACCTAGGTTTTAAACTATTTGAGAAAATCATCGCCGATGGCGGCTTTGAAGAGGCTATGGTTCTGCGAGAAATACATAATGATATATCATTTCTGCGCTTTTATCTTGATGAGGAATTTATGAGAGATCTTAATTACTTTAGCTACTCCTTTAAAAAAGATAAAAAAGCTACTACAATAGATGAGATATCTGACGATCGTGGGTGGGAAAAAGTAAGAGATGATTTAATTAGGAATGTGGGACTTAACAGGGTTCCCACAGTCTATGTAGATGAAATTGAAAAGAATAATGTTTTAGCCTTGGTGCACGAACATGACGGTCGCGACCTAGATTTAAAATATGCGTCTAAGGTTTTTGAAAATATCAAAACCCTGTGGGGAGATGAGATAAAACTTATCTCAATGGTGGAAAATGAAATATGGGAGTTTTAAAGTATGACCACAACAAATAAATTTTTAGAAAATGTTAAAAAACACAGAGAGGGTAAAAAAACAGAAAAGTTTAAAGGAACCCTGGAAGATTATCTCAAGCTTTTAGAAAAAGATAAAGAGATTGCTTCTCTGGCGCACAAGAGATTGTACAAACAAATCGTTTCCCATGGTGTTACTCAACTAGATGAAACAAATAATCGATGCCGCACACTTTTTAATGGAGAGGCGGTAAAAATATATGACTACTTCTCCACCCAGTTTTTTGGTATGGAACGTCCACTGGAAAAAGTAATGCGATATTTGCACTCGGCAGCTATGCGAGGAGAAGAAAGTCGTCAAGTTCTGCTGTTGCTGGGGCCCGTAGGTGCCGGCAAGTCTGCGCTTGTAGAGCATATCAAAGGAGCGCTAGAACAATCTGAGGCCGCCTATATACTTGAGGGGTGCCCTATTCGCGAGGAGCCGCTTCATCTTATTCCACGCTCCTTAAGAGAGGAATTTGAAGCCGAGTACGGAATTAAAATTGAGGGTGACCTTTGTCCCGTTTGCCGGTATCGGCTTTTGAATGATCAGGGTGGTGACTTTACTAAATTTCCAATTACACAGGCTTCATTTTCTAGCCGCGGCCGACAAGGTGTTGGCGTCGTACCTCCCATGGATCCCAATACCCAAGATACAAGCCTCCTTATTGGGTCTGAGGATATTTCGAAATTAGATTTATACCCCGAGGACGACCCTCGCGTCTTGAGTCTTAATGGCGCCTTTAATGTGGGCAATCGAGGAATTGTAGAATTTGTTGAGGTCTTCAAAAATGAAATTGAGTTTCTCCACACAATGATCACAGCAACGCAGGAAAAAAACGTTCCCTCCCCCGGTAAACAGGCCATGATAGATGGTGACGGTGTGATCCTGGCTCATTGCAATGAAGCAGAATGGAATAAGTTCAAAGCAGAACATACCAATGAAGCCATCTTAGATAGAATTGTTCGCGTTAACATTCCTTACTGTTTAGAATATAAGCAAGAAGTTAAAATTTATGAAAAGCTAATCGGACGCTCAGATTATGACTATCATCTTGCTCCTCACACACTTGAGGTCGCTGCGATGTTCGCTGTTCTCTCTCGACTTAAGCCCTCTAATAAAGTTGATCCTCTGACTAAAATGAAGATTTATAATGGTGAAGAAATTGTTGAAAAGGGTCTTATCAAAAAAGTTGATATCAAAGACCTCCGAGAAGAGGTGGAGGATGAAGGAATGACAGGTATCTCTACTCGATTTATTATGAAGGCAATTGATGCCTCATTGGCTGATTCAACTAAAAATATGATTACACCTATTTCCATCCGGGATGCTCTTATTAAACAGGTGAAGGAGCAGATTGTAAATCCCGACGACCGCAAATATTTTTTACAATTCCTTCAAAAAACACTGCATGAGGAGTATCTTTCCATTCTAGAAAAAGAAATCACCAAAGCATTTGTTTCTGCTTATGATGAACAAGCAGAGTCTCTATTTAACAACTATCTTGATCATGCTGAGGCCTATGTTAATAACACTAAGGTCAAGGACAGGGTTACCAATGAGGACATGGAGCCCGACGAAAGATTCTTGGTCAGTATTGAGGAACAAATTGGCATCAAGGGATCCGCCAAGAATAACTTCCGCGCCGATATTACTTCTTATATGTTTGCTAGGCTTCGCCGCGGCGAGGTTATCGATTGGCGTTCTTATGGTCCTTTACGCGAGGCAGTTGAAACCAAGCTGGTGTCTTCTGTTCGTGACATCTCCCGAATTGTTACTAAGTCTAAGAGTCGTGACACCAAACAACAAAAGAAATTTAATGCCATGGTTCAAACTCTAATTGACAATTACGGATACAATGAAGACTCGGCAGAAGAAGTACTTAAATTTGCTTCGAATAATTTATGGCGCGACTCATAAACTCCCACTTCTAGAGAGAGCGTCAGGAAGAGGGGGGACTACACAGTCCCCCCCTTCTTTTTTTATTATTACTAAAATACTTTTTTTGCACCATTGAGACGAATAAGTAGGATGAGTGAACAAAACACGAATCCACGGATCCACCGGATCTAGATCATCAAAGATATCCACCACAATACCAATATGATTAGATTTAGATGATCGTACGAGATTGCCGGGCTTCACATACTAAATAGTTTTAATGAAAGGTGTCGTCGGAATTTCCGGACCCAAACACCCCGAGAGGCGGCTCAGACCCAACATCAGAGCTAATGGCCAAAATAATTTCTTGTGTCTTAGTATCAATATAGACAGAAATATATTCATCGTCCAGACTTGAAAAGTCAGCCATTCCAAGTCTTGCTGCTCCATACTTCTTAACAAGTACGGTGAGCAGTGTTGAGAGCATCGCCGGGGAATCGATTTCTCTTGTAGGATCAAAAGATTCTTGCGGCGCCGAATCAAAGGGAAGATCTCGGAGCAAAGCTTGGGCTCTTGAAACATCGCTTTTGGCTTTTTCGATTAATTTTTGGTTTTTAAGCAGCTGGTCTTGCGTGTCGCACACAATGTGCTCTAAGCTGGCGCCAATAATAGTGTTCTCTTGTTCTCTTTTTTTATTTCTATGGATTCCGTATATATTAACGATCATGAGAATCATAAAACAAGCGCACAGAATAAGATTTAAAGTAAGCATAGGAGCTCCGTTTTAATAATTAGTCAAAACTTCGCAAATTTTTTCTTGTGCTTTCACATGCTGGCGCACATTTTTCCATCTCAAGTCAATACACACTTTGCGGAAATACAGAGTAAAATATAAACTACCCTTAGATGTGGATTAATATCCAGGCAACGGATCCAACAACGGTGGCACAACATATCCAAAATACGGCTTGTGTAAGTTCGTCGTTATTTTGAAAGAGATTTCGCATAACAGAGATAAATAGCTGCGAGTATAGCAGAAAGAATAAATAAGTTGCTATAAGGTTGTGCACTTAATGTGCCGAAACAGAAAGACCTGCAAATTTCTACTGGGACTTTTTGCGGGGTCTTGTTTTTAGTACTTTAATACGATTAAGTTGCTCATTGCGACTCTTTGCGCGCAGGGAGTCTTTTGGATACTTACGAAAGAAGGCTTCGCGGGCTTCTACAGGAGTAGGTTCAGGGCGCACCTTTCTCTGTTGGTGTGACCTATAGGCTCGCCACGCAAAGTACACCAATAGACCGCCTGGTATTAATACCGCGGCGCCAAAGATGATGGTATGTAAGACCGGGTTGGTCATCTAGTCGCATACAGTCCTTATCTCTTAAAACGTCGGATTAATGCCATGGCATGTTCTCCGACAGTGTCCCAAAACGCATGCAGCATCGCTAGCACAATGAACACCCACATCGCGCCTAGGGATCCTAGGCCTGCAATGATGATGATGTCCCTTAAGGTTTCCACTATATTAATTATATCGCATATTGGGTTATATATTTATTTTTATTTAAGAATTCTAAAAAGTCCGGAAATTTGCGTACGCATATTAAACGTACTAAGGCGCATCAATTCGCCGGTATACATGTATAGCACATATATTCGGGCCCCCCACGGGGGGAGGGGGGGGGGTCTGTTATGCATGCATTTTACAACTTTATTTTGTGAGCTTTTGTGAGTTACTTGCTGGTGCTAAACAACTCACGCAGCATTCGCCAGGTTCTCTGTGAGTTACTACGCACACGCAACCACTCACAGCAGGCACAAAAAAGCCGGGGCGAACCCCGGCAAGATTGTTTGCATGTTGCAATTAGCTGTTCTTGTAGCCTCGCTTGTGGAGGGTCATCCGCTCGATGGTAAGCACGACAGCATCCGCGTCCGTGTCAACGAGGCACTGCGCGGTCATCAAAGCATCGCGGAGCGTGCCCACGGTCGCGACGTTCGCCGGGTCTACGCCAACGAGCGCGCAAGCCTGTAGAGCGCCGTCCAGCTTGCTCTGAGCGGCTGCAACCTGCGAAGCAGCATCCGCCCCGGCGGCGTTGAAAGTCAGCACGCGGGCGGTGGAACCCTTGACGGCCTTATTGGTCGCGGGGATGGTGCCGAGCATCAGCGCGGACCCTTCCGGGTTAAGGTCCGCGTGACTGTCCTCGATGAAGGTCAGAGCGGATCCGATGTTGCTAAAAGCGAGGGTCATATCGGCGGCGGTGGCAAGGAAAATGTCGGTCATGTTGTGTGTCCTTTCGAGACGGGCGGGGCTTTAGTGCCCCTCAACTGTTTATATAGTACCACGACGGGCGCGAAAAGTCGAGTTAAAAGACTGCAAACTATGCAAGGTGTTTGTCAAGTCCTCCGTGGTAATGGCGTCTCGCGTCGTCGTCATGATCCTAATATACCACATCCACGGGAAATGTATCGGGCATTATTGTGCCCGGTTGTCATGGCGGCTGCTTGCAGGGCGCAAGTAACTCACAGTGTGACTGTTGCATGCTACAACCACTCACATATATGTTATTTGTGTGGCGCATGGAACTCACATGACTCACGGGTTGACTGTGTGGGATTGCGTCTGTACTATATCGGCCAATAGTAGCCAGCACCCATTCCCCAAACAAAACAAACAAAACAACTCCAACCAACATTACTTGCACATCCTCAGCTTCCCCCTAAGCTACTTCGACCCATTCGACCTTGCGGGACAACACCTTAAACCTGTAGGACGGCAATGCGTCAGCAGCGTAGGTGTTGTTAACAGGCAGCATCCATTCGTGGATGTTGGCAGTGTTGGCGGTCCAGGAGGTTGTAACACTACCGTTAGGGTTCACCTTCTGTATAATGCCCAACACACTTCCGGTCAAGTCTTCCAATACCTTGATGCCCTCGTGCTTCTCAATCGTGACCAAATCTCCTGGCAAGATTTCTTGAGAGAATCTCTGAAGATTTTTCTGTCCCTTTTTCTGAGAAGATTTGTTGGCCGGATAAGTTCTCTTGTGTTTTGGTGTCACCATCTGTGACTTTTTCTGCGCTCTTGCCTGTGACTTTTTCTTTGTATTGTTCGCTGACTTTTTCTTGCCGCCCCATGCCGTCCAACATGCGTTAGCGCAAACGGTGTTGCCCGTCTTTGCCTTAAACTTCTTCGCCTTGCAATACTTGCAACTCTTTACGAACTTTTCTGCTGCTTCTTGTGCTTTAACTGTGCTCGCGAGCTTCTTCGGATCTGTGAAGATTTCTGTGGTGATTTCGCGCCAACTCTTCTTGCGATTTATATAGCACAACTTCACCGTTGGCTGGGCTGTGAATTTTCCGCTGTTTGCGTCGATGCCGGAATTTACCACAACTCGCACGAACTTTGCCGTGGGATGGTTGCGGCTATAAATAACCGTGCTTCCCTTTGCGTTTTTCTTGTGCGGAATGAATCCGTCGTTCTTGAGGATGTTCCTGATTTGTGCTGCAATTACTTTGCTCATTTGATGTCTTTCGTTATTGCTGAAATGATGCGTACACTCGATTCTTCTTCCCAACAGGGGCCAATGTCCGGGTAGTCCCAATAGACAAAAATTTTCGGCAGATGCTCGGGCTCGGATTGTTGTAGGTTTGTGACAATGCCACGAAGACCGGGATATTGACGCTGGTCGCGCCATTCCACCAAGTCACCAATGTAAATCATTATACTTCGCTCACAATCCGTAGTTCGCTAACGTATTCTTCTGTGGTTCTACCGTTATCCCAAACAAACCACTTGACGGCAACACACACAGCGCCGTTTGCGTTCACCTGGAGAATCTTTACTACTGTGCCGGGGTCGTTGGGGATTGCGCGTGATTCAACAACATCGCCAACTCGCGGGATTATATCTCCGTGGTGATCTGTTCTTCTCATCGTCGGACCCTTTTAACGGGCGTCAAAGACTTGACGGCAGTCAATCGGCCCTCGTCGTCGTGCAGTTTGCACCAAGTCGGTCTACCATGCGGGCCGAGAATTGGCCTCCCATCGGAATGTTCACGTTTTTCTATTTCCACCACAAGGTAAACTCGACGGTGTACGCCCTGCGTCGTCTTGCGGCGCACCAAATCTCCGACTTCAATCTCGTGCATGTCGCACCACCCGCTCCAATGTCGAAAGCCCATTTACACTCTGCGCCCCGGTGGTCCATGCGATTTTCGCGCAAAGTTCGTTTGGATCCGTCCAGCCAATGCTTTCGAGTCCCACGAAGTCAACCACCAATCCCACAATACCCACGGCGCACGCATGGCGGGCTCGGTGTTGGAGTAGTCGCACCAAATCGCCAATCATGATTTCACGCTCCATCGCAATGTTCCAAGTGGGCTACCCTTTCCTCCGTCACAGAGCCGCTCGTCCATTCGATTTTGGCGAGTTTTGTGGGTTCGACGATGCCCACGGTTCTAGTCTTTCCGAAGCCAACCACAAGCCCGACAAGAGTCGATGGCTCGCAGGGCTCGAAGCAGCGCGCGGCGATCCGCACCAAATCACCGACTTTGATCGTCATGGGTAACGATTCCCTTTGATTTTTGCATTCCAAACTTCTTCGGAGAAGACTTTTGCGAAGCGAAGTCCACCCCCATCGCCCCCGGTTGCCTCTTCTGCCTTTACCTTCTTGGCGAAATTGCGAAGCACCTTGATGAACTCAATTTTGCCGAATTCGCGCTTGTGGTGAGTCTTGAGGCCGCGCCCCAAGTATTCGGTGGCAAGGTGGTCAACCATTTTGATGGTGTTTTCCATCCCGTCCTTATCCTCAGTATCAAAGACAATAACCATCTTCACTGGTTTACTCCCCCTGGAACTTGATAATGTCTGCCTCGGTCAATCCGAGAGCCCTCATGGCTTCTTCGCGCTGCTTCTGCTTCGCGGTCTTTGCCTGGACTTGAGGCGCTGCCTTCTTCGGCGTCACCTTTTTGACGGCCTTGGGCCGCTCATCAAGGAACGACGACACGACGAAAGTTGTGGTGGGAGCCTTCTGCTTGTTGCGAAGACGAGCGAAGCGGAGTCGTCTTGCTTCGCCGGGAGCGGATCCGCTGCTACCGGCGTTTACGATCTTGCGGCTCACGGTGTTTCCACCGCATGACGCGCAATTCCAATGTCCCACCCACTTGGATGAAACATTGGGGTCGTGGACGCCACAGCGAGAGCAGTTTTTACCCTCGTCGTGTGCGCCTTCGAGTTTTGCGTGGAATTGTGCCGAAGAGTTCCGGCTACGTTGACGGCGCATGGAGGACCCTGCCGACTTGTTGGAATTGAAAAGTCGAGACATGGTGGCTTTCCTTTGCGCCGTGTGGTGACTTCATCGCCCCCCACTGTCTGTAATATACCACAGCAGGGGGCGACAGTCAAGCAAAAAATTACCGCGAATCTGCGCTTTCGCGCTTCGTGATCTCCGCAACCTTGAGCAAAGCCTTCTGTCGAAGGTCGTCGAAATTGCGAGCATAGTAGCTCTCCTGCGGCGGGTCAGGCATCGTGGAGATTCTGAGCGCAAGGTTAAGCGTGCAATTCTTGTGATTGAT
>Ga0114906_1000961_pt1 | contig 15476 bp, 22 predicted proteins | sample MalvirDeepMed_M9_FD_89687 | JGI IMG/M metagenome (GOLD analysis project Ga0114906, IMG submission 89687) | Marine viral communities from the Global Malaspina Expedition - Malaspina viral metaG DeepMed_M9 | ecosystem: Environmental > Aquatic > Marine > Oceanic | place: Mediterranean Sea...
AGAATCTTGGGGTCTTGACGTTGGAGAAGACGCAACAAGACAAGCTGCCCAATTTCAGCAAGCTGTAGCTATGCTCGATGTTACCTTGGGAGCTTTAGCGCAAACTTTCGCTAATGTCTTCGGTCAAGATGGAATGGTCAAGCTGATAAAATGGACAGGTGGAGCAATTGTTGACCTTGGAACAACCATAGAAGCAGTCTCTAAATTCATAGAACAGCTTTTTGATAAGATGGGCCAATTCGGAACTCAGCTATCAATGCAATGGGATCAAGACTTTGCCCGGGCTTCTATCAGGATATCAGAGTATTTGGGCATGATTCCAGGTGTTGAGATAGACATAACTGATGCTATGGCTTCCTTAGAAGCAGCCGAGAAAAGAGCGGCTGAGTTTTCAGAGTCTGAGCTGTCATGGCCTAGCCTGTCAGAAGCCCTTGATTCTGGATATAAAGCTCAAATCCAGTTTCATAAAGACTTTGATAATGTTCTGTCATCACTTCAGAAGGAAGGAAAAGCAACCGGATCAGTCATAGGTGAAGCCATCGGAGAAGGCGCAACAGAGGCCAAAGATGCCTGGAAAGAATTCTTTGATGTTCTTGATGATTATGAAGTTGACTTCTCTGATTCTTTTGATCAGATAGCTGAAGGAATCAATGAAGCCTTACAGGCTATGATGGATCATCTTGACCGTATCGTCTCCAATATAGAGAAAGCAGCCGGTGTTCTTTCAGGCATTGCTTCAGGTGATATTGTTGGGGCTGCTTCTCAGTTTATGGGTCCGGTCGGTGGAGCTGTGGCCGGTGGAGTTTCGGCTATTTCAGACATTGGTCAACGTGTCGAAGAAGAAGGAACTGAGTTTATAAAACTGGACATTGAAAACTTTGTCAGAGGCTTTATCATCGGATTGGCTGCTCTTCCGGCTATTCTTCTTGAGGTTCTCCCACCGATCCTTTTTGAGGTGTCAGGCAGGATCATCAACGCCATAATTATGCTTCCCTTTCATATCGGGAAGGCAATTGTAGAAGCCTGGCAGAGTATGGGCCTTGGTAAAGAAGAAAGGCAGCGGCGGCGGGAAGAGTTTGGAAAGGGTGCAAATTTGGCCTATGTATTAGGAAAGGCCATGGAAGCGACGACCCCCGGCTTAAACCTTGGTATGAATCAGATGATGTCAGGCGGTCGGTTCATACCTTCCGCTATGAGCGGGATGAGGTTCACAGGCTCAAATCGAGGCTTAGCAATGCTTCATGAAAATGAATATGTGGTCCCGGCTTCTGGTCAAATGCCTCAGTCAGTAGGAAGACAGTTTCAAGGCGGTGGAGGCATAACCATAAACATCAACGCTGATATAGTAGAACGAAATGCAGTTGATGAACTGGTCAGAAGAATAGAAAGACAGTTTAACACCTTCGGATCTTCAACCTCGCCACTTTTCAACCAGGGCTGATCATGAGCGCAAAATTCTTCTATTATCCAGAACCAGCCGGAAATCACAAAGTAACGATAGACCTGGATGAAGGACTTGGGGAGCTGTTCTCTGAATGGGATGTTATGGCGAATGACGGCCGGGGAATGGACGGATCCCTTTTTCGGTCGGTCGGTAGAAATGGAGAAGTGATCACCATCCAACGCGATAGAATGAAAGGCTCTGAAGAGCTAGCTATGAAGTTCATAGCAATGCAGAACCACCTTGATCGGGGTTACAGTGTCAGCTTCACTGCTGATCACACAAAAGCCTGGGCTGGCCCAATTCTGACAGCTCCGAATGGTGGAGGTTTCAGCTTTTCGGTTGGCGCTAATCCATTCAGGTCTATGACTCATTATACCGGATCAAATCCTGAACCATCAGCAACTGATTATATCGTGATCGAAAACCGGCCCCCTGGAATGATACAAGAAATCATAAAGGTCCAGTCTGAAACTGTGACCTATAACGGTGGAGGACAGATCACAGCTACAGAAAGAATCAACTTCTCTTATCCTGATGTTCCTTTTGCCAGATGGTATCGATATTGGCCAGTCCTAAAAAGGGCAAAGGCTGATATTGGAAAAAACATAGTAACAAACGAACACGGCCTAACCTGGTCTCTAAATCTTCGGCTTGTTCCTGATTATTCTGCCCTGTTCTCTTTCCATCCAGGGCCAAGAAATGTATACGATCCGGGCCTGATTCCTGACTCTCCTGTGTCTGGAGATCTACCAGACAGGACCGGACAGGAAAGCCTGGATGGACTGTATAACCAGAGTCTTCAGACTGAATCAGGAATTGATACTGTCAACCTTCATGAAATATGGTCAAGGATTAACTGATGGGCTGGGGTTCTGACTTTATCGCTGCTCTTTCACAGCCGGCTATTGTTCCGGTCTATGAACTGGAGTTTCTGGCTTTGTCGAACAGCTTTTCAGGGGGCTTCACCCTCAACACTCACTCAGGACAGGCACGGATAGCGGACAGCTCACCTCGTATATACGGGACAAGGGTAATCCCTGGCCGATGGAATGTCTCTTTCGGTGGCTTCGATGTTGACATAGTTGGTGATCTTCGCCCCTACTCGGCACGGTTAGCAAAAGGAATCTTTGCTGTTCTTCGGTGTGCGATCCGGGGTTCAGGTGGATTTTCACCCTTTGAGATCATCGGATATGGCCAGCTATACAGCATATCAGGAGGGAGGGAGACATTCACCCTGAAGTTCAGGGACTTGCTGACAGCCTTCCAGACAAGCAGCTCAATATTAACGCAAGGCGCAAAGCATAACACTTCCACCCAATATCCTGAATATAGAATGTTCACCAATGCCGGCCGGTCTACTGTCCTGACAAACCCTTGGAATGGCTCAGCCCTGAATCTTGACGTTGATGAGATAGGCATATTTGAAAAAGAGTCATCCGTTAACGGGCTTGTGAAATGTGAAAACATAGCAACATCGAAGCTCTTCTATCTTGAATGGACAGCAACTGCGGTAACGGTTCCACCGAGGGGGGCAATTACCCTGTCTTCAGCGGTCGCAAAATATCCTTCTCAGGATGCTTCAGGATCTCTGTTGACAGGAATCAACAACAGCAGAATAAGCAATGCAGTCCGGCTTTTGGGTCAGCCATGGTATATCATGTCTAAGATCCTACAAAGCACCGGGTCGAACAATCCGGCCGGAACAGGAATACATGGAGCATTTGACACCTACCCGATAACCTGGTCAGCCGGCGGGGGTTTCGATCCTGATATATTTGATTATGCTGATGCTAACACCATGGCTGAATATGTCAGAACCCAGACAGGGACCGCCTATCATTGGGAATTAGTACTTGATTCTGTTCCTTCTGATGGCTTCAGATATTTGACTTCAGTATCCGCAAAAGCTGGTCAATGGCCTGTCTGGAGACAGGGAGCTGTCAGTTGGAGGGCAGCGATCCACCCTAACGGAATTGGTTGCTTTCAACAGCCAATTGTAGCAATGATAATTAGTGATTCTGATATCATATCCATATCAGGACATGAGTGGTATAGTTCAGATGTTAATCAGAGCTATAGCACCAGCAAAATGATAGTGAGTCCTGACTGGTTGTCGGGTTCATACACAACAACAGGGCAAAACTCAGCGGTCGACTCTTCAAAAATAAAAGGTCTTCCGGCTACTCCTATACATCAGTTTGACAACAGCAACACATACAGACAGACCGCTCCCTATGTTCCGGCCGATATGGCTGATGCTGATCTTCAAAGAATGAAGTCATGGGATGGATACAGCCATGAAAGCCTGGTCCTAAGAGTGAAGCTCAAATATTCCACCCTTTGCGCGGGTGATATTATCGAGATGACTTCCGCTTTCATTTATGGAAAGGATGAAGGGCCGGGCACAACCTACTCAACAAAGAGGGCTATGGTTACAAGTGTTGACTTTGCCATATCTGACCAGATCTGTACCCTAAATTTAGCCGTACTTCCAGAGAGGCACTTATGACCGTAAAGAAGACAACAAGGAAGAGAAGAACAAGAAAGAACAAAAGGCCGGCTATCCTGGATGCACTTGAAAATGAATACTCATTCACTGTATTTGATGGAAATGCTGACTATGACCTGAACATCATAGGAGTCAGAAGCCTGAACACTGAAGCCGGCCGATATGACGATCAGCTTGTGATTTGCTATAAAGCCAAAGGAGTCTGGAAAGAAGAGCGCTTCCAGTGTACATGTGATCCTTCCTATTATTGGCTGAAAAATGCAACCATGAGAGGGGGAACGGCAATCATAAAGCATCCTCAACAGATGAGGGGAGCCTATAGCATCGGGCTTCACCGGGGAAAATATGAATGTCTGAAACAGACAAAGGCCGTTGATTATTGGCGGGATGCATCAAAAGAACGGACCCTTGACTATTCCGGGACAGTCTATCGTGGTGTTATAGGTGTGAATATCCACCGATCATCGGCTTGGCGGGATACTTCAGAAGAGGCAATTGGTCAATATTCAGCCGGCTGTACTGTTTTAAGCAGCCCCGAATCAATGGCCAGGGTGCTTTTTCTCTGTAAAAAGCAAATCGAGGTAAACAATTGGCAAAGGTTCACCTATACCCTGATCAGGGGAGACTACTAAGCTGAGCGGTTCAAATCCACTATGGGCCCCATACTGGACATACTTGGAACCAAGAAAGGCCCGGATAATCCGGGCCTTCATGCTCTCAGGCTGCCTGCTATGCTTCTGCTTTGCTCAGTTTATGCAACAGGGCCATGCTCGCATCAGTGAAGCTCTGGGGGTCTGTGGTAGCCATGAAAGCATCATCTTTAGCCATAGTCGATAGTTCTTCTGTTTGTTCTATATTGAAAACATAGAAGTTTCTAACTGTCTGCTTTTCTCTTTTGCTGTCTTTGTTTATGGTGACTACTCTGATAAGCTTCGTTCCTTTTGTTCCTGCTTTCACTTGACGGCCTATGCTTTTCCATTGATTATAAGTAGCGAATTCTGGAGAAGAATAACCGGCCTGGATGAGCTGAAGAGTATTGGCTTCACTGTATGAATTCCCTGTTACGGCATTGAATGGATATTTCATTTTTATCTCTTTGTTGGGGTATTGCTGAAACTCTTTAGAGTCTTCAGGCTGTCAGCTTTAGACAGCGACCAGGTGTTATCCTGGTTTCGGGATGCTATGCCCTTTCAGCTTAAAAAGGAGGAGGCAAAATCGGGGCTGTCTCAGAAAAAGCAGGATCGCAAGAGCTTCTGCTTCCTGTCCCTATGAATTGCGGCTGATGACTAACCATATGGTCCCAATCGCACCAATATTCCTCGAGGCAGTCATATCCTAACTGCTGATCGGTATGATATTTGCTCAGCCATTCGGCAGCCTCTGAATAAGTGGAGCAAGAAAACAGAACTTTGCTCTCTGTATGGGTGATGTAATCCAGTGATGGGTGATGGATGGGACTGAAAAAATTAATTGTATACTCTTCGGTCTGCTCTTCGGTCTGCTCTCTCAGTGCCTCAAAAGCTGCCCAGCTTTCCCAGTTGAAGTCATATTCTTCAGAAAGATCTGATAGGATATCAGTCTCTTCTGTCTCTTCCCAGTTGTTAGATTCCATAATATTTTCTAAAGTACTATCAACGACTGAAATAAATTGGGCTGCTTGTTCTCGGGTGCAATTAGCAGGAGAAAACTCAAAGCCGTATATATCAACAAGCAGCTCGTTGATGGAAGCTATCATCTCTTCTCTTAGTGTTTTGTTTTTCATTTCAAATACTCCTTTGGGGCTCACTTATATAATATCATATAATATAAGGATATGGTCATATATTATCACCAAAGACATATCTGTTACATTTCGTGATATTATGATCAGAGGGTAATCAATGACCTGGTTGTATACGTTGATAGGCGGACTGGTAGCCGGCATCGGTGGAACTGTCCTGATCATCAAAAGCAGGGCACCAGCTCCTGATCCTGTTCAGCCCATCATAGAACAGATTGAAGTTCAGAAGAATCTAACCGAACCCGATCTTTTAGAAGTCCCTTGCTCTGATGCTTATATAGAAAAGCATGGAGAAGGACTATGCAGAGAAATGTTTTGTAGAATGACAACCAGAGGCATTGACAGCAAAACATCAGGACAGGAATGTGAAGAGATCGGCAACCTGCTTAACTCACTCCAGATGTTAGATGCCTGCTATGATAAGGATCCTTTGGAAGACTGCTATGATGTATTCAGATTCAGAAAGTGAGACCATGAAGTCCTCAGAGCTTCGGTCATGGGTGGAGCTGATGACCGGCCCTTTTTCAGCGCTGATTTTGAGCCTGGCTATCATATATGCGATCGGCTCTTATGTTCCGGTTGTAGTCGATCGACACCTTGAACAGATAGACCGGATGATTGACCAACAGGAAGCAGACAGGAAATTATACCAAAAGAGCCTTCATGAGATCCTTGTTCGGCTGGAGAAGTTGGATGAAAGATAAAGATCTGAATATCGATATTGATATGAAAATATATCAGATTTCAAAGCTTAGCTATGTCTTCAGGCTGTGCGACAAAGCAAAGGTAATAAGGGAAAAGATCGCTGTAGCATACAGCAAAGATGAAGCAGCAAAGAAGGCAACCGAAATCCTCAGGCTATGGATGAAAGACAAAGAAAATGAAAGAGCAGCCAGGCTTTGATATTCTCAGTCTCTGGCTGCTCTGTATATTTATTCTGATGTTGCTGATTTATTCTGATGTTGCTGATTTATTCTCTATAGCCTCATCAGCCCCGATCTTCGTCAAGTTCCATCCTGGCCAGAACAGAGCCCATCTTTATCCTCTTCCCTGTATATCGGGAAGAATTATCATGATCTAACAGAGTCCTGATGATCTTTCTTTCCAGGTCTGTCAGCCTGTCCCAGTCCTTCTGATTTCCAGATTGAACGGTTACCTCACAGCCTTCTACATAGTCAAATAGTATGATCTTCATCTTATGACCTCCTGTTTCTTAGTCTGTCCCACATCACAAGCATCTGATCTTCTGTTGCTAATTCCATCAGAATAATAGCAGTTTCGATCATGCTTCCACATGTGGAGCTGACCGAAAGTCCATTATAGGAAGTCATCAGCGCCACTTTTTCAGCAATATCAACAGGAAGCATGATCGCGGTCCTGGCTCGGTTTCCATAGATGGACATTCCTGAGGTCTTTGAGCACAGATCATCCAGGCGCTTCTGCTGGTCCTCTGTCAGGTCGCTAATCCTGCTCCATTTAGCGGGTCTTTTTACTTTCATCTTTTTATCTCTTTGTTGGGGTTTCGGGCTGCTATGCCCTTTCAACTACCAGAAATTGCCTCTTAATTGTCTAAGACTTGGCCTATCGTCGCAATTATTTTCATAGTCGCTGCTTTCATCAGAGTTCCATACACTAATTTTTTCCTGAAAAACTTCTTTCCCATCTTCAATCAGAAGGCTTTTGTCTGGATTGTATGACTCATTTTTTAGACGATAGCTTTTGGTGATACCCCTAAAAAATCCCGCTTCATAGAAATCGACGACTACAGCGAATGATTTAGGGTGAGAGCATGCCTCTTTTGCTTTATCAATGTTTTTTGATTTATCAGAAAGGCAATTACCGCCATTATCGTATACAGCGATCCGAACGGGCCAAATAAGGCTTCCATAACTATCAGAGTTTCGATTTAATAATTTTACCAGTTGCTCTTTTAGTGTTTTGGTTTTCATATCATCTCTTTGTTGGGGTTTTATGGGTCGAAACCCACATATCATTATATCATATAATATTACAATATGTCATAATATATCTTTCAATTTTGATTATCTTTCCACCAGATCCCGATCTTCTCAGCCAATACAGAAACGCACTGAGGGACAACAGAATTACCCAATGCTCTGATCCTTTTGGCTCTGCTTTTGTCCTTTCCTGTGATCAGCCTGCTAATCCCTTCTTCCCAGGTTCCATCAGCCCAGCTTACAGGATCGATCAGCTTAGGTTCATCCTCAATCGATCGGACGGTCCAGCCTCCATCTTCCAGACGGGGTATGCCTCCATCCCAGCCATTCTCCTCTTCAGCATCTATCAGGCTATAGCCTTTTTTATAGCCCATCAGAACCTCAACCCAATCAGGATTAAGGCAGCCACTGGTCTGCTCTGCCTGAATAACAGTAGCATCAAGGTAACCCCGATCAAGTCTATGCTGATGACTTTTGGATCCTAACGGGCCTGATCCTCTGTACTGAGAAGCGCATATAGTCGGCCAGGTCTTTCGGTCTTCTATCCTGACAGCCATAGCCAGAGTAAGCCCGAACCCGTTTCCATTCTTAGCTGATTCTTTACAGCTCTTTCTTCTTTCAAGATAAGCATCCAGGTCTTTCATCTCAAACATTGATCTGGTTGGAGTCGGCCAGATTTGCTTCTTTTCCTTTTTTGCAGACCATCCAGAATCTATTTCTAAGATGAGGAGCTCCGACTTCAGAGGCTGATAGAGTAGTCCATTCAGCAGAATACCCTGAACCGGATATTTCTGTAAGAACGGAAGACATCCATTGTCCTCTCTCACCAGAAAGGAGGTTTGAAACATTCTCACAGAATACGAGATCTGGCTGACCCATCCGAACGAATGACCAGAACCGGAAAAAAAGACCAGATCGCGATCCTGTAATTCCTGCCTGCTTTCCGGCTGTGCTGATATCCTGACAGGGCCAGCCTCCGCAATAGAGATTGACTTTTGGGTGATTTCTTTTGATTTCATCGGGGCTCACTTCTTCAATGTTGGGGTAAATGGTTGATTCTGGAAAATGCCTTTTCAGGACTTGCTGACAGTACGGATCCTTTTCGATGTGAAAAGCAACAGAGCAATGGATAGCCTGCTTTCTGAAGCCATCCATCAAACCAAGCTCAATCCCACCGATGCCTGAAAAAAAGGATCCTATTCTTATTTCCTTCATTTTTTCCTTCCATATGTTAGAAAATAAAGGCCGGAGCTTTCAGATCTTGCTTTGGGTTTTACCCGCTGAAAGCTTCCGGCCTTTGTTAAATTATGATTACTCAGGAGTCTGGAGAAGTGAAGAAATCCCAGCCCTGATTATTGCTGATGGCGTGGTTTGATATTGCTCAGCCACGATCCTGATCTTATCGTGCATTTCTTGAGGTATGGATATGGTCATCCTTTGCGCTTTCCGGCCGTGATTCGGCCGGCCTGTCTTCCTTTCGGTGAAGGGGTGAGGATAAGGATAACGGCAACCAGGACATTCAGTTCCAAGCCATCCAGAAGCCGGATGAAGATTGATAGCTCTGCAATTCGGACATGAGACAGCTATGGAGCCATGAAGTTTAATTTTGGGCATTGGTGAATGTTTCCTTTTCGTGAGTGAGTAAATAAAGCTTTGATAGGTGTTTACAGAAGTTCTTTCGATAGGTGTAGTCAGGACAGTCACAGAAGAACTCTGCTGGATCCTGGAAGATGACAGCCTGATATTTTCGGTCTGATTTCTCTGATGACATGACAGCGCGGACCCTGATCAGCTTGCCCTGAAAGAACTGATATTCAGGAGCTGAGCAGAGTCCGATCTTCTCAGCCTTCAGCCGGTCGGGTGAAGGCAGGTTTGAAAGGTTGATTTTCATTTTTTCCCCGGCATGATCAGAGGCTGAAACAGCGATAATTGAGGTTCATTATTTGACCATACAGCATCAACGGACTTTCCTTTTTGTCCGTTCACATGCTGAAGCGGTCTGAAATTAAGCCAATCAGCGCCGGTCTGTTCACAAACAATTACAGTTCCGGTTCTGGCTTTAGACCACTCACCCAAACTTTTGAAGTCGATCAGGTTAGAACTGAACCTGTAATAATGCCCTTTTACCTGATAAGGGGGATCGATGAACCAGGTAGCCTTCTGGTCTTCTATGGTCCCATAATCTGCATTTGTTATTTTCCAGTGCCTGATTCTGTGCAGCTGCACAGCTATTCTTTTTCTTATCTTTTCGCCCCAGAAATTTTTTCCTAAGCTGTTAGCTGATACTGACCATGAAGAACGGGATGGCTTAGGGCTTGACGAAGCAGGATTATTCCAAAATCCAATTAGATATTTTGCTTCTTCTGCTATGGTCAAATCTTCAGTAGTTTGACCAGGAAGCAGATCGGGAAGACCTAAGATTTCAGATTCAGACACCTTGATAAGATATTGCCATAGAGAGCAAATCACAGGATCGAGATCGTAAAGCTCAATATCCTTCCAGTGATAAAGAAGACTATAGCAGGCCGATCCAGCAAAGGGCTCTATCACCCTCGCCTGAAGATCAGGCGAAGGATATAGATGGGCTAAATTCCACTTAGAACCGTAATAGCTAAAAAAGGGCTGAAGTCTCATATGCTAAGCTTCCGGCTGAGATACCGATCGATATTGGTTTCAGTCAGCTCATAAACAAAGGCGAAATCTTCCAGGCAGGCCCCGAACTTATGACAATATTCTCGGGCTGCTGCTCTTCCTGAGATCTTCAGGCATGGCCGATTAACCGCCAGCCATGACAGGCAAAGGGACCAGAAGCTGTTAATATTTCTGAGCATATCAAATCCCCAGCTGGAATATGCACACTCTTCCCGGTTAAGGGTCGCTTTGCATCCTTGACAGCTCAGAGCATCCCACCCAACAAACATGATTTTCTCATGAAGATGAGAGCAGCCAGGGCAGGAAAAGTCAACATAGTATTCAGTTCCGATCACGATCTTTCCATCCTTCTGAGTCTCTGACTCAATCCGGTGGAAGTTGATGAACTGAACATTCCACTCCATATCTTCAGGATTGGGGCCTTCAATCTCAGTACTGACAGGAAGCCCGCCAGCATGAATTTCTTCCATTTTTTCATTTATAGTTTTCATTTTGTCCTTTGTTGTTTACAGCCGGGAAGGTAGTTCTGACAAATCAGAACCTTCAGCTATCCAGAAGGCAGCGGCTGAAATCTGCCTTCTGAAGCTCTTAATATTGGATTTGTTGCTCAGCTTTACCCGCTCAGCTATTTCAGCGCTCAGCCTGATCCTGAGGTCTGAATCCAGGCTATTCAGCCAGGTGTTCAGGTCCATGTCATGCCGGCTGCTATTACAGGACCGGCAAAGGGTGATCAGGTTTGCGGGCTTGTTGCTTCCCCACTTCGACCAGCAGGCAAGATGATCAAGAGTCAGAACCTCTGTCCCTGTCATATCGATGTGTCGCTTACCGCAACTTCTGCACTGATAGCCGTCAAGCGCGTAAATTGCCCATCTGACTTTCTTAGAAATCCACTTTCCAGCAGGCCTGGGTCCACGAATTTTGGAAGTTCTGTCTTTTCGGGGGATGAAGTTTTTTCTGGAAAGTTTAATTGACATTTTCGGGCCTCAATTACATACTATCACATAATAGGGCTATTGTCATATAATACAGGATTATTCTGCTATTATGGCCTTCTTTTTCATGAAATTAGCCAAAAAAGCAGCCTGTTTTCTGATATTTTCCAATGGGCTGATCGTCTTCAGGATCATCTTTACTGTCACTATCTCACCAGGATCGGGCATTTCGCATCCGAATTCATCCAGGAAATAGCATAGCTCCCTCATATCGCCTTCTCCACAGACCCAGGTTTCACCAGGCAACTTGTCAGAACAGCACAGCTCAGAAATAATTATAGCCTTCCGCTCTGAATCTTCGGCGGTATCAGTGGAATAACTACCAAGAATTCTCCCTGTCTCTTTGCATTGACTAAGCAGCGCAATATCCAGACCGAATTTGTTCTTCCTGATGTTAAGATAATGGATCATTTCTGCCTCTGTTGTATCATCATATTATAGCATTTTTGTGAACAGATAGCACGACGAAAAATTGCCGGCTACACCGAAGCAAGCCGACAATCCCAACAAAGGCAGAAATAGCCCGCTTATAAATTAGACCGTTCCCACAAATCTGTCAATGCCATAACATGTAACAAATAGCACTATTTTGGTTGATCGTCTTGTAATTGAAAGGGAATCAGGTTACTAATGACATGTCATTAGTAACCTGATTCCCTTTCAATTACTAAGGATCAACCCAACAAAGAGAGAAAAATTAATGAGAAATATATCTAAATATCGATATGAATATCAAAAAAAAGATATTGAATTATCACCAGGACAGACAAGAATTATCAGGCTTTGTGTAGAGTGGAGCATCAAAGTCCATGACCCAATAGCTGATCTTCAGCGGGTTATTTCTGCCTGTCCTGGCTCAAATCTGAATCCATATACCGAAGCCGTTCATATTTTCGCCTGGTTTCTGAAGCTCAAAGCCGAGAACAGAGGTAGAAACATTTGGCGCTATGAACCGAACAGCCGGTTTGACTTCTCTCATTCTCTGCTGTCCTGGTGGAGAAATACCCGACGAGCTGAAGGAATGGAACTCGCCAGCAAGAATCAACCACACTTCAAAGATGCTCTTGCATGGTTCAAAGCCCAGGAACTGAAAGACGAAAAAGAGAAGCCCAGCCCGGATCTATGGTCAGAGGTAAAAAACAACCATGACTCTGATGCTTACAGACAAATGTCAGTACTAAGAGCAGAGTACACAGGCGAAGACCTGACTGATCGCTTCCTGCCTTTCCTGGATGCCATCGGCTATAGATCGATCCCCTATCCTGAATCTATGGATAGACTGATCACCTTCTGGGACCTCGGAAGAATCAAGCCCGATCTGGCTGAGTTCATAAAGGTTGAATCTTTCGGCCTGGCTGTAACCATCAGAATACTTCAGAACGGTGGCGAGCTTGAAAAGCTGTTTAGAAACTCAATAGAGAAGCAAGCCAGAAACCTGCTGATAGAAGCCGGGGAATTTCACCCGCTTGATAATCAGACCAATCAACCAGCAGAGCATCCCGATCCAGCTGGAGAACAAGAAGAGGAGTTCATCACCGATAATCTTCAGAAAGTCAGAGTCAGGTTGAAGGATTCAAGGATCCCCAGGATCGGCTATGTCCTCACATCTTCAGACTCTGAATCAGTCATTAGATTAAATGCTCCTTTGCAGAATGGTAGCATGACGGTTACTATATCCAATGATAGGATAACCAAGGTCGAAGCTAAGCAGAAGACAAATCAGCCTTCTCCTGAACTTCAGGCCCAGCTTGACAGGATCATTCATGAACATAGACAAAGGATCTCTTCCCCCTAATATGATCAGCTATGGCAATCGATACCGGGTGATGGTATCGGTTGACCCTCAACTAGCCCAGCGCCTGGCCTTGTTTCTGTCGAAACATCCAGGCGTTTCTACTTCCAGAGGCATCTTAGCCCTGATTGAAAAAGGACTATCTTTTGAAGAAGCCAGAATTCAAAATATCGGACCTGACTTAGCGCTTCCACGGGTGAAGAAGTGACGATCGGAAGAAAGTCACTTCTCACACCGGAGCGATCAAAGATGATCTGTGATGCTATCAGTCTTGGAAGCACCTATAAAATAGCTGCTGGATATGCTGGTATTACAGAAAGAACCTTGTATCTCTGGCTTGCTAAAGGTGAGAAGGGAGAAGAAAGATACATTCAGTTTTTTCACGATGTGAAGAAGGCAGAAAGCAAAGGGGCTATTCAGCATCTTGGGAAGATAACGCAGGCTGCCCAAGATGGAACCTGGCAAGCTTCAGCCTGGATACTTGAGAGAAGACATGGCTACTTTCGAAACCCGGAAGTTATCCCGGTCTCAATTCAGATCGATGCTGAACAGGTTTCGGTGAGCGCACTAATCGAAGAACTAAAAACACCTGTTGAGTCTTTGAAGGCTATCGATGGGCCGGTCATAGATGTGGGGGAAGAATGAGAATCGAAGTTTCAGGATCGGCTAGTAGTGGATTGATGACGATACAGTCTGATGATTCATGGGCTGCATATACAAAGAGAATAGATCGCTTCTTAGGCTGCGCAAGAAAAGAAGATCATGGCTTTCTATTTGATAAGCCTAAGAGAACAGAAACGATCTATGACTTCAGTCCTTGGTGTATCATCACAACAGATCACCATACTTATATGAAGATCAGAACCTTAAGCCATGAATCAAATAACTATAACGAAGGTCATCATGAATATGATTGGTCTATTGGTCGATTTGAGAAATGGTATCGGGCCTTTAATCATCAGCCAAAAGATAAGGATACTGACATATCTTGGATGATCTTAGAAACTCTTTCAGCTCAGAGAAATATATACAGCTTTCAGGAAATGAATTGAGATGAGAGCAGACACAGAAGCAAAAGCTGAAAGAGCCTATCAGATGAGAAAGCGGACCGGCTGTACTTGGAAAGTCATAGCTGACTCTTTAGGCTATTCCAGAGTCGGAGCCTGGCAGACTTGCCGAAGATGGGCGAAGAAGAATAAAAGGTCTTGGCCGCCTGGACCGCCTTTAACATTCGGAAAGATCTGTTATCAGATGGCTGCTGAAGATGGCATGACCTGGAAGGAAATAGCCTATGAGCTGGACCGATCAACAGTTGAGGTCTTGAACTCGGCCCGGGGTCATTGCAGATCGCATGATATCGACTGGCCTTGGTGGGGTAGATTCAGATGAATATGATCCTTGAAATCATATCTTCTTTTTTGTGGCTATATGATAATAATCGGCTCCCATTATTTGAATGTGACAAGGAATTAGATTTCTTTCTAAAAGACTGGCTAAGTCAGGATCAGGTAAATCTTTCGGAAGATGAATATCAAACTCTTTTTGATATCATATCAAATATCAATATTGAAGAGGCACAATATGAAACTGGCAATGGACAAAGACATATATCTACAATTCACTACAGCAGACGGGAAAAGATGCGCTGTCTTCCTGTCTGAAGTGGTAGGCATATCAGAAGCAACTGAAGACACCCCGACGGCTATCATAACCAGATCAGCTCCGTTCTTTGTAGCTGATACGATCGAAGAAGTGGCGGCTAAGATGGGGATCAAGATGGAAGAGGTTGGCGGAAAGCAGCCAGAAGAAGAGCCACTTCCTGACAACCTGATTCAGCTGTTCGGTGGGTTGGATAAGAGGCAGCTAGAAGCTATGAGCCTGCTAATCAAAAACGCTATGACAAAAGCAGGAATAGACCAAGATGGAGAATGAAAACATAGCGGCTGTCTACCTTGATGTTGATAGCCTTGTTCCTTGGGGTGATAATCCCCGGGATAATGATCAGGCTGTTGATGCTGTAGCTGATAGCATTAAGCGCTTCGGCTTCGGTGCTCCGATCGTCGCCCGAAAAGATGACCTGATGATCATCAAAGGCCACACTAGAAGAAAAGCCGCGATCAAGCTCGGCCTGTCAAAAGTGCCGGTTCGCCTGCTTGATATAGACCTGGTTGATGCTCAGCTCTTAGCCCTTGCCGATAATCGGATCGGAGAAATAGCCGACTGGAATGATGACAAGCTATCTGAAATCATCCACAATCTGAAAGAAGAAGAGGTTGATATTTCAGGGCTCGGCTTTACCGATGAAGAGATCGAAAGACTATCTGAGCTTGTTTCTGTTCCTGACTGCAA
>Ga0114906_1000962_pt1 | contig 15475 bp, 15 predicted proteins | sample MalvirDeepMed_M9_FD_89687 | JGI IMG/M metagenome (GOLD analysis project Ga0114906, IMG submission 89687) | Marine viral communities from the Global Malaspina Expedition - Malaspina viral metaG DeepMed_M9 | ecosystem: Environmental > Aquatic > Marine > Oceanic | place: Mediterranean Sea...
GCCGCGATCAGCGTGCTGCCGGGGTCCGCACTATAATCCTCGCCAATGCCCTCAATCAATTTTCCGATAAAGGCTTGGCGGTCCATAGCTGCCTGGTAATGGAATGCATGGCCTTGCTTTTCACGGCGCAGCAGGCCCTTCTTATAGAGCCGATCCAGGGTGCTCTGGATTGTGTTCAGGGTACCACCACGCCGCTTTTCGAAATGCGAGTGCACGGACTTGGCATCCGCTGTCCGCCCTTTCCAGAAATACTGCAGTACCTGCTTTTCAAGCTCACCCAGCTGCATATCCGTCCGCCAATTGATCACATGGCCTGAACCATGACACACACAAAACCGAGCGTCAATCGGTTTTTTACTTAGTTCAACCCAAGAGAGAAACAGGGAAAGCCGGGCGATCTCTGAATTTAAAGGCAACCATCTTGAAAATTGGCCAGATCAAAGAAAACTCTCATCGTTCTACCGATCAAAAAAACCAATAATACAAAGGTGTTTATGGGAAGCGATTGCTCCCCTTCATCTCTGATCAAAGATGAAACCATACAAAAGGCTACACTTATACTGAAGTTAAAAACGACCAATTCTAATTTGAGAGGGAAGCCCCTCTCAAATCACACAAAAGCATCGCACAGCACGAGTTTTCAAACCCATACAGTCCATTTAGCCATCTAGCCTTATCCTCATTACCTGTAATGGCCAACAACAGATTTTTGGCATACTCAGAGTAACTCATAAACTCGACCCCATATTTCGGACACAGCCGCTCCCATATTCGAACAATACATTCAGCTGTTTCTTCAAGATTAAATCGAACACAATTAGCAAGACACAAATCCAACAAACAGAGCCATTGGTTAAAATTCCTGGACATTTCACTCGCATGCAACACTGGAGGCTGCCCACACTCCTCAAACAACTTCAGAAGAGACGCGCAATGGTTATGAATCAAAAAATCAGAACCAGCTATAACTCTTACCCTATAGTCACATGGCATATCTTCATCAAGAGCAATACCTTTAGCGCTATTCATTAACGAGCTTTGGGTTACAACAACATCCGCAGACAACGCTTTAAGATCGTTAAACAACTCCTCCTTTACAAGACCTAAAGAGCCGCGTTTTATTTTGAAAACTATACCGACCTTATCAATGACATCTGAAATTATACCTGATATTTGACTTTCCTTGTCGGGAGGAGTGTTTCTAAAAACCAGTATGGCCAACATGTGAATACACACCAACCTAGAAATAGCTGACTGCCAAAGATTTGGTTTCCTCACAGAGATATAAGGCCGTAGTACAAAGTTTTCTAGGACAGAAACTGATTTTCCCACAGCTCTGCCAAGCTCCCTCCCAATAACACTACCGTCTTTAATACTAGACAATAAAACGATAGAGTTAGCCGCACTGACAAGCCTTTCAAAATCAATTTTCTCTGAGTATGTAAATGAATCCTTACAGGCATCTAAAATAGACTTATTTGAAACCCCTAACCATTTCCAAACGGGCGCAAGAACTCCCTCCCTAATCAGGGCGCAACCATCCTTATCAGGGGCCAAACCGGCTAACTCCAGGCACAACTCCTCACTCTTAATCAAATTAACAATATTTGATACCTGTTGCTGAGATAGGCCTTCGTTAGGCCACCACTTTTTTATAGCTAAGAGACTTTCTTTAAAGTTATTTTCAGCCGCCGCAAATAATGCCTCACTTTCAAGCAACAACTCTTTTCGTGCCTCAACCCACTGAGCCGGGACGCCCCCCTTTGGACACTTACTTTCATCATTTTCGCATAACGCCACATCAAGACGGACTTGTTTAATATTATTTTTTAATCTTTTAACGGATTGATATTGCTGTTTCAACTTTACAGACAGCAGCCAAATCACATCACCAATTTCAATTCCCGCAAAACTCAAATATTTAATATTGTTATCAATTGACGATTGGTTGTCTTGCGGCTCTTGCTGCACTAATGAGGCGCATGCAATCATCTTCAAGTACGTGTTTTTACATTTCAGCAGTGGAAAAATGTACCGACAGTCTCTCCACTGGAGCGGATCAATAAATGGTCGACACAAATCTCCAACAAAAGATCGATCTTTATATTTATTAACAATCATTGAAAAATGATCAGGAATCACCAACATAAAAACCTTTACGGCCAAAGACAGGCCATAGTTACAGGGAAACCCCCGTTCATAACTCATCACAGCCAAAGACTTATCAAAGCCTTTCCAGTCGAATTCCATTTCTTCTATAGATCTAGAATAAGAAACCTCTTCAGGGGAATGAATGCTATTGCAGTAAAGCTGTTTCTCAGCGATATCATTGCAAATTTTAATAAGAGCGCGCTGGTAGAGATGACCTTTAACCCTGTTACTAACGAAATCCTCAAATTTTCCATGAGATCGGGCCGACATTTCCCCTAAGCCAATCATTATTTTCAATATGGCATTACATTCTAAATGATAAGGAAACTTTATTTTGGGGTTCCCAAGCCTAGCCCAAACATTATTTTCATTAACCTTCCAATTCTTATCACTAGAGATATTAATAAGGCCAAGTTCATACGCTCGTTTCGTGATTTTTCGAGGGGCGCTCTCTTTGTCGCATGCTGACAGCCATGCAAGCGTGTAAAGAACCTCTTCATAATCGTAAATACGGATATCGAGGCTATTCATTCTCTGGCCACTGATAAGTTATATTCGGATCAGCATCCCTACTGCTATCTACTCCATTACAGAGATTTTCGATGTATTCACGAACTTTCCGAGCCACCGTGGCATCGAGCTTTGACATGCAAAAGGGCCAGTTCCCGGACATTTTATTAATGCTATTTGATAGCATGTACACCGCTGGCAAACCATCAAATGGATACACAACTAAATACCGATCATGAAAGGCTTGCTTTGAAGATCCTCTGTTAATATTAACCAGTCGGAGTTTACAGTTAATAATCCCTTTCACATTCTGGATTGTGTCCCTTAGCATTTCTATTGGATCACTTCCCTTAGAGAATCTATCTCCTGTGTCTGGATTGATATCGCTAAGACTTGTCAATATAACCAGCTCCAGGCCAGACTCCTCGATTCGAGCAACAAACCGTTTAAGCGCCTCTGCCCCGAAAAAAGGATCGACCACTATTACTTTCTTTGCCCTACCTCTCTCTACAAGGCTTTGCAAATGTTTAATAACTTCAATTTCGCACTCTATTGACCGACCAAACCACTGGTCATGTCCTTGTGTCCCGAAAAGATCGGATTGAATCTGCATCATTTGATCATTAAAGGCTTCGTATTCAACATGATTAGGGCGAATCAAAGACCTATCCGTCCTTACACTATTTACGGCAGCAGCTTTATTACCAAGTTCTTTGTTCACCCTCCCAGCACGCTCTGCCAATCGGTCTTTTAGAATCACTTTCTGACCGGTTATTGACATATTCAAGCCAACCGATGCTATATAGTTACAATGCTCTTGATATATAAGCCTTCCATTTTCATCAAAAACCCAGCACTCCAATTCAGATGCATCCTCGGGCAACTCATCAACTATCTTTATTTCCTCACCCGCAACAAGAGGAATGAGTTTATTATAAATCACATCTTTTTTTTGCTTACAAACAACATGAATGATTTGCTTTTCATTCAAATAACGGAGAGATTTAGCTATTCGTATACAGCCACCATCAGGCTCTCCAGCTCTGCTTTTTATTATTCCTATTGAGAATTCGGCATCTATTGCAATCGACATGTCATGAAATTCGAAATTCCCAAACTTTCTCGCATAATCACCAGAAAATGGCAAATTCAATTCTTCAGAAAGCATCCTCAAAACACGTGCAAGGTCATCACGTGAATCATTCCAAAAATCCAAATCAGGAAAAGTATAGAAAGAAACAACTGACACAACTGATTTACCAAATGTCTCAGCGATTATCTGTCTTGGTGAAGACGCTAAGAATTCATGAGTCAATAAAGGGTCTAGCAGGCTAAATTTTAGTATATTCGTTTCATCAGCCTCTTTTAAAAAACCGTAAGCATCTCCACTTTCGACGTTCCTCGAGCAATAGACGACCTTCCCGTCAAACACATCAAATTCACCTGCATCGTGCTCAACACATTGCAAAAGAACATCTTCATTTTCCAGCAAGCAAGCGTACAGCAGCGACTCTTCATTCTTTGTTTTATGAATCGCAAACCACAGCCACCATTTCTTATTTTCATTATTATCTGGATAATTCACTTCTCTCCCGCCAACACACCCAATCTCCAGCATCCTCAATAACCTCTAGGCGGCCTAGAAATATGGTACCCGACATTTTTTGCTGGCACATGCATATAGCTTTTAATCGTCGCCTCAGCCTCTTTGCTTATGATTTCAATCCTGTTTGCCTCTGCTTGCATTCTTATATAACCTCGAAGCATTTTTTCACGGTAATGATAATACCCTTTTTTCTGTCCCTTCTTCAGAATTTCACCATATTCTGGCTTCAACAGATTTCTTATTCTCGCCGCAAACTGGTCATAGCTTAGCTCATCTTTCCCTTCAAACTGAGAGATTATATTTGAATATTGCAGATACATATCTGAAAGATAGGCCCCTTGCCACTCGTCTGCTGACGTAGACCATAAAACCTGCTCATAATCGCGGCTTCGTTGATTAACTGCCATCTCATACGGCCTTGATAATTCAGCCGTAATTCCAACTATTGCTTGATAAAGTGCTGCATAGTAATCATCCCACGTTACTTTGGTCACCACTTCTTCTTTTTCGTATAGTATCCAAAGCATCTTTTCTACAATCAAATGTACGTAGTACGGATATCCATCACTTACTGCAGCCAACCGTATATATATTTCCCGAGGGATCTTTACACCAAAAACGTTTAAAGCATGGATGGCTATATCCCATCTCGCATCCCAACTGAGTCTTGGAAGCTCAATAGTTTCCAACTGCCTTATCGCAGATCTATGCGCTCCCAAAATCTCATTCAGCGCCCCTCCAACGCCAGTAAAAATAAATTTCACCCCTACTCTTTTGTCTCCAATTTGTTTAAGTAAATCAGCAAGTAGATCGACCTCTTTTTCGTCCTCAATTCGATCTACCTCATCAACAACAACCACTGGCACACTGGAGTGTAATGCAGCAACCTCCTTAAGCACCTCAATTGCGTCGCTCAAACTTTTAATCCGCTCAGAGAAATCAGTTGGTGACACTTCACTTCTCACTGAGTATGAAAGCCACTTCATCCCTAACCTGGCCTCTTCAGTCACCCGAGTAGTTTCAGACCATTTTGCATCAACAGCCTGAGAGGCTATGTTTGCCACTATTGACGTAATCGTTGAGTCAGGAGAGCAAGAAACATCTATATATTCGGCATCTGAACTTTGCCACTGATTTGCAGCCGTTGCAGCCAAGGAAGACTTTCCGACGCCTCGTTCTCCATATATAAATACATTCCTGCCTGGTGCAAATAGCGCCTTTTCTATCCTATCAAGCTCTGCCGTTCTACCAATTAGGTTTTCGATTGAAATAATTGGTCGGGACGGCGAAACCACTTCACTCAGTCTTTTACCAAAGGAGTGCTTGTTGTATCCCGGAATCATCGGCTAAGCCCCTTTAAAACCAACTTGATAAATATTCCTCACCTTCCAGCAAGTGAAGACCTTAATTGATACACGCTCCTCAGCTCACCCTCTAAACCCAACTATACCTTCAACATCTCAAACTGAAAATAAGCTCATATTTTACTGTCAATCCATGTCTCCGCTTCTGCCACATATGCCCGATAGAAATTGACACCAGCAATGGCAATAGCCACAGGATGCCGATCATTAATTCTTACCTTCAAATGCGCCCAAGGAGGGTTGTACCACTTCCCCCTATTTTTAACCCTAACCAATTCAGGCGTTGTAGGGATTACATCTACATCAAAGCTTGGCAGCAAATCATCTGTATTTATGTCAATCGTTAACTTTCCTTTCTCTACTCTCTGAGAGATTGAGTTTATTGACAAACCGAACCCGGTATTATCTTTCACGACAAGCTTAAGCGGTTTGGTTACAGTTACCGACACGCTGTGCATTTCAGAATTTCTTGCCTGTTTCAAATACACTAAAAGAGAATCTTTTTTCCTAAGATCGATGTAAGGCTTATTCCATCTTTCAATTCCTTTCACACGCCTGAGGAGCCTCTCCGACACCTCCCACGCTCTCTCAAGACGGAAGAGATAGTTCTCCCATGCCTCCCTAAATTCATTAAAGTCCGTAGTTGACTTCATTTTTTCAATTTCAGAAGCCGCTATATCTAAGTCTCTTATTGATGCTGATAGTCTCATATACCTAATCAGTCCACAGGGATGTCGCTCCCTTTATCCCGCCCCCAACCGCTCTTATCCCATGTAGCACTCTTACTAATCTAGCCACGAACACTTCAAGGCTGCCTCACTTGATTAACAAAAGCAGCTACGACTCCAAAAAATTTTAAACATATATCACTACCATGAAGCCAGGAAGGAATGGCCCTCCTGGCCCCATCTCATGGAGGCTTCATGATCATTCAATGTCCATCCTGCCGCTCTATCCGGGTCGTCGCGTTGCAGAATGGCCGAAAGGTTGGCGGTTCTGTCGGCACGGTTGCTGGTGCCGCCAGCGGCGTTGCCATGGCGACTAGCGGGGCTCGCGTCGGTGCCACCGTCGGCATGGCGTTTGGGCCTGCCGGCTCTGCTATTGGCGGAATCGCCGGTGCCGTGCTTGGAGGCTTGGCCGGAGGTGTGGCCGGCGGTGAAGCGGGGGCTGCTTTGGGCTCCCGGCTCGACGATACCTATCTCGACAACCTGGAATGCCTGGATTGCGAGCACAGCTTTCGCCTGGATTCCGAGTAAACCCTTCCCTTACCCCTTATCTACTCATTCTTGAAGCCCGCCTTGTGCGGGTTTCTTTATGCCGTTTTGGAGGCCTGAATGGATATTCCCACTTTCGTAAAGAACGAGCAGGGCCTGTACCACGTACAGGGCTGCGTAAAGCCCGAGGAGATTGTCAGCACCGCTGCCACTATCCTGCTGGATGAGCTCACCGACCGGGAAGCGCTGACGGCACCCACCGATGTTGCCCAGTTCCTGCAGTTGGCGCTGGCTCAGGAGAAGAACGAGGTCTTCTCGGCCGTCTTCCTCAACAACAAACACAAGGTCCTCAGTTTCGAGACCTTGTTCAACGGCACCATCGACAGCTCTGCTGTTTACCCCCGTGTAGTGGTACAGCGTGCGCTGGATTGCAATGCCGCAGCCATCATCTTCGCCCACAACCATCCCTCTGGTTGTAGCGAGCCCTCTAATGCCGACCGGCAGATCACCAAACGCCTCACCGATGCGCTCGCGCTGATCGATGTGCGGGTGCTCGACCACTTTGTGGTGTCCCGTTCCGGCTACGTCAGCCTGGCTGAGCGCGGCTGGCTCTAACCCTGCCCTGTTGGGCATTCCCTCTTTAACAGGAGATTCACCATGGCACATCTTGTCGAAAACATGGCCTATGTGGGCCGCACTCCCTGGCACGGGCTGGGCAACCAACTAGCCACTCAGCAACCGCTGGAAGTCTGGATGCGTGAAGCCGGCATGGATTGGGAGATCCGTGAGACCCCGGTTCGCTTTATCAGTAGCGAGGCTGGCGCTCTCGGGCAGATCTCGTCGTTCCCAGATCAGAAGGTACTGTTCCGCTCGGACAATCAGGCGCCTCTGTCGGTAGTGAGCAACCGCTTCAAGGTGGTTCAGCCCCGTGAGGTGCTGGAGTTTTACCGGGATCTCACCGAGCAGTCCGGCTTCGAGCTGGAGACCGCTGGTGTACTGAAAGGTGGCCGCAAGCTGTGGGCGCTGGCACGTACCGGGCAAACCGGCTCCCTCGCTGGCAATGACCAGACCAACGGCTACGTGCTGCTGGCCACCGCCTGTGACGGCACCTTGGCCACCACGGCGCAGTTCACCAGCATCCGCGTGGTGTGTAACAACACCCTCGCGGTCGCACTGAACGGCAACACCCATGCGGTGAAGGTACGCCACAACACCACCTTCGATCCGCAAGCAGTGAAACAGCAGCTGGGGATTTCCGTGTCTGCCTGGGATGACTTCATGTACCGCCTGAAGGCCCTGAGCGAGCGGCGCATCACCCGCAAGACCGCCGAAAAGGTCATGCAGACCATTTTCACGGATACCGGCTATCAGCCACCGGGCATGCCAGTGAAAGCCAACGAACAGGCCATGAAGAAAGCGATGGCCCTGTATGAGGGTGCCGGTCGTGGGTCTGAGCTGGCGTCCGCCAAGAACACGGCCTACGGCCTGCTCAACGCGGTCACTGAGTTCGTGGACCATGAACGCCGCGCTCGCAGCACGGATAACCGGCTGGACTCTGCCTGGTTCGGGAAGGGTGCGCAGATCAAGCAGCGCGCTCTGGAGCAAACTTCCCTGCTCGTCGCCTGACCCACTCTGACCGCTTACCTCTCCCCTTGCTCTACTTCCTTTTAAAAGACACCTGGAGAACACCATGAATCTGAAATGGCTCTACCGCCTGTTGGCGGTATGGGACTGTCGCCCTATGCCTGCTGAATTGTCAGCGGTGTGGGGCGCGTTCCTGCATGAAGGCCTGATGTGCCATCCCGGCGATCCGGGTCGGACTCGCCGCATCCTGGAGACCTGGGACAGCGGATGCATCGAACTGATCATCGCCACCTGTGAATACTTGGACCCGCTCTGGCAGACGGTCTGCCACATATGGTTCGAACCCCGTGGTCGCCCTGGCGTCTTCGAATACGAAGTGGTCAGCGAGCTGGGCGAGTGGCTGGGTGAGCGATTACTGACTCACGGCCACCTACCCAGCAACAAAGAAGCTGTGCGTTATATCGAAGCACTGGTGAATGACTTCTTCGAGATTGGCGAGGAAGCCTCTTCCTCTTCAAGTCGCGCCGCATGATGTCATTTAGATATTGCCCTCATTCACAACTTTCACCTTACCCCTAGCCCCGGCCACTGTGCCGGGGCTTTTCTTTGTCTGGAGTTTTCTCATGGCACAACCGAAAAGTACTACACCCGGCCAGCGCCCTGCCCTGCGCCTGGTGTCCACCAAACGCATGAACCGCGAAGACTGGCTGAAGATCCGCAAGCAGGGGATCGGTGCCAGTGATGCCGCTGCGGCGGTAGGGATCAGCCCGTACCAGTCCCCGCTGGAACTGTGGATGATCAAGACCGGGCGGGATGGTCTGTTACCCGCCCCTGATCCCGATGACATTCAATCTCCCCTGTACTGGGGCACCCTGCTGGAGCCGAAGGTGGCCGAGGCTTACGCCAAGATCACCGGCAACAAGGTTCGGCGCGTGAATGCCGTACTGCAGCACCCGGATGACGACAAGCCCTGGATGCTCGCCAACCTGGATTACGCCGTCGTCGGTAATGACGATGTTCAGATACTCGAATGTAAGACCACAGGACAGTACGGGGCCAAGCTGTGGGCGGACGGGGTTCCCGAGTACATCCAGTGTCAGGTACAGCATCAGCTAGCGGTTACCGGCAAGCAGGCTGCCGATGTGGCCGTGCTGATCTGCGGGCAAGAGTTACAGATTCACCGTATCGAGCGGGATGAAGCGCTGATTACTCACCTGTACGAGCTGGAGAGGGAGTTCTGGCAGCTGGTTGAAGCGGACACCCCGCCGGATCCGGATGGCTCCTACTCTGCCGGGAACGCCCTGCAAGCCCTCTACCCCCAGGACAAAGGGCAAACCGTGGACCTCACGGATAACCCGGCCATGGAGGGCGACTTCAATGAGCTGCTGGATCTGCGGGACACCCTGGGCCGGTTGAACGAGCGAGAGTCCACCCTCAAGCAACGCATCCAGCAGACCATGGGGCTGGCCAGCAAGGCCACCTTCACCGAGGGCTCCGTGACCTGGAAGCGCAGCAAGGACTCCACCTGCCTGGACAGCAAAGCCCTGCTGCAGGATCAGCCTGATCTGCTCAAGCACTACCCCAAGCACAAGGCGGGCAGTCGCCGGTTCCTGGTACGCCCCAATTCCTAACCCGAACCTCAAGCGGCATAACAGCCGGGCCAAGCCCGGCTGCGTGTCAGTGTCTGCTATCAGGAGAATCTCATGATCAAAGGACTCGCGATTACCCCACCCGTGATCGGCCGTATCAGTATTGGCCGCGTGGTGGAAAAGAACGGCAAGCGTCTGCCGGAAAAAGATGATCAGTTTACCATTACCACCCAGATCCAGACCAAGGAGGGCTGGCTCCCTCACCCGCTCGATGAGGCCCTGCGTAAGGAAACCCAAGGCAGCAAGCTGCGTAGCATTCCTATTACCCTGCCCTTCAATGATCCAGACCTGAACTTGAGGGCTGAATACACCTTCTTCGAACGCAAGAGCGGTAGACCACTGTGTGCGGGAGATGGGGAGGCCTGCCGCCGGAATACCGACAAGGGCCTGGAATCACTGCCCTGCCCATCACCGGATTTGTGTGACTACGGTAGCCATGGGCTGTGCAAGCCCTATGGTCGGCTCTACGTCCAGATTGGTGACGATGATGAGCTTGGCTGCTTTGTGTTCCGCACCACCGGTTACAACAGCATCCGCACCCTGGCAGCGCGGCTGCGATACTTCCATGCCATTAGTGGTGGCAACCTAGCTACGCTACCGCTGGAACTGAAGCTACGGGGCAAGAGCACCACCCAAAGCCACCGGGCTCCAATCTATTACGTGGATCTGACCCTGAGAGCGGATCAGGACATGAAAGACGCCGTTGCCCAAGCGCGGGAAGAAGCAAAGGGGCGTGAGACTCTGGGAATCAGCCAGGCAGAGCTTGATAAGGTCGCTCAGGCCGGACTGATGAATGCGCAGTTCGAATATGCGGAGGATGAGGGACTGCAGGTAGTTGAGGAGTTCATCCCAGAGGAGAAACCCGCAGTGTCTGGCAATGCTGTTGATCCCTCTAACCTGAGATCCAGATTAGCCAAGCAATGAAGTGGGATTAGGGTTCTTACCTGTCTACTGAGCTGCTAGGTAAATCCTTTCCGCTGACAACCATAAATCCGACGGCATGCACTTGAGCGCTTGAGCAAGTTTCCAGACAGAGGCTGTAGAAGCATTGGACTCACCCCGCTCAACTCCGGAAACAAAAGAGCGTGCCAATGTGGACGCATCTGCCAGTTCCTCTTGGCTTAAATCCAATTCCGTCCGACGCAGCTTAACCGCCTTACCAAATGCCTTCTGGATATCCACTCGCATGCCCCTCCGATATACACCGGAGAGAGTGGCTACTCAGGGGTTGACCATCCACGCACCATACAAGACACTTCGACCTGTATAAAGGTTATTTGTACCTTTGTGCAACCCATAAGAACCTACAAACCAGCCTGCCATGCTTCTTTAAGTGTTGGCCACCCATGGCAAATGGGGAGACTTGCCTTAATCGCTCCCCAGGAAAATCAAACCCAATAAGGAGAAAGACCGTGGAAAACTTTGAAGGGCACAACCATTCCGAAGAACCAGAAGGAACCAGCGGCGTATATAAATCCGCCATTGGGTGGGGGATCGTCTCGCTAGTCATCGTATTCGTTCTACTCAGCAACAACCGCACACCTGAGATTGCTGCTGCTGGGATGGGCCTAAAACTTCTCGCCACTATTACAGGGCTTATCGGTGGCATAACGGGCGCCATGCTGGGTGACGCCATCAGACGCTTCGCCAAGCCCGACATGATGTTCACCAGCGGCGGCTTCGGAGCACTCCTCAAGACAAAGCTTTTCTGGATGATTGGGCCTCAATCCATCGGGGTATTCCTGGGAACAGCCTTGGGGGCAGGCCTTGTTCTATAACCCCAGACGCAGGATAAGCGCCTTGCTGCCGTTGGCTTTCCTCTCAAGCGTCACCTTACTGCCCGCCTGCTCTGACAGTCAGCCAAACCAGGCAAGAGACGAGTTCATGCTTGGGTGCACGCAAAATGCCCCGGAAGACATGTGTGCATGCGCTTACGACAAACTCGCCCAGCAATATTCGCCTCAAGAGCTGGCAGGGTTCAGCAAAGGCAAAGGTGACATTAACCGTTTCTACACCAGCGTCGCAGAAGCAGCCATGGCTTGCCGACGGTAACCCCTCAACAGGCCCAACCCTAAAACGGGGCCAGGGCCTTTCAACCCAAAACACGAAAAGGTAATCAAATGTACAAACTAGCCAGACTGGGCCTGTTTATCATGGTCATTTCCACGCTATCAGGCTGCGGCGAAACCACATTCGACGCCAATAACCACGTTGATAGCTTTATTGAGCTCGCCAATAACGCTCCACCCGAAACGGACACACAGCTCCTTTTCGAGCTCTGGGATGTTTATCTGAGAGGCTATGTGGACCATGACGGAAATGTCATAGAGCCTGACTTTGCCAAGCTGGACGGCATGAACGCCGAAGAAATACTCCAGGAACTCAAAAATCACGTTGACTATGTGCAGTTTGAAGGGTTTGAGATGGCGACCATTGATGACAATGGCAACTACGTTAACCCCGCCATTTATGGTTCAGCTAACTCTGGAACCCCCTCAGTTGATATCGAAGTCCGTGGTAATACGGTCTATCTAACCGCCATAGAAGACGCTGTAGATATCAATGATATCGTGATCAATCGCGGAAACTGCAGGGTTAAATCAAGCAAGCTCGGTAAACGAATTTCACAAGATGAGTATATTCGTAGGAAAGAAGCTGACCCATCATACTTCGCTATACAGATAGGCCAAATGAGCTTGGCCTCACCGGGAATCTATGAGTACGTCAAACCCTTTCCAGTAAAAATGAAGTTCGGCCAGAAATTCAAATGGTCCACATATCGCCGATGCAATATCGTTGAAGTGACAGTGGCCGATGCAAATGGTCAATGGAGCTGGGAGTTTCAGTAGCCTACCTCTCTTGAATAAAGTTGCTATCTACACAATATAGAGCCTGTGCATTCTATTGCTTAGATGCACAGGCCTTCTTTTTTTCTTACATGGTCCTCCGCCTGCGTCATCTCCAGGAATGACCTCATCGCGGAACACGCCTATTTTCTCTCCTCTCTCAGTTTTTCATCCCTCTGAGCAATCTTCTCGATCACCCACTCCTCCACTTCATCCAGCACCCAACCTGATGAACGCCCTCCCAGGCTCACCGGCTTCGGGAACGAGCCATCCTGGGCGTACTTGTAGATGGAAGACCGGCCTAGGCCAGTGGTTGCCATGACGTCTTTCAAACGAATGATTCTCATGAGGTATCTCCTTCTGCTCATGAGATGAGCCATGGCTGTAAAAAATGAGCAGGTGTACTTGGCGCTACCTACCTCCGACTACAACCAAAATTGTTCTTTCCACTACCAAAGACTTTGGTCCTAGCTTTCGCAAAATAACTAAGCCGTTTAAATAACCCAGAATACGATTCCCACAAGGACGGAGAGTTTGCATCAACCCTGTATATCCCACGCCTCGTGTAGTTGACGAGCCCCTGACTCTCCTCCCAAGAGCAACCAAGTGCGCTCGCCCAGGCACTACGTATTCTGTTAGCCATGTTCCTAGTTGATTCTTGCTCTTCCTGCTTGATGAATGAACCCAAATGACGGTAGGCGTCCCCGTTCAGGAATAGGCAGCAATGATAGTGCCGGTGATGCGCGGTATTTCTCTCTCGGACCCAGATATATCTGAGCTCACAGGAATGAACTCTCTGTTCGAACCTCGCCTTACGAAGCTGGTGAGCATTGATCTTGGCTTGCAGAGAGGCAAAGAAACGGGAAATCACATCAGAATCTGGAGTAATGGAATCGACAGGTATTCGTAGGTCTATCCGTAATGCGGTCGTTCTTCGGTAACGATCAACAGACCTTCTCATGGTTTCAAGAATTTGCTCTAGATACTGCTCAATGTATGGGGAGTGTTTTCGAAGCAGGGGAAGACCGTTCCATTCGGTCCCTTCAATCAAAGTCAGGTTAGGGTTGTGAGGATGTCGCTTTTTCATGTCCGTGTCCTATGTGTCGTTGAACACAAGAACAGGCATGTATGTAATTTCTTACTGGGTATTTAGCCCTCTTAGGGATGGATCAATAAACCCTATATATCTATAACCGACAGCTAAATCGGTCCTTTTTCATCCCCCAGTCCACTGTTTTCAAAGAAAAGTATGGTGGGAAATATCTCTTTCCACTCTGGAAAAATATTATGCATTCCCGGTTGGATATTTGTGCCCTCGCAATCTCAAGCCATAGCTTATCTGCTCTTCCTCACTCAGGTCTTTCTCACTGGGGTATCGATTGACTATGTGCCTAGGTGCCCGTTTCGGGAATGATGTCGTTACGTCCTCAGAGGCATTCACTACATCCGGTTGTGAATCGTGACCTGGCATATCAATAACCCAGCAGCTCCCGTCTCCGGGGCCTATTTTTTCTTTTGTAGAAATCTGCAAGGTAAGTGCATGCTGACGCCCCAATACCGCTTCCATTGGGAGAATGAGGTACTCGGCCCCCTTCTCCTCCAACTCGCTTACCAGGCATCTATCGACCCCCTTCACCAGATCTATCATGCCTCTAGCAGATTTGACCTGCTGCCAAACAGCGGTCAGAAATGCTTTCAGCGCTGGCTCAACCCCACTCCGCTCTGGCGAAACAAGCTCGCCACGGATTGAATCTTCTAACTTCACTCGATAGTCATCCGAGATAGTATTTTCGAAATCCCCATTGGTTAACAGCAACGATGCATAGTGATTGATTCTCATCTGCAGATATGAGGCCGCTTGTGAAGGCTGCAACTCCTGAAAGTACCCATCGAGTTGCAGCTTAGGCAGCACTTTTGACGCCTTACCATCCCACTGATTTCTGCAGCCTTCATTCCATCGAGACTCAAACGAGATAGCGCTCTTAATGGCGGGATAGTGAGATGGAGGGTAATCAGCCAAAAGCGAGCTATCATTCCGGTATTTTCTTAGGTCGCGATGAACATCCCATGAATCTCGATATAGCTCGACAGCCTGACCAAACCCCGGAAAGCACTGAATGATCGTTATTTGACCACCCTCGCCTCCTCCCAGATCTACGTGCCTCAAATTAAGAAAGACATATCCCGCCACTCGGCCAAACAAGCACCTCCCAGAGAAGCCCGAAACCCTCGCCCTCAGATACCCTTCAGCAGCCAGCTTCGTGAATTGAGACTTGAGCTGATCTTCACTGAGACCTGCGACCCTCCCAAGCTTGCCCATCCCAATCTGAACTGCTCCATTCTTATCCGCACTCAAAAGCAATACCGCCAAAAGAACACGATTCGCCGGACTCAACCGAGTCCTCCGCTCACCCTTTCTGGGAGGGAATCCATCAGTGAACACACGTTCAATTTTTAGTTCATGAAGGGGATCCTCATCAGCCGCTGATGCCCTCAATTCCCCCAAAAAATCTTGCGATACACTTAAACGCAGCGAAGGCCGCCCCACCCC
>Ga0114906_1000963_pt1 | contig 15449 bp, 11 predicted proteins | sample MalvirDeepMed_M9_FD_89687 | JGI IMG/M metagenome (GOLD analysis project Ga0114906, IMG submission 89687) | Marine viral communities from the Global Malaspina Expedition - Malaspina viral metaG DeepMed_M9 | ecosystem: Environmental > Aquatic > Marine > Oceanic | place: Mediterranean Sea...
AAATTAAATCTGAGTTAGAAAAAATAGATATAGGTGATGGAGAAAAATTAACTTTAGATAATTTTAATTCTTACGCAAATAAGTTAATGAAAACTGTTCATGAAGGTCAGTACCAAGAATATATGAAAATGGTATTGCAAGGAGCTAGGGAATTAGGTGTTCAAGTAGATAAAGGAGAACTTGAAGCTTTAGATATGGATTCTCCAGTAGGTATTGGTAGATTACAAGGATTGGATAAGTTTGTTGATAAAGATAATTATTTAGCTGCAGTTAAATGGCAACAAGTAAGAGATGTTTTAGAAGGTGCTGGTTTTATAAAAACAATAGAAGCTTTAGAACCAAGAAGAGCTGAAAATATAGAGCAAAATAGAATTAAGAATGTTGAAAATGCTATGAAGCAAATGGTTGAAACTTTAAGAATTGAAAACTATGGTGAAACAGTAGATGTATTTATAGACCCATCTGAAAATGGATTCTTAGATGCTTTAAGAGTTTACAAAACAACAAAAAATCTTAGTTCTGCTTATAATATTGTTGAAGGCACTAATATGACTGAACGAGAAAGAGGTATTCGTGAATGGCTTGTAAATAATATTGGAGACAGAGTTCCTAAAAGTTTTTACAATTTAATAACTGAAGTTAATTTATCTAGAGGTGATATTAAAAAAGCTGAATGGGATAGAATAAATGGTGAAGGTGAATATGCTGAAACTATACAATCTTTTCAAAATGTATTAAAGATATGGGGAAGTAATAAACAAGACGGTAGGATTACTAGTAAAGAAACAGGAAAAGAATTAAATAAAATAGATTATGTTAAAGCAAAAGAAATAATAAATCTATTTGAAAAAGAAGGTTTTATTATATCTGATTCAATGACAGAACAAATGAACAGATATTATTGGAATGAATTTCTTAGAACAACTGATATAAATATAGAACATCAAATTATACTAGACCATTTTACAGCTCATGGAGTTGGTCAGTTTGAAACAAGAGCTAATGGTAAAAAAGTATTAGTATTACCAGATAGAGAAACTACAATGTCAGTATTAGAAGCTGAAGGTCGTACTGAAGTTGAAATACAGCAAGACATGATAAAGTATGATGCTATTATGAGAAAAATGAATCCACTTATTGGTACATTTTTAGAGACTCGTAAAAAATTAAGCATTGAAGATACTGGTGAAGCCAATATGTATTCAGTACTACAAGATGCATATACAGCAACTGAAGCTTTTGGTCGAGATGTTATGCATCATTATGAAAATATAAGAGAACTATCATCAGACCATGGCATGTGGATTAGTAGAGTTAAAAGTTTACTTGAAAGTAGAAAATTAGTAGATGGTGAAAAGAAAGAAATTGTACAATTTAAAGACGAAAAAGAAGCAAATGAATATGTAGCTGAACTAGATGCATTAATAAAATCTGGTAAAGAAGATATTAATTTAATTGGTACAGAAAGTATACAATTTTTAGAAAATCTTAGAAATAAAATAGTAATGCAAGAAGGAGCTATTAAAGAACTTGGTGGTGAATATGAATCATCTGCTAATCTTGTAGAACAAATGATTCAATCTGAAGGTGGCAAAAATTTACAATTAACTGCAAACATAGAAGCTATTATATTTGATATAAATAATTATTCTGGTGATAAGTTACAAGCTAGAAGAAGAATGGAAAGATTAATATCTCGGTTTAATAGAGATTTAAAAAAGGTTAATGTTGAATTAAAAGAGACTGACCAGTTAGTAGATATTGCTGAACTGTACGCTGAGACTCCTAACAGAAGCATTAGCGATTATATAAATACAATATCAATGAGCCTTAGGGTTTGGCGTAAAGGATATGATGAAAAGACTTATTTTGATACACAAAAAGAATTTTCACAAGAATGGTCTGATGCATCTGGTTTACTTATAGACCCTACTCCTAGATATTCAGCTTCATATATATCTCAAAAATATGGCAGGTACAATGAAGTTTTAAAAAATAAAGAATGGGCTGGCATTCAAGAAGAACTAAGAATTTCAAGAGAGCTTGGTACAATGCCTGAAATAATACAATTACAAACTGAAAGTATTGTAGATAATGTTAGGCAAGCTATAAACAATAAGAATGAAGGCAATAAAACAGCTGCTGATGCTGAGTTTACAGCATTTATGCGTCATGTATTTCCATCTTTTTTATCACATAGTATTGGTACTCAAAAAGTAATGTCATCTGAAATTGATTTTGACCCTAATGGAAATCCAATTATATCATTAAAGACTACATCTATGGGCAAAGGTGCTGTATCAATGTTTGTTGATAATATGGCTGAAAGTTCTATAAGAGTTTTAAGACTTGAAAATACAGGAGTAATTGGTGGTAGAAAAGTAGATGTAAGAGATGTAAAAAACGTAGATGAAATTATACAAAATGCTAGTATTATTCCTGGCGAATCAAATCTTAGACAAGAAATAAGAACTCAGAATGAAAGAGGAGAATCATATGATGAAACTCTTGTGCCATTTCAAGATGTTGTAGGAGTTTTCACAAGTTTTAATAATAGATTTCTTATAGCAAGAGATAATTTAACTGACCTAGCCCCTAGTGGTAGAGGTATATTGAATGAAAGATTTAAAAAATGGTATGATAATAAACTGTCTGAATTATCTGGAGACACAGTAGCTATTGAAAGACTTGAATCTTTGTATGGAGAGTTTGTTAAAAAAGAAGCTGTTCACTCTACACCTGAACCAGTAAGGCAAATGATTAGAGCCATGTATTGGGATAGTATAACAAAAACAGGATTTACAAATTTAATAAAGGCAGCTGACAATAAAGCTATTCTTGGAACTTTAGCAGCGTCTTACTTTAAATATTATTCTACAGCTGAATCTGTTGGAGCTAAAACTCAAGGCAGTCTACAATTTTTAAAAGAAATAAAAAACTTTAATGAATACTTTAGCCTAGAACAAAGAGATGCTATAGATTATACTATAGCTAAGCATGAACAAGGTGGTTATGAAGTAGTTTTTCTTAGAGATGAATCTGGTAAAGCTTTTAGTGCTGAAAGATTAGTTAAAGAACAATTAAGAGAACAATTAAAAGAACACCCCGCAGGTTCAGATTCTCGTAAAGCAATTCAAAATCAAATAGATAACTTACTTGAAATACTACCTAGTCTTGGTAAAGGTAGGTCAAGTATAGATGCTCATACACATCTTGGAACTAACGCTGCTAATGCAATTTATTTGCATAGAGGTCGTGTTATTGGAGGCATGGATGGTAATGGTAAGACAGCGGGTGTTAAACCAACAGCATGGTTTAATGACCCATCTGGAACTATTATGTTAAAAACTAATTTTACATATGACCCTAAAATTGCTGAGATAATGGATAGACTTGGTATAGATATACTTACAACTGAATCAGCTTCTAAATTTTTTAATGCTGACTTAGTTGATATTAAAGTTTCTGATGTAAAAGGTTCTAAAACATTTTCAGATATATTAGAAAATTCAGGTAAATTTGGAAAAGATAGACAAGCTTTAGAAAAAGCTAATAATATAACAAAAATTGGTATAGAGAATATATTTATAGGAAAATCAGAAGATAGACATGGAGTTACTAATGTAACATATTCATTATCTGACTTTTTAGATGCAGCTGGATATAGGTCTCATATGGAAAACTATGTTGATTATAATTCAAAAATTAATAAAGAAGCTATTTTCCAAAAAGCTCTTGTTTCTGGTAAAAATAGAAACGCAGCTGCTGATTATTTATTAGAATCATTAAGAGAAGAAGGTGCTTTGTTTGAAGATGGTAGTACTGGATTGGTTGCTTCTATGTTACAAGCTGGAGTAGACCCTAACTCTATGTATGTAAAAGATGTTTTGCAAAGACTATCTGTTAGAAATTTTGTTAATCAATTAAGAAGTCCTAAAACAAAAGGAGCTTCTTACTCTGTATTAATTCCATTTCTTGAAGGAACTCAAAGTGTTTATGATGGCAACAAAAGAATAATAAATGGTGGTAAAAAATCACCATATGAAGATGGTAATATTAATATAGATAATTGGAACAATGTAAAATATATAATTAGCTTTAATACAAAGAAACATGGTAAAAGAGATTTGCAAGCAGCTAAAGATAAAAAAGGTAATTGGATTATAGATGACCCATACGCCGAAGTCAATGCTTTTAATTCTAAAGTAAAAACAGAGTTAAACAGAATATCTAAAATAGAACAAGGGTTGCAAAGTAGAAGTGAAAATAAATATAGACATTTATATAATAAATTAGAAGATTCTAATAAAAGAAGAAAAAAAGAAGATACAAAATTTTATATTAATTCTCATACTTTAAGAATGCCAAATCTTGGTGGAGATATAATAAGTCATAGAATTGAAGGTTTCCACGATATAATTATGAGTAATGTAACTGGTGTTAATATTGCAGACTTAGCTACAATTCATCAAGGTGACTTTGATGCTGATATGACTTTTAGTTATTATGATGCGCCAGGAGAATTTTCTAGTAGTATGTTTAAACTTATGGGAGCTTCAAAAGATGCTTATGTTTATAAGTCAGAAGGAGCTGTAGTTGATGTATTTAATAATGGTGGTGGATTAAATAGAGCTGGATTAGGTGGAGATAAAGGTGACTCAATGGCTTTGCATGTAGAAAAATATATGCAAGGTAAGAGTAACTTTGGTGCTATGAAAAGAATAACAGCTGGGTTATCAGCAATATCTAGAATGGCTACTGAATTTCAAGGTATAGAAACATTAACTATTGGTAACAATAAAGATTTTAATGGGTTTTTACAAAGATATAAAAATGTATTACAAAGTATAATTGACTCAACAAAAAATCCTAACTTTGTATCTGAAGCAAAAAATGTTGAAGATGTAATGAAGTTTGTTTTATTTGATAGACCATTTAAAGGCAGTGAAGTTGTAAAAGAAAATCTAGCTGAGTATGGTGAATCAGAATACCAACCATTTTTTAAAATAAATGAAAAAGAATTTAAAGGTAATGATAAAGAAGTGTTGATGGATGCTATAATAGAATCTGTTAGAGCTTTAGGTAGGTCAAGTAGATTCTTAAGTGATGTTTGGGATGAGTCAGGAAGAAGACCACCTGAAGCAAATGATATTGCAAATATGAAATCAGACTTGTATAGATTTACTAATAATCCTAATAAGCAAGTGTTTATAACTTTATTAAATAAATATACAAAAAACAAAGATAAACAAATGTCTTTAATAAAATTATTTTATGGTGCAGAATCTGATACATATAGAGATAGACAAGCTATGTTACAAGATATATATAAGAAAAATCTTAGAACTCCTCAACCAACAAATGAAATAATATTTTTTGGAGTAAATGAACAGCAAAAATTAGATTCTAATCCTGGCAATTATGTTGTAAGTAGAATTAATCAAAGTAGAAGTAGTCTATTAGGTTGGTCAACAATATATAATAAAAAAGCAAGTTCTTACAATACTCAGGTAACAAAACTTTTAGATGACATTCAAATGATTGGAGCTTTAGCAGAAAAAGAAAGCTATCAAGATTTGTTTGATTTGTTAAATGAAGGTGAAGTTAGTAATTCATTGGAAGGTAGATTAAAAGGTAGAATAGTAAATGGTTCTATAGAAACAGCTGGTAATATAAAATCTATACAAAACTATTCTATACTATCTCATATGTTAGAAAAACAAAGACACTCTTTAGCTAGGTATATTAGAAACTCAGGTAAATCTTCACCTAATCAAGTTGCCAGAGCCCAATCAAGATTAAGAGCTGTTGATTCTGTAATAGAATATTTTAGAAGCAAAGAAGACCAATCAATATCTAAAATAGTTTCTTTTAGAAAAGAGGATGGAACATCTAGACACAAATTTTATTTTACAGATTTAGATTTTACTGGTAAAAATTTTAATAAACCATATACTAGAAGGTATGAAAACAGTACTAATGATGTTCATTATATATATAAAGAAGTTAAAGGTAAAGATGGTGTAACTAGATTCCAAGAAGCTGGATGGGTTAAACCTAAAGGTACAAAATATCATTTAAATAAAGGTAGGTATGTTGTATTAAAGAATCCTGTTAAATGGAACTTACTTACTAAAGAAGAAATATTGGATGGTCATTCTTTATTTAAAGTAACAGGAGATGTAATAGCAGAAAACATACATTTAATGCCTAGAAATGACAATGTAATAAATAACTTTATGATTCAAACTGACCAATTAAGAAGTGATATAGGAACTTTAGCAAGAGATACTTATAAGTTATCAGAAAAAAGTCCTCACCAAATGGAAAATTGGAAATGGGAATCTAAAGAAGAAGATATGCTTGTCAGAAACTTTATGGAAAAATGGTTAAATGGTAGAGAAACTTTTGAAGAACCAACAAATGTTATGTCTGATTTAGATTTAAGACAAAGAACAATGGATATAGTTTCATATATTATTAAACCTAAAGTTGTTCATGGTAATATAGCTGTTGCTAAAGTAGGTGATACACCTATTCCAATGCCGACATTTAAAGCAAATAAAAGACTAGGTTTGGCTATGTTTAGATGGTTAAGAGAAAATGGTCATGAAGAAATATTTAATGCTATAAATAAAGACTACGGTAATTATTATAGACAAGGGTTTGACAATGTTATACCTGAATCAATGTCTGATTTACATACAAGTAAATTATATCATAAAGGAGAAATGTCTACAGATAGAAATGCGATAATTGATTTAGTTTATGAAAAAGGGTTATTATATCAACCTACTGTAGTTGCTTCTATGTTGCATGTTACTAGAAATGATATGAAAAAATATGCAAATAAAAGCAGGGTTCAAAGAGATGCTGAAAATAATTTACAAATAGTAAATCAATATGGCAACTTAAATGATGTTAAACAAATGATTGAAGTTTATACTGACCCTAAAGAATTTAAGAAAGAAGAAAACTATGTGGAGTGTGGATAATGAGTACTTTTTGTGCACCTATAAATAGCAGAACATCAGAACAATTAAATAATCTTCGTAAGTTATTTGATGGAGAAAAGATTATTGATATAGATGGCAAACAACAGTTTGTTGGCAACAAAATAAGAGATACATATAGACCAACATCTGAAGCGTTTGGTAGAAAAATGTTTGATGAAATTGTATGGAGAGCTACATATAAACCAGCTGTTGATAATTTTACTGGATTTACTGATGCTGATTTTAGAAGAATTAAAAATGAAATAATTAGAGAATCTAAAAATTTAAACAACCCAAGGCTTGGTGTGTTAGAAAGATTGTTTGGTGTAAAGCGTGGAGTAATGAGTAAGTTTGCTGTTACATCATGGATGAATAAAAATATTAACATAGCAACTAACTATGAAAGAACTCAGTACTCTCATTATATAGGTGCTAATATAGCTATGTCTAAGTTTCTAAGAACTGCTATAATTGCAAAAGGTGGTCAATCTAAGTTTAGACCAGGCATTAAAACTGCAAAACAATTAGAAAGCCTTGAAAGAAAACTAGCATTAGAATTAGCAAACCCTAAAAGTCAAGCTTCAGTAGATAGAGTGCAAGAAATAAGAGATGAAATGTTTAAACTTTTTGAAACTGAGGGTGGAGAAGTTATAAATGAGTTTAGACAATACTTAGAAACAACTCCTACTAAAGTTGGTAGAGAAAAAATAGGTGAAGATGAAGTTGGTAAACCTATATATAGAGATAAAACTAGAGTATTAAGAACTACTGAAGATGGTAAACTTGTACCTTTCTCTAATAATGTTGAGTTAGCTGGTCAAATAGCAAGAGATACTTTAGATAAAATGGGTAAAGTTATGGTCAATGGTCTTGGTCAACATAAAAAAGTTGTAAGACTTGCTTTTCTTAATTCATTATCATCAGATGCTCTTGTTGGAAAAGTTGGTGAAAGAGTTAGAAAGTATGAAGAAAGAATTGATGAAAACATTAAAGCAATAAACGAAGGTATTAAGGGTGGAGATTATTATCCTCACTATTTAATGGAATCGTTTATGAAAATTGAAAAAATAATGGAACAAGATAGAGCATCTTTAATAGGTGATTATGAAAAAAATCTTACCAGCTTAGAAAATATAGTTAGTAATGTAAGGCAAAATCTTGGAACACCCAAGTCTGCTAAACACAGAAAGAATCAACCTTATGATAACTATATGAAAAATCCATTAGGTGCTTTAAGAAAGTATTCTTTAGATGCAATAAACTTTAATAGAGTTAATTATATTAAACAAATATATCTTCAAGGTATACAAAGATTGCCTAAGAATGCAGAAACATCAGAAGCTTTAAGAAAGTATGTTGATGATATATTTACATTAGCTGAAAAAGGATACACTGAAAGACCAGCATGGGTAAACAAAACAGTTAGATTATTAACTGGATATGAGTTCTTATCTAAAATTGGTTTTGGTGTAGGTACTGCTGCTAGAAATACAATGTCTGGATTATATTATGTTCAGTCTGTTGGTAACAGAGAATTTGCTAGATACTTAATGGAGTGGAATAGACCAGAGAATGATGTCGTTAGAAGAAAGATTGAATCTGTTGAGGAAGAACAAGGATTTAAATTTGAAGATATGTCATCACCTTTATTTACTGAAGGTCTTCTTCCAACTGAAGGTGTAAGAGTAAGAGATGTTGATATTGTAGTAGGCAGAGATGGAGAAGCTAAATTATCTTATAAAGATGGTAACGTATGGAAAGCAGTAGATACAACAATGTCAGCTGCTACAGGTAAGGGAGCTATATTCCAAAAGGTTACTGAGAACTTTTTACGTAAACATATGTTTAGATTTTCTTATAAACAAAAATATAATCAGCTTATTAAAGGTGAAGAAAAACAATATGATTTAGAAGGAAAAGAAATAAAAACTCAACAATCTAAAAATTTTAAATTAGACGCTGATAAAAGAGCTAGACAATATGCTTTAGACATAGTAAATAAATATGCATTTGAATATTCAGCTTCACAGAAAGCTCCTGTTCTTGGTGGTACATCTAAAACTGCTGGAGCTGCTGGTCAAGTTATAGGTCAGTTCTTCCACTTTCCATTCTCTTTTTTACAAATGCAATCTGAGATACTTAGAAAATCTAAAGATGCAACTATAGCAAAGCAATGGGATTCTCCAGATTTACTTATACCATTAAGATTTGCAGGTCTATATATGTTCACAACATTAATGTCAGGTGTATTTAATGTGGACTTTCATACACTAATGGAAAATGATACAGTAGAAAGAGTAAAAGATTTATATGATGTAGCTAATGGTGAAGAAGATATTAAAGGTAGAGGTTATATAGGGCCAGCAGTTGGTGACTTATTTTTCTTAGCAACTCTTCATGACTTTATAGAACTACCAGATAATACAATTAAAGATTTAATCGTAGGTTATAATGATGCTTATGAATTAACAGATGATGAAAAGAGGTCAAGACTTTTATCAACATTAAACGTAGAGTATTCTAAATTAGTAACTAGAAACTATAAAGCATTGCAAAATGGTACAATCTGGAATGTAATGATGCATGAGTTTGGTTTATATCCAAAAGGTTGGACAAGAGAACTAAGACAGAAAGAACCATTAAAGAGATTGTTCCCTGATGCTGGAAAAAAGAAGAAGAGAAAAGGAAAGCAAGTTAATATAGAAGAAAGAAATCAAAAAGAATTAGATAAACTTTACAGAGCAATGGGCGTTTAAGCCCACCACTCTGCTCTTTCACTAAAGGAGTATCAACGATACTCTATAAATAATCCTAATTCTAATTTGAATATTGATATTCTAATTTGTAATCTTTCATTGTCATATAATTCTAATGTTAATTTAATTGGGTAGATTGATAACGTTAATAACTTATCTTCATCATTTATAATGGCAATTCCTAAATGTTCATTACCTATTGATTTAATTTTTTTCATTGTATCTACTATACCAAACCGCTATCAAAGCAGCATCGCTTGTCATTAATGTAATTTTATTTTCAGGCAACATTTCAGAAGCTATTCTTTTCAATTCAGCCTTCCTTTCTTTCTTTATTTTTGGAAGAGGTTGGAAATCTTTCATCCAACTTTGAGGAGTAACTTGTAATACAGGAATCTTATTTGCTCCTAATACTCCAAGCCACATACCGAAGTTCATACCAAACTTAAAGGCACTACTTCTAGCATCTGTAGGAAAGGCATGAACTTTTTCTATTGCACAACTTACTTCTTGATTACTATTTAACGATATTAATTTTGCTGATTCCAATATTGCTGACATTTCTATTGTTGATGCTGGACATTTATGTAGTATCATATTATGTTCTGCTTCATCATATATTGCTATACCACCTTTAGCGCCAGGGTCTATACCTATTATAATCATTGCTTAATCCCAATCTTTTCTTCTTGAATATTTATGTTTTGATTTTTTAAACTTATGTTGATTGTCATAATAAAAGTCTTTTCTTTTATATTCTTTTCTATATTCTTCAAGTATACTATCTAGTTCTTCTTTACTACATTCATGTAACTTTTTTAATCCAACTAATTTTCTTTTGACGAGCATAGTAGTTTCTATTGAAAGATAACCATCAGCCTGTATTGTTGCTAACTTTTTTGTAAACTCATCAAATGTCATTTAGTATATTGCTGTCAACTTCTTATCTTTAGGTAAAGTATTCTTTTGTTTTAACTTAGGTCTAACATCAACATCTCTTGTTGCGTCTTCTCTATTGAAATAGAACTTACATCTATTACCATTAAATCCCATAACATAAGTTCCAACTTTACCATACCTAGCTTTAGGAACTATAATTTCTATTTCATATTTATCATATGATTCATTGTCAAAGTTCCAACCATAGAATGGCATGATTGCAGTTTCAGCAGTTTGTTCTATAACACCACTTTCTGCAAAGTCACTTAGTCTAGGTTTAGGGTCTATTCTTTTTTCTATTTCTCTATTCAACTGTGATACTAATATTGCACTACAATTTTCTTTCTTACATATCCATTTGTATTCCATCATTATTGCTTCTATTTGAAATCTTCTTTCTTCTATGTCATCTACTTGTATTAATTGTATGTAGTCATCTAATACAACATCTGGTTTGTATCTAGATATTTCTAACATTGCTTCACCAAGTTTTCTAATGTTATCATACATAATAAGATTCTTGTATTTCTTTTTTATCTTTTCATTTAGTAATTCTATCTTTAGAATTTCATCATCACTTAATTCATTTTTCCTTACTTTAGAATATTCAATATCTTTACTTTCCATAATGATAATTTTCTTCATCACTTCTTCATTTGACATTTCTCTATTGAATAACATTACTTTGTATCCTTGTTTGATAAGACTTCTTACTATGTTTATAGACAATGTTGTCTTACCATGACCTGGCCTACCACCTAATACTGTAACCTCTTTTCTAGTCATTCCTCCTGCTGGATAGTCCAGTTGTTGCATACCAAAAGGTATAATGTTACCCCCATCTTTTAAGTTGCTTAAAGTACTATTTAGTATTTCATCTATCTCTGTCTTTTTTGAAGGTTGTAAATCTTTTAATTCATCTATTAATCTACTATGTTTTTGTAATGTATTATCTAATTTATCATAATCTGTAAAACTTGTTTTGTATAATTTGTTTGCTGTCTTACCTGCTTCTCTTTGTATATGTCTTTCCCATATTATTTTTGCATGCTGTTCTACATTTGCTGTTGTTGCTACACTATTTGGTAAACCAGTTATGTAAAATGCCATTGATTGGTTAACTGTTATATCATTTTTAAAATCATTTGAATCTTTTACTTTATTAGTTACTGTTATCATATCAATAGGTTCACCAGATTTATATATACTTTTAATTGCTTTCCATATTACTTGATTATCTTTATAATAAAACGCATCTTCATTTCTTATCCATGCTGCTACCTTTTCATAAACAGAAACTCCATCAAGCAATATACATCCGAGTACTGACTCTTCCGCATTTCTACTTGACGGAGCTGTTTTCATATCTAACAATATAAACTCCTTTCTAGTTTTTAACTTGACACACTTCTTATGTTTGTTCCTTTGTCGTTAGAATTTTTCTTACTTCTAATATTTGGTGTCTTACAATTATTACAACGATAAATAGGAAACCTATTAGCCGATGTAAAATATTCATTATTAGTTTCAGTTAAATCATTTTCACCACAAGTAGGACAAACATCTTCATCCATTAATACACCAAGATTAGGATGATTACGAATATATGGTCTTAATTTTAAATACATTTGTTCTAATCCAATTACATCATGTCTATTATAATCAACCATTTCTTCTAATCGTTTTTTTATTCCAGCTTCACAATCTACCCATAATTGAAAATCAGTAGTTAGTTTATTCTGCAACTTAAAGTACTTTGTTAAGAAGTCTTGTTTATATGAAGGTGCAAAGAACTCTCTCCTTGCAACTTTCAATGTATCAATAACTCTAAAAGGACTAGGTGGTTGCATGTTCTGAGATATAAATCTCCAACGTAATTTTCTTACATCGAATCTTTCTCCATTATGACCTATAACAATATCAGCCTCATCAAGAAGTTTCCATATAGATTTTAATATTCTTTTGTCATCTCTATCTTTGGATTCTTTTGGAGTTACAACATCTGATTGTACGTTATCATCATACAACCATTTAGCTGCCCAACTAATTATATATTGGTGCTTTGTTATCTGATAGTGTTGAATGTATTGCTTGTAAGTTCCCCATCCAACCATGTGATAGAAGCTAGTCTCAACATCAAACAATAATATTTTAGGAAATCCATTTTCTTCTACATAATCCATTGGAGTTGTAAATTGCCTACGACAACTATTACAAACCCATCTTTGATTACCTCTTCTTATTCCTTTTTTTCTTGTGTGTGTTGATGTGCAATCTGGACATATAGGTCTCATAGTGTTCCTTTCTAGAACAACTGAACTTGTTCCTTTGGTTCATAATTCACTATTACTAATTCTGTTTTCGTTTCTTTTCTTTTTTCTGGTGAAGTACCCGCATATTTCGTATCAATAGTTTTAATATCATAGTCTTTATACAGTTTCCTAATTTCAGGTTCATCATCATAGCTTACCATAAAATGCCCACCACCTTTATCTATCTTATCAACACAAATTTTCAAGGCAATGTGACTTTGTTCATCAAATACATTTCTATAATAACCTTTCTTAGCAACTACATAAGGAGGGTCTAGATACCAAAAGTCTTTCTTTCTTGGTTCATATCTTTTAACTAACTCTTTAAAATCAAAATTTTCTATAGTAACATTCTGTAATTTATTTCTAGATAATTTTAATTCTTCTTTGACACTTATATTATAATTTTTGTTTGAGTCTTTAGAAAATGTACTACCGAGTTGACTATTAAATGAGTTGTTAACTATGAAAAAGTACTGAGCAGCTCTTTCTGGGTCTGGTATGTCTATCTTCCCATCTTTTATTATTTCTGAAAACTCTTCAAATAAAGTCCTACTTTTAACGTACCAATATATATGTCTTTTGAGTTCTTCAAATTCCTTAAGTACACAAATATACAAATTTACTATGTCATTATCAAGGTCATTTAATACGTTCCATTTTACTTTCTTCTTCCTAAAGAACATAGAAGCGCCCCCAGCAAACACTTCTATATATCTTTCATGGGGAGGTATCATTTCAATAAGTCTTTTGCTCATTGTAAACTTACCCCCATAGTACGGCATTACTACAGGGCAATCAACATCCATTATGCTTTTGCCCACTTAGATATGTTTGGATATATCTTAGCTTCTAGTTGATGTGTAGAGTTATACTTTCTATTCATTTTATGACTACTAATATATGTTGCACAATTAAATAAATCCCAGTAGTCTTTTGGCTTGTTTGCAATTAAGTATTGAGTAATGAACTCATTCATTGTGGAAGGGAATAGCTTTATTAATTCTATTATATGCTTTTGTCTTAACTTTTTATCTTTAAGAATAGGAAACTCTTCACCTACTGTTCTTGCTTGTATAATAGTTTTCTCAATAGATTCATCTAAGTTATCTAAATTAATATTGCTAATGTTATGCTTATAATTATACTTATCAATAGTAGTACCTATAATCATTCCGTTGCTACATACTAACCTGAATGCTCCTGAAAGTATATGTACTTGAGATGTTCCATCATAACTATTCTTAATTATTATTTCTGGATTCATCATGTCACCTTTACTTATTTCTATTTCGACATCTGGTAGTATCCACTTCCAAGTTGTTTGTTGACCATCACCAAAACTAACTGCTTCTTTTAACTTAGCATTATGTTGCTTTAGTATTGGTTTAGCTGCATCTATTATTTGATTGTTATTTACTAACTTATAATCATTGCTCATACAACTAAGTACCTTACCAGTATCTTCTCTTACTATAAACTTATATCCTGTACTTATATAACCTGAAGGGTCATCTGGAAATACAGCAGGAGTTTCTGTTACTGGAAATAATGTTTGTTCAATCATCTGTGTTCCTTTCTAAATTAATAACCTTTGGAGATATTCCTCTCGAACGTCTCTCATTCTTTGACATTACTTTATTATTTTTATGATGATTTAATATTATGTTTCTTAAATAAGCTAGCCCCTTACCAGATAAGTAATGGTTATCCATCATATATCTATTAACAGCCCATTTAATTGTTCTTTCTTCTACGTTTGATATTGCTTGTAAGAATTTATATTGTAAATCTCTATCTCTATCTGCTGGAACATGCTTATTAATTAATAAAAATACTCTTCTTAATGTATTCTTTACACTTTTATTTCTTTTAGATATTAATCTTTCTATTTCTTTTGTTGCATTGTATGTTTGATTATATATATATCCACAGCATGGACATTTAAGATTCTGAACCTTTCTCATCTAACCACTCCTTATTATATTTATCTGCTGTAGTTGGTTCTACATCTCCAATTTTTATTTTATCATTGCAGTTATCACAAAGCTTAGTTATACTATTTGCTGTTGGTTTATCACACTCTATACAATGATTAAGGTTTGGCATTCTTTTTTTTTTCGTCTTCCTCTATTTCTGTTTGAGCTTGCAAGAATTGCTCAGCAGCAAACTTAGGTTTTTTAAACCCTTTATCTTTTAAGAAATCTTCTAACTGTTTCTTTGAACCATTTGTTACGAGATGACTTAACCATGACATATCACCCATTTCTTTTTCTCCTTTTCTTTACTTGTTTAGAAGTTCTGCCTTCTCTATTAAGTCTAGCATTCTCTTTAATTCTTTCTCTTTTACGATTCTTTGCAGCTTTATTTGGCATATATTTTCATTAACATTTTATTTACTTCTTCGACATGATTGTTGCAAGCATACCCTATTGTTACTGTTGATG
>Ga0114906_1000967_pt1 | contig 15412 bp, 23 predicted proteins | sample MalvirDeepMed_M9_FD_89687 | JGI IMG/M metagenome (GOLD analysis project Ga0114906, IMG submission 89687) | Marine viral communities from the Global Malaspina Expedition - Malaspina viral metaG DeepMed_M9 | ecosystem: Environmental > Aquatic > Marine > Oceanic | place: Mediterranean Sea...
GGCTATAGCCGAGCAAGAAGTTTATGAAAGTGTGCATCGATCTTTACTTCCAGTGCTAAAAATGTTCGAAGAGTTGCAAAGTGGGGCGCCCCGCTTAAGCGAGGAAAGCGGCCAGATAAGCTCGACCAATATTTCGCCGCCCCGTATATACGAACCAGCTGATCAGAATTTCGAAAACGCAAAAGATGATGATTTGTTAAAACTAGTGTTAATGTGGGACACCGGTGGCGCAGGCCAGATCCAGAAAGAGATTAATTTAACGAGAAAAGAGTACGGGCTTCTCCCTAGAAAAGGAAATATTTAAATATGAAAATAAAAAAGTCAGAGTTGAAAAGAATAATTCTAGAAGAACTCGAATTCTACGCGGAGCATGCCGAGTTAAAAGAAGTATCCGCGGAAGCCGATCTCTCCCCTCTCTCCTCCACGGATCACCCGGATTTTGGTGACGACGTCGAGAATGACCCGGTCAAGCCGGCCGATTGGACGTCTACCCCAAATAAGATAATCGATTACTTTAGGAATAACCCCGAGAAATGGGAACGGTTTCGAAATGATTACTTGAAGATGGCACACGGGGAGACCGGCAGTGTTGGTGGCCTGGTTCGCGAACCAGGATGGACTGACGCCATGCATCAACAGGTTATCGACGGAATGACGTCGACAGAGGATCTTCAGGCTAGAATAAAAGCGCTACAGGTTGCGCTTTCTAAAAGAGCTTAAATTTATGAAAATAAAAAAATCAGCACTAGAAAGAATAATTCGCGAAGAGATTAATCGATATCTTCGCGAAGGTGGGTCGTACTTTGGTGGTGATCCGAAATTAATTCAACAAATTGGCCAGATCGACGTCGTATTAGATCTGATTTCGAAAGACGCGTCGTTAACGTTACCCCGGGATCTTTTGAAAAATATGAGGAAAAAACTATCAGATAAGGCCGCTAGGACGCCGCCACCACCTGAACCAGAGGGTAAGGCGCCGACCCGTCAAAAAGAGCCAGCACGTGCACAGCGACAGCGCCCTGCACCGCGTACAGAACCTTTAACTGGCCCGGTACCAGCTTATTCTGATGAAATAGCAAAGCATAAACGTGGGCGCGGCTATGGCGTCGGCTTAGAGGAGCTTAAAAAACCATGAAAATAAAAAAATCACATCTCTTAAGAATCATAAGAGAAGAAATAAAGGATTACACCCCTCGCGATGCACATGGTCGGCCGGAGATGACCAATCCCAAGAACAGGAAGGTACCGAACATGATCCACCCGTCCGAGGTGGAGGCGATTATGCTGCACCCAAAAGACATTTCCGGTGGTAAGCATAGAATATCACTAGTGTTCCTGGATGGCCGCTCATTCTCGTTCGAAGTATCCGACGAACAAATGAAACAATTGAATGCTTATATGCATTTTGCTATGGATAAAATGGACGAGGTCACGACCACCGCGATCGACCCTGCAGATAATACTATCGATACGTATACATCCGGAGATGATAGCGAAGAATCCGATGTACGTACCGCCCGCAACATGTTGGTTTCGGCGCAGGCCGACATTAGTACCGCTTACGGCCACGATATGGAAGGCCCCCCGGCACAGGCATGGAGATATCTTAATCAAGCTGTAGAAGCCATCGACGCCGCCCTAAATTTAATTGAAAAATGAAGATCGATATTAAAACGCTTATAACAATTATAACAATCGCGTGTACACTGGGAGGATTTTATTACTCAACTCAATTACGCCTCGATCATCTAGAAACCAATGTCGCAAAATTGCAGAAGCAGATAAAAATAATTAAAAAAAATAAAAGGTAATTATGAGGCTTGATATTGGCGATCTTAAAAGGATTATCGACTCTGCATTAATATGCAACAAGAAAGATGCTATACTGTATGAAGCGCTTCTTCGAAAAACAATCGCGATTAGTTATTCTCATCCTCCAAAAAATCGCAAATTTAATTCTTAGAATTTAGTCTGTAAGTATTATACACACCTAATTATTGTGTAGGAGACCCCCCCATTATGAATAGAAAACAATTACATAGCTATATTTCGAAGATAATTCTTAAAGAATTCGGTCGGCCCGGGCCAAGTCTTAGAACCGGAAACGTTGAACCCCCCAATCCGGATATAGAAGACGTATACGATGAAAAAGAAGATGATGACCCCGGAGAATCACCGGACACCGGCGAGCCTACTAATGTCAAACCCCCTTCTGGTCCATGGGATCGGGAAGAATTTGAGCGTTTTAGACTACGTGATGAGAAAGAGCCAACACTTGGGGACAATACTTGGCCTGTACCTTCTTCACTTTCTAGTCTAGAAGAAAAAAAAATTTGGATCGAAAATATCATTGAAGCAGAGATTGCTAGCCATTTTGACCCGGTCTCCTCCGGAGAAGAACAAGACGCACGATTTAGCAGGGATATCGAAAAACAAGAATTTGTAAAGCAAAATTTTGGCGCTAGTCTAGACAGGGATGAGTTTGATCAAACAGTTGAGGAGTATGGTATGATGTTTAGTATAAAAGATAGCGATGAACTTTTAGAAGATTTAGAACGCATTGCTTATTCTTTACATCTGGGTGGGTCCTCGTCCGAATGGGATATTATTCAAACAAACATAAAGGGTGTGATACCTGAAAATAAAAAAAATCCGGTCGAAAAAACAGAAAATTTCTTGCAAGAAGGAAACCCACTCGCGTGGAATCGTTATGCGCAAGGCCGACTTCGTGGATTAATGCCGGGACGGCGCGAACCCACGCCGGACAAATACGCTCCATCATACGAGAAGGGGTCACCGATAATGAATCCGGAATATCATGCTAAACGTGCACAACAACGCGCACAGCAAGACGCACAAGATATCGAGATCCGAAACCTTGATCGACTGGATGCCGATGAAAAAAACGAATTCAAGCAATTGCTTAAGCAAATATTTGAATACGGTATCGACGCCATGGCGAAAGATGATCTCTATCGTACAAGAGACCTGGCCAACAAAGCCGGCGCTAAGGGGTTCTTAAGCGACATGGCAAAGGCGCAGCACGCCCATCGCCAAGAAACAATTCGCCTTGAAGGTGAAGAAGTGAGCGATACAAAAAATTTAATGCGAGAAGGAGATCTGCCAATGAACCTCAAAAAATTAATAAAAGAAGAACTAGAAAAAGCAATTCATGAAAAATACGCGGGATCGAAATACGCCGACGATGAACTTCAAAAGGCAATGAATAGATTACGTGATTTATATGACAAAACCGGGCGGGCAAAAGATAGTGATTGGAAAGAAGAAAATCATCCTCGTCGCGGGCCCGAGGAGCCCGAGGAACTGCAGTACGTGCCGTTGACCGACAATGAACTCGCTCTGGCTCTTATCGGGAAGGTGCCCTCGCCTGCGCCTGAATATACCCCGGGGTCCGTGCAAGGTCTCCGTAGCACGTTAACTTCAACTGAAGTAGAAGAGCTTAGATCTATTCGAAAAGAGTATGGTATCGATACTTGGACAAGCAATTCTAGAGATCTGCATGACGAATTCAAGGTATACGGAAAATATGGTAAAGACAACGTTGGAGTTGGGTGGCGCAGACGCCTAGGCGGAATAATTGACGAAGAGATTGAAAAACATTTAAAGGGATTTAAAATAAAGTGAGAAAATGGAGGCCGGTATTTATTGAAAACAGTAAAATACCGGTTTGGCTATCTAAATTTGTTCCTATTGATATCAGCGCTATAACAATCTTTCCTTTTGTCTTTTCACGTGGCAAAATAGATCCAGTAACAAAAGAACATGAAATAATTCATTTTCAACAATACCTGGAAACTGGAATAATAGGCTTCATATTATTATACTTTCTAGATTATTTCTTACTTCGGCGTAAAGGTATCAATCCATCAGATTCTTATCGTCTTATTCGCGCTGAACAAGAAGCACATGCCATGGCGTGGCCACCTGATGGAGAATACTTGCGAAAAAGAAAAAGATGGGCATGGTTAAAAGATTATAAGCTTTAACCTATAATACTGATATGGTAGAAAAATTATTTGCAATTGGTATAATTGTGGGATCTTTAGTTTCTATGCTTAATTTTTGGGTAATTTATTGCTGGATTATAAATCCAAAAATAAAAAGATCTTTTTCAGTTGAGTTGGAAACAACAAAAGAATTTATAACTGGTATTTTAACAGTTAAAGAACTGATTAAGCCTCATCAAAAAAATAAAATAAAATTGGGCTCGATTGAAAAAAAGAAGCAATTTTCCACTTATCGCAAAAAAGATAATGTTTGAAGAAAAAGATTGGAATTCTGGTTCGAATATTAAGGTTGATTTTAAAACAATTAAAAAAATTATCTTAGATAATGTTTCGAAGGGCGCCCGTTTATATATTGGAAGTGATTCATACATCGCCAGAAAAAAAGTGTGTTTTGCTACGGCATTGTGTTTACATTCATTAATCACAAATGGTAGATATTTCTTTTATAAAGAATACGTAAAATTAAACCAATTTGCACAATTATCGGTAAGAATAACCGAAGAAGTGCGCAGATCTGTTGAATTAGCTGAAAAAGTTATGTTAGAATGCGGTTTAGCACCAGAAAATATTGAATTGCATTTAGACGTTTCTCCCTTTGAAAAAAATAATTCAACATCCAAACTTTCTGTTATGTTAAAAGGGTATGTTCAAGGCGCAGGGTTTGATTGTAAAATTAAACCAAATGCGTGGGCTAGTCAAACAGTAGCTGATAAACATTCAAAATGAAAAAAGAAGACTTATACTATAAAAGAAGTATTTTAAACCATTTATCTTACACTGTCAGCAATAATGATTTAGTCAGTACATGGATTGAAATATATCATCGCAATGATCATATCATAGTTGTTCATGAGCCACTTAAACATAATAATTATCTTAGAGAAACTGGATTGATTATTAATGATACAGAATTATATTCTAGTAGTATTTTAACAATACAATTAAGCTCTTTAAAAGACGGAATTTGGCTCTTAAAAACAATGCCTATATCAAAAGGGCCATATATTCAACTGTGGTCATTAGGTCAATATATCTCAGATAATGTTGAAAAATAATAATGCTTTTGTGTAAAATTGATGTATATGTATCTTTTGTTAAGCTGAGAAAGATCAGCATGGAGGTGATCCTATGGATTCCGTATTGTTGCTTTTAGGCGTTACGTGTGGTATAGTAGTTGTAGCTTATCCTATGATTAAGGAGGGATTAAAATGATGAGAAACATAGTTAATATATGGAGGGTATGTCATTATGAAACTTGAATTCGTAACACTTGAAATTTTGGACAATGATGAGGATGAAGTACAATGGGAACCAATACCTCTTTATCTAGAATTACCTATAGACCCTCGCCAAAATAGGATCGAAAATGAGAAAGAAACAAAAAGAGTTATCATCTTAGATATTTGAGACTAATTAGTTCATGGGAATACTCGATGGACAACTGGCGATAATTACTAAAAATACAATTAAAAAAGTGATGAAACAAAAAAGTCACCTCTTCTTTGAAGATGGTGACTTTAATTTAAATATCATCGGAATTAGAAACGCCTCCAGAAGAGCAGATCTTTTTGATGATACTTTAATGGCTCTGTACAAAGAAGATAACGAATGGACTATAAACTCTTATTCAATTACAACAGAACCAGGTCCAAGAATTTTAAGAAGGCCAATCAATAGTAAGGGTACGGCAATATTGATACCTGGCCAATATAGAGGGGCTTATAAAATTGGTACCCACAAAACATATACTGCATTAGTTCAGAAAGGTGGTAAAGTAAAGGTTTGGCGAGATGATAACAAAGATTCAAAACCCGATTACAAAGGTGAAGAAGATGAAGGATGGTTTGGTATCAACATACACAAACATTCAGGACCAAATAATAGGGAAAATACGGGTGGGGTTAGCGCTGGCTGCCAAGTGTTTCGAAGTAGTCAAGATTTTTATGAGTTTATGGATCTTTGTGATGTTGCTAGCGATCATTGGGGTAATAATTTTACTTACACCTTAATAAACTCAGAAGATATATATAAAAAGGAATAATTAATTATATGTGTATAATATGTGTTCATCTAGATGAAAATAAATTAACTCCCTGGGAGGCATCAAAAAATCTATCAGAAATGATTGATCAAATAGATGAAGATCACATTGACGAAGTTGATGAAAAAATCGCCATGGCTTTGTTAGAATTTATGGAGGGGAAAAGACATTGCGGCTTATAATGGAAAACTGGAGAAACTATCAAACTAAGACTAGTTTCGAAACTTCAATTGAAAATATCATATTGCAAGAAACCAAGAATTATCTTATTGAAAACAATATTGAACTTGATGAAGGCGCAATTGGTGATCTAGCTAAAAAAATTGGCATAAAGGCCAAAGGCGCAGCAGCTGGCCTTGCCATGGCCGGCGCTATGGCGGGCATGCCAGTTACAGCACAAGCCGCACCTTCAGAAGCACCGCGACCTGCAGTTACCAAAGTAGCATATGAAGTTAACACTCAAAAATTAGAAGGTGATTTAAAAGGCATGTTTGATGAAGCTGGGACTACAGAGCAAATTAATAATATTCTTGGCCCGGGCGCCACAGAACGGTTTATAAAATATAGAATGAAAGAATTTGATGGATCTGAAAAATCAGCCAATGACATAAAAAATGATCCTACAGTAGATTTAATCGAATGGGTTAAAGGAGAAAAAGCAAAAGCCGCACAAGAAAAAGCTCAAGTACAAGATCCAGAAGCGCCCGGGTGGTCGCCTGATGGTTTTGATGCTTCGAATCCGGATGCGTGGAAATAAAATATGAAACTTATAATGGAAAATTGGAGAAAGTATGTTAATGAGCTTACTGCTGCTCAACAAAAAAAATTTGATACACTAGATTTCGAGGAAGAAGATGAGCCAGTAAAGCCCATTAATATGCAACAAACGAAGAAAGACAATGATAAACAATTAGGTTCTGACTCTCCAACAGTAGATCCCCCATCCGAACGATTGACAAAAGATAAAGAAATAAAATGCGCTGAAGACGAAGCATGCTTCCGGAAGCATATTGAACCAATGTATTCGCAGGGTAAGCGATTTTCTACAGCCACTGGGACAAAATTAAGCGATTTGATCGGAATAGCATTTAAAAATGGTATCGAAGTAAGCAGAGAATCTAAGCGTAAAAGGGCTGAGGTCGTCCTTGGGCCGAATTCAGTTTACGGAGTGAAAACCCGGAAAGCCGCGGCGCCTATAGGTCAAAAAGCGGTGCCACCGGCAGTGCCCACGCACACAAATCCGCAGATTAAACGAGTAGTCGATAAAAAAAAGGAAGTCGCCATGGATCACGTGGAACGGTTAGAGCAGCTAGATGATGAATTGGACAATATAAATGATGCTGAAGCGCTTAAGCGTCTTAAACAAATAACAAAGGTTTAATGATTATGAAACTTATAATGGAAAACTGGAGAGAGTATGTAAAATATATCGACCAACAAGACGCTCTTAAAGAAGCCATGGCGGAATATATTCCGGGTACGTCTGCGCACAAGATGAAAAAAGCTGTAGGTGGACTAGGACCAGAGGATGATATAGATCCACACGCAAAGACAATTGATGTTCCTGGTAGAAATAATCCTCGCTTAAAACTAAATCCTACTGATCGCCTAAAGCGACATGGAAAACTAGAAGCATTGCAGCGGCGAATTACAATGCGAAACGGTCAACAACAATGGCTAGATGATTACAATGTTACAAAGGATGAGGATGGTCAGGGCATGCCTTTTCCTAATGTTTTAGATAAAGATGGTGAAGAGTATCATACCACTACAATAAATTGGTCTATAGAGGATATTCAAAAATTAATTAATTTTTTCAATCAAGGACTAGGTTCTGCCGGCATTGTTAAGCAAGCAGCGCACCAACGTCAAAAATCTGGGGTCACAGCTGCTAAAGGTCACCTAGAGGAAAATAACTGACATGCCTCAAAGGTGGCGGGACTTTTTGAAGGAAGAATCCACTAAAGATACCAATAAAGTAGCCAAAGTTGTTATATACAACGAAGAAAATCAGGTTTTATTCATTAAGAGGACAAAATATGTCGCAAGGCACGCCGGCGAATGGGATCTCCCGGGTGGCCATGCACAAGAAAATGAAGATATTGAGAAAGCAGTACGTCGAGAAACCCGCGAAGAAACAAATTTATCACTTTCTGATCTTGAAAAAATAGAAATTCAAAAAAAAACCACATATTTTAAAGCAAAATACACCGGTGGTAAAATAAAATTAAGCAAAGAGCATAGTGAATTTCTATTTAGAGATGTAGAAAAAATTGAAAATCCTGACAAATACGAAAAAATGGCACAAAAGGTTGTTAAAAAGTTAAAAAAATGATTAATTTTAATAAAAATTGGAAGCAATATCTTAACGAAGAAGAATTTGATGCATCTCTTTTACAATTGCAAGATGAACTCCATCCCAGATTCTGGATAAACAACGTTTTTAACCCGGAAGCATTGGAAAAATTAAGAGAAATAGCCGCAGATCTTACCGAAAATTTAGATATTGATACAAAAATAGAAGAAATTATTATCACAGGATCGATTGCAGGGTTCAATTGGCATAAATTATCCGACATAGACTTACATATCATATTAGATTTTAGAGAAATCGATGAAAATTTTGATTTAGTTAAGGATTTTCTTGATGCAAAAAGGATATCTTGGAACAAAACACACAAAATTATGATTTTTGATCATGAAGTTGAGGTTTATTTTCAAGATATTAACGAAAAACACCTTTCTCCGGGCACTTATTCTATACTTGAAGGCGAATGGCTAATGCAACCAACCAGAGAAGATGTAGAATTGGACCTTATTACCGCTGAAAAGAAGGCTCAAGCCATTGGAAATGAAATCGATCATCTATTTGACATCTATAGAGAGAAAAAATACCAGGAATCGTATGATTTTTCAGATCGATTGAGAGGAAAAATCAAAAAATTAAGATCTGCGGGCTTAGAAAGAGAAGGAATCTACTCTCCGGAGAATTTAGCGTTCAAAATGCTTAGAAATAGCGATTATTTATCGAAATTAGCGTCTATTAAGGTAAATGCGTATGATAAAAAGATGTCTTTAGATGATAATGGAGGAATTTCAGTGAATATTTTAGAAAACTGGAGAGAAATGGTCTCAGAAATGCTTGATATTGAAGAAATCGTCAAAAAACAGGATTGTGAAGACTCAAAAGGCCAGGATGGCGATTTTGTATTAAGAAATCACGCGGATACAAAGACTTTGGGTTGTCACCCATCAAAAAGTTCAGCTAGAAATCAAGAAAAGGCCATCAAAGCCAATAAAAATGAGGTTTCTAATCAAATTAGTCAGTATTTTGATCAAAAAACAAGAGCAGAAGTAGAATATGAAGATGTCAGCACTGAAGATCTTCTAAATCCGGATATTCCTGCACCATGGGAAAGAAATTCTTAAAATATTAGTAGTTTTTTGGTAAAATTAATCTCAAGTCAAATATGAAAGGATAGTCATGATAGCCGATATTGTCGTTGATTTACAGTATGGAGATTGTGGGAAAGGCAAAGTAAGTCATTTGCTTTGCAAAGAAAATAATTATACTCATGTAGTTCGTTATAATGGAGGCTGCAATGCAGGTCATACCATATATCATAACGGAGAAAAATTTGTAACACACCATATTCCATGTGGAGTATTTTATGGAGTAAGATCGATCATTGGTCCAGGATGTGTTTTAAATGTAGAACAATTTTTTAAAGAAATAGAAGAATTAAACAGTAAAGGCATTGTTACTGAAGGATTGATTGGGATTGCTAGTAACACACACATCATTACTGACTTTCATTTAGCAGAAGATAAAAAAGATACTGAAATTGGCACAACAAAAAGAGGAAACGGTCCAGCATATAGAGATAAGTATTTTCGGAGGGGCGTTAGAGCGGAACAATTGCCTATTCTAGAGCCATATATTGTTGATATGTATAACGAACTGTATAAAAATGAAGAAATACCCTACGCTGAAATAAATATTTTGTTTGAAGGTGCACAAGGTTTCGGTCTCGACGTTGATTGGGGCGATTATCCCTTTGTAACAACTAGTCATTGCACAGTTGGTGGCGCCATATTAAATGGGGTACCCCCGAGATGTGTAAGAGATATATGGGGTGTGGCTAAAATATATGAAACATATGTAGGTGCAAAGCCATTCGAAGGTCCAGATCCGATATTTGATCAAATTAGAAAAGCTGGTGAAGAATTTGGCGCTACGACCGGTCGGCCAAGGCAAGTTAATTGGATGGATTTTGATTTACTTACACAAGCAATTGATATAAATGGTGTTAATAAACTAGTCATTAATAAGATTGACGTCTTAGAACAAGTAAAAAAATGGTGTTTGTATAGTGGAATTAATTTGTTTGAATTCACAAAAACAGAAGATATGCAAAGTTGGATAAATGAACAATTGTATGATCGTCATATTGAAATAATGTTTTCTGGGAACAAAGATAGTATTTGAACTAATTAGCTTGTATAACTATACATTTTAATTGGTTTCATAAAATGAATGATGAAAAAGAAAGAATAAGACCCATCGCAGGCCATTTAATGAGCTATTGCCAGTCTCATTTAGGATTTAAAGATCCTCCTGAGTTATTTTTCGCTGATGATGAAGAAAATGCATCAAAGGATCTTGGAAAAACAGCTTTTTATGACCCTACCAATAAAAGTGTAACTGTTTTTGTAACAGGAAGACATACTAAGGATGTACTTCGTTCGATAGCACACGAATTAGTCCATCATATGCAAAATTTAAGAGGAGATTTTAAAGACGTTGTCGATACATCCCCCGGGTATGCGCAAAAAGATTCTAATTTGAGAGAGAAGGAAGCTGAAGCTTATTTGCTAGGCAACCTTTTGTTTAGAGATTGGGAAGATGGTATAAAAACCAAAAAATTAAAAACAAACATTGTCATTAAAGAGGAGAAAAATAAAATGAACAAAGATTTGATTAAACAGCTTATTAAAAAGCGATTATTGGAAATGCTTCAAAATGAAGAAGAAGTTAACGAAAAAGAAGTTAGTGAAGGCTGTCCACCAGAAGAAGCTCCAGTTAACGACATTTCCGGGCTGGCCGCCCAAGCCATGGCAGCCATCCAAGAACTGGCTTCTGCTGCAGGTGCAGATATGCATGCAGATGTTGGACCAGAAGGTATGCCCCCACCAGTACCAATGCAAGAAAACGAAGAAGAGTTGGAAGAACGCACACAAAATCCATATGAGGACAAGGAGGGATATCAAAGTCCCGAAGAGCAACACCCTCCGGCCAAGGCTGATCCTAAGAAAGAACAGAAAGAGCTTGAAGAGGCTGATAAAGTCGAGGAAGGCGAAGAAGAGCTTGAAGAAGCTGGCATGCCTTATAACCGCGATGACGAGATTGAAGAAGGCGAAGATCTTCGAGTTCCAGAGAATGAGAATACTTTAAATGAAAGCCGATTTGGTGATCGTAGAAATAATATTTATCATCGTTTAATGAAAGAGTGGATTAAGAAATAGTATGACCAAAAAACGCAATCCTATTTTACTGCTAGAAGGCGGTGGTGGTGGACATATGGCTCATCCGTTTAATTTACCAAGTGTTGATAACGGTAAGGATCTGCTTGTGTTTTTCGAAAAGGCAGCAAAGCATGCCACTAGAAAAGCCAAAGAGAAATTAATGGCTAGCGACTCTACATCGGTAAAATTTGATGGTGTTAATTGGAATGTTAAGTTAGTTGATGTTGAACAAGGTGGATTTGAGGGTAAAGAATTTAGATTAGATCGCGCCAGCACTCAAGGTACTGGCGGCCAATTAGATATAGCTGGTTTAACAACCACAACTTTGCCTCAGAGGTTTGCTCCTGGTCATGGCATGATTATTTCTGGTAAGGAAATGTTAGACGTTTTTAATACTGCTTTACCAAAACTCAAAAAACAATTAATAGCTTTAGATATGTGGGATGATTCTACAAAATACTTTAATTGTGAATATGTGCGTAAAGCCACTAACGTTGTAAAATATGATCAAGACTTTATAGCTATTCACGGTATTAATCAGTACTATGAAAAAGAAATTAGAGGCAATTATAGGCCCGGGCTGGAAAGACCCTCTGCATATAACCCAACTAAAAAGAAAATGGAGTTATCAAAAGACGTCGGCACAGAAATACCTTACGATGAAGAAGCTTTATCTCAGGTTAGAGATGTTATTAAGCCAATAGCGCAAAGATACGGTTTTGATGATTTTTACACTGTTATGCCTGTATTTGCTAGAGAAGGCACCAAAGTAAATTTTTCTGAAATTTTACAAAAACAAATTCCCATTCAAATTGATGAAAAAGTAATAACAAAATCTTTGGCAGAATGGCTTAATGATAAAGAAATTGTTAACCCTCGAAAAAAGATGATTAAGGTATACGATAAAGATGTACAAAAAAATATAACTGCTTTAAGTAAGTTGGTGTTTCTTTCAATTATCGGTGGTAAACCTGTCCAGCAATTACTGGTAGATCCATCAGTAGAGAACGCTAAATTGGCTATTAGCGGGGCGATAATGTTTTATGCGACCGAATTGTTAGGTGATGTGGTTTTAAGCGCTCTAACTAGCCCTATAGGCGATATGACGGGTACAGATATCGAACATGAAGGGATTGTACTTCGAAGTAAAAAAGTGTTCGGTGTCGACAACCCTATTAAAATAACAGGCAAATTTATAACTAGAGGTTTGGATTCTTCTTTTAGAGAAAAGCCAGAACAAGTTGATACTGAAGAACCAGAAGAAGAATTAAGAGAAGAAGAATTGGAAGCCATCGATGAACCAGTAGGATTAGATGTTGGTAATCCAAGCATTAAAAGAAAAATTGCAGTTTTCCCGGGTAAGTTTAAGCCTCCTCAAGCAGGACATTTAGATGCTGTTATAAAAGTATTAGAAAAAGTGGATATGGTCTTGATATTTATTTCTCCTCTACCAAGAAAGACCGATGGAGGCCACACCATAACCAAAGAAATGGCAAAAGACGTCTGGGAACTATATGTTGATGCCGCTGGTATTGCTGATAAGGTATTGTTGTTAGATTCTCCTTTTAATTCTCCTGTGCAAACATCTTATTCTATTATGGATGGTGCTGTAGCGAATTTTATCCCTCGTTCCGGAGATTTGATTGTGCCTGTTGCTAGTGATAAACCGTGTGATAAAACTAATAAACCTGATTACGCTCGGTTTGCTGATTTTCATCTTTATGGAAGAAGGCCTACACATAATTTATTACCAGGCGTTATTCCAGGCAATATTATGGATTATTATGTTTCTGCCACCGGCGATTCTTGCGGTACTTTTAATGCTACCGATTTCCGGGAAGCATTAGATCGCGGTGAAGACTTAACCAGATTTTTACCAAAGGATGAATTAGGTTATCCAATTGTTAACCCTGCAGATGTTCGAATTCGATTGGGTTTTGATGCAACCCATATACAAGATGATGGTATGGAAACGCAAGGGGGAAATGCTTCATATGTGTCTGAAGCGGAATATCTAATATCTATAGTTGAACAAATGATGTCTGAAGGTGATTGGCAACCAATTGCGAAAAGAAGAACGTCTAAAGGCCATAAGACCCTTCTAGACGGTGGTAGAAAGGATTTGGTTAAACACGGTGCACCTTTTACCGAAGACCGCCCTAAAGACCAATCTAATGCGTTCTTTGCAAAGGAAAGCAAAGAACAAAAATTAAACGAAACAAGCGCAATGATGTTAGCTAATGCTCTGGACTACCCGGAAGATTGGGCACATGAAACAAAAGATATGGCCCCCGAGGATAAGGAAGCTGCTATAGCCGATGCTGAAATTGAAATGCAGGATATATTTCGTGAATATGGCGCGGGGCATCCAATGTATATAAACTTAGCTGCAGTCAAAAAAAGACTTAAACAAGATTTAGGAATAGAAGAGGCTTCTGGGGTTTCTGGTGGTGGTGTGGCCGGCCCAGGTGGCAAATCACCATTTATAAATTTTGATGAGAAAGAGAACCATAAACACTAATTATAAATGTAGGAGAATTATTACATGATATCCCGAGAAGAATTAGCTCATGAGCTTTTATTGCGAAGACAAATTAGAAAAGCAATAAAAATTATTGAAAAAAGAAAAAATGATGAACAGATTGAGCAATTGAATGAAATAATGACCTTTAGGGACGTTATTGGTGATCTGATACTTGAAGCCGCTTCAGAAGATCCAGAAATAAGTCCTCATGACAGCACTGGAATTAGTCGACTTCGTGCAATGCTAACAGGTAGTAATTTCTTAAAAGATTTAAAAAGCTATTATATGCAACTTACTACAGATCAGGAGCAAAGGCTATCATTTCGCGCTCACGTGTCACAGTGGATCCAAGATACTTTAAATCGGATTGCAGCCACAGATGCCGCCCCATTGAAAGAGGAGGTTGTTGGCATTGATGTAGAAGATCCCGCAGAAGATAAAAATCCATATGATTTAGGCATCGATGCAGAAGGCAATGAAATAGAAGAAGAAGAGCCAGAAGAAGAGCCAGAAGAAGGTTTAAACGCTATAGAGGGTGAAGACGAAACTGGAAGAGATATAGCAAATATGTTTTTTCGAAATCAAGAAAAAAACTTAATTAATTATTTTGGACCTCTTCATACTTTAGAAGATCAAGAGGATTTTTCAGATTATTTGATAGCAAATACCTTATTGTATATGGACGAATATGAAAAGCAACTTAGTGGCACTTTGGAAGATGTACCTAGTGAAGAATATGATACCGCAAAAACTCAAGCCGAAGAAGTACCTGAAGAAGAACCATTAGATTTAGATTCATTATAATTCTTTAAATTTCCGCGAAAATATGATATGTTAAACAAGTGATTTTGACGAAGTGATGAAATCACGAGGAAGAAATCATCGATGCATGGAAAGCTACCGCAAAGGCTCCGCGGAAGAAATTATTACCAAAGTATATCAAAAAAGCTTCTTAAAGAAAAAAAGATAACTCATGATTTCAAAGTAATGCTAGCATCTTTAACGCTAGAAGAATTAATAACTTTGAAATTAGAATCTGCAGCTGAAAATGTAAATGGAAAGCTATATGGTTTTCCAATATGGAACTCAGCTACCTTAATGATTAAAGATACTTTAATTAAATTTGCACTCTCAGCTACTAGTTCTCATAAAGAAGCGGCAAATTTATTAGGTATTACCCAGTCTAATCTTAAAAAATTTATAAAAAAGAATAAGATAAATGATTATTTCAATAACTAGTTAATATACACGTCAGTCCTTCCGTAATTAAAAAATAATAGTTCTGTTATAACA
>Ga0114906_1000972_pt1 | contig 15389 bp, 16 predicted proteins | sample MalvirDeepMed_M9_FD_89687 | JGI IMG/M metagenome (GOLD analysis project Ga0114906, IMG submission 89687) | Marine viral communities from the Global Malaspina Expedition - Malaspina viral metaG DeepMed_M9 | ecosystem: Environmental > Aquatic > Marine > Oceanic | place: Mediterranean Sea...
GTAAACGAGTGACTCAAGCAGATCACGTATGGGTGTGAGTATAAGTTCTTCCAACATCTCTTCGGCCATTTCATAAGCCATATCTATTAAAAACTGTTTAAGCCTATCCAGTATGGGTATATCATCAAACAGATTGAACCCGGGTTCACATTTTTCAAATGGAGGAATTTTAGGTGGTTTGTCGTCGCGGCCGCGCCTTAACCTCTTGATCAAGTTAATAAGGGCCATAAGACCAACGAACGGGCCAACAATCAAGACTTGACAAATGAATCTTTTTGTTGCTGCAACATCTCCATCAAAAGCCTCTAATGTAGTTTCTGTAAAAAATTCATCCATCGATGGATTGCCAGTATCAATTTTGCTAGCCAAATAGTTTGTTAAATCGTTGGTTAACTGGTTTATTGAGCCGGCGGCGTCGGCGAGGGGTCCGGAGTCTATTCCAGCTTCCGCCAATGCAGTTCCTAATAGAGGATCTCCGCTGCCTAAAAACTTAATTAAATTATCCAAAGTTTTCGGATCACTAAATACTTTTTTCAATAATTTGTCACAAGCTATGTCAATTAAGTCTTGAATTGACAGATTAAGCCCGAGGCATGCCATTATCTCTTGAGTCAAAGTTGGCAAGTCCATACGATTTAAAACATAAGCGTAAAGATCGTCAATAGTTTTAATCTCTCGAATATCTCCCGGAGACCGTGCAAGACTATCAAAAACAAAATCTCCAATATATTCGTCAATATTTTCAGTTCTGTTCGCAACGGCTTCAGCCAATACTTCATTAGCAAGAATCCCGTATTCAATAGAATCTTTTTCTTGCTTGTTAACAACTGGTTCTTTTTGTTCTGCAATGGTGTCGAAAACTTTAATAGGATCCCCTTCCAAGCTAAACAGCAACATTGGTCTAGGTTGCACAAAATCTTCAACAAAAAGCAATAGTGGCATCGGGTCTTCTTCTTTCGCCAATGGCGGAAGGTTGCAGCCAACTCCAACATTAATATCATCTATTGACTCAGCTCCGTATCCTGAAAGCATAATGTTTATTATAGATGGCAAGTTCTTTATAAAGTTTGCTGTTCTCGGCAAGATAAAAGGTTCCCTGCCGGGGAGAATATTTGGTTCATTCGAATATTCGTTTTTCCATCGACTGAAGCCTCCAAAGAAATATTCTGAGCCATTAAAAACAAAGCTCTTTCCACTTTCGCTAGATGAAGCAATATACTGAATGAGATATTTTTCAAAACCTTGACCAAGAAGAGTTGTATCTGTAATTAAATTTATCGTGTATCCCATTTGAAATGGTTGTTTCTCGGACACGTTGTTTCTTTTAAAGAGATCGAATATTTCTTTATAAAAGCTTCTCAAGCTTTCTGCTTCGGCTAAAAGATCAAATGTTCCATAACCCAACGCTGCGGGACCAGAATAGTTCATTCCATCCGGATTTTCTTCTTTTAGTTGTTTGTCATATTCTTCAAGCTTTTTTGCTAGAAGTTCCATCATTTTAGCAAAATCATTATAACTGTCAAAAATGAGTGAGCCAGTTGTATCTGTGGCCGGGTTGGAGGCCTCGAATCCTCCATCTCCAGTCACTGCTTGCCTTGGAAGTTTGGGAAGATCTGCTGGATTTCCTCCCTTGTAGCGAACAAGATAAAGCGCAGGGCCATTTGGGCGGGGGGAAATACTCTTCTGCTTTACTCCGTTTATTGTAACAACTTCAAACTCCGTCGACGCAGGAGGTAAAGAGTCTCCTTTTGCAACCCCAACTAGATTAACAGCGTAATACTCATAAAGATTATCTCGAGCGGTTTGCAGAGCGATTTGTTCGTGAAATGCCTGGTGCTGAAAAGCCCCCGGGACGGATCCGCCGGCCTGAGCTGCCGTAACCTGCACGACTATATGATAATCTTTGGTTTTAGAATCCTTATAAGGTAAGCCAATTGTTTTTTTTGTCCATGGGGTAGCCATTTAAGTCGTTTTTACATTCCTACTATTAATATACTTTGGGCCTGAAGGGTTCTGGAAATAGTTAAATGAAAAGAGTGCTGTGTTTGCAGCCATTATTACCAGCGAAGGAGCATCAAGACTTGCTTGTATTCCCCCAGATATGGTACCGGCGGCTGCGGCCTCGATGCTTGGCGCAGTGGTGCCTACAGTTGTGAAGCCGCCTGGTATAAAAGGTGGGATTCCTATTGGGTTAGGTATCATGATGATCATAGGAGGCACAACATGAGTATGGGTCATCAGCGCTGAGTTAAAAGCTAATTGTGATTCCAAGAACCCAGCAACAACATTCAACAAATTTTGTATGTTTTTATTCATTTTAATTAAAGCTTTTCTTAAATTTTCTCCTTTAGGAATTGGCTGCAGTCCGCTTTCATCATTGTTAGTAATTAAATTAATTTCTGGAACACTCTTTATTTCGCCGCCGCGAGAATTAAACCTATCACCGCCTGCAATGATTTTAATTCCACCATCCCTGCTTATAAGTCTCAAAGAATCTGCCTTTGCAACAAAAGAAGATCGATCTTTAACATTACCCACCGTACCATCAGCAAGTCTAAAGTCTTCGTCGACATCAGAATTTGCACTCACATAACAAGTCGCAGCATCATATTCGTTGCTGGGACTTGCATAGAGCTGCTCTCCTGTGTTTATGTCGACAGAGGTAGCGAAACTACCCATGGGGCCTGCAACCATCCTGATGGCGCCGCATCTTTGTTCTCCAGCGCCGCCGTGGCCACTGGCTATGTTCCCTGGTCTATCTGCTCCGCAAACAATTCGCACTCCAGTTCCTTCGTTCCCAAGCACCACCTCATTTTCTGCCTTCCAATATATTGGGTAAGGGTTCGGTCTAGGAGTGTTGCCGACCCCAGAATTTAGAGGAGGCCCCTGCAGATCTCTTAAGTATTTTAATTGTTTCTTTCTTAATTTAGAAAGATCGACTCTTTTTCTTTTCTCTGCCAATTTAACATTCTCCTTATTATCAAATACCAAACGCGGAGCCGATGTTTGAAGCTAATTCAACGCCCATATCAAGCTTGGTTGTCCTTAATTTTTTGTTGTCTGCGGCGGCATTCTTCAACGTGTTAAGAAGAAAACCATAAGCAACCCCAGGTCCTAATCCTTTGGCTCTCAAAACACAATAAAACTCTATTACGCCGCCATCACCATGGTGAAATCTTTTATGCGCCATAATTCCTGTAGAAACATTGGGAGATACTGATATTGCTCCCCAATCAAATGTATCTCCTCTAATGCCGATAAAGCCTAAAGGAATAGAAGGAATGGTCGAAGTTAAATGGTGAATAAGTTTCCATGCCGACTCTACTTGTTTTGACGTCGGTATAAGCGCGTTGGCTCCTTGCTGCCAACCCTGGGCGCCTAATATTTTGCCAGGAAAAACGCCTCCATCAACCTGATTAACTGGAAGACTTGTAATAAATGGATTATATATTTCGATGGCAACAGAAACATCATTAAATGGAGCCGCGTGCCAGAGTATCCAGTTAACAGGATCTGCATATTGCGTTACCTTTCCAAATCTATCAATACCATAATGAACACCTAAGCCTTTCTTCTGTAAAATTTTATGTGTCAATTTGGCGCCGCCATCTGGTATTTTACCTTCGTCGAAAGCCTTTCTTCCAGCTGCACTTTCATGAATAATAATTACATTCGGGGGTTTCCGTCTTTTCTTCCCGTATGGTTTTCCCGTATCGGGGTTTGTAAACTGGTTGCCAGGATGTATCTGGACACCGCCCACATTTTTAGGTTTTTTAGAACCACCAAAAACTTCTGGTTGCCGGGCAGGACCTCCATTAAATTTATCTCTTGTTCCTGACTCGCCTGGCTTGGTCAATTCCGCAGATATTTGCTCGTCCGCACTGTTAACGGGCCCCAAATAAATTGGAAATGTAAGATTCCTCCTATCCTCAAAATCAACCTTAACAAGGGTGCCTACTTGCGGAGGGGACATGCCTGATCGCGCAGCAACAAACGTTGGACACATTTCAACAGCCTTATGATCATCCGGGGCGGGTTCATATCCTGGTCCCTTGCAAGAGGACAATTCCGGAATCCAAGCTTTTATGAAAACAATTTCTCCTGCAACGCCGTCAGTGAATAAAGACCAAAAAAACCCTGCATTAGAATTCTCTCCATCCTCTTTCCAGGAACGAAGCACTTTTGCTTTCCATGGTCCAGCGTTGGAAAAAATATCATCTTGTGTTGCCGATATGCATGCATCGCGAACAAAAGTATCATATGTCGACTGAGGAGTATATTCCCTAGATACTAATCGTGGAGCTTGAGGATTTAGATCGCCGCTACCGTACTCATCAGCCATTTTGTCCAGATTCCTTAATCAAGTCAAATATTTCACTTTTATCATTATCCGATAATTCGGCAGCTTCGGAATTAACTTTCTTTTGCAGCAATGCTGCAATTTTTACTAGCTGCTCGTTTGATCTTTGCAGAGTTTCAACATATTTGGCTGCAACTTGACCAACTTGGGTATGTCTAGTTTCGTCTCCGGCAAGATAAGTCATCACATCTTTTAGGAGAGACTTCGTTATATCTCTATCTTCTCTGATGTTGTCGATGGACTCTTCTAGATATTTGTTTAAATCATGCATATAAACCACTCCTTACTACTATAATTAGAATGATTTATATTTTTCCTTCATTCCAATCTTTTTTAAAACTTTGATATCTTGCTCTCATTTTGTTCAAGTTGTTGACAACTTGTTTGGTGTTTAAACCTGTCAATTCTCTCAAATAAAGATAAATGGCTTTTTTGTTAAAGATTTCAATATTATCGGAATTTTGCAATAATATTTTAATCGCTTCCAAAACTTTTCTTTCATTTGTGCGAAGATTTTCTTGACTCCAAAATTCAATCTGTTTCCAAAGATGTCCCCAAAATTCAGCTTGCTCTCTTTTTTTATCATAGTGATCGCTAACGGACATATGATTATGTTCGGCATCTTTCGACAAGTCTTCGAATTGAATTTCCCTTCTGTGTCTCTGCGTGTTCTTTTTTACCTTGTGGATAAACCAATTTTTTGTGATCACGCTAAAATATGAAAAAGCCTTTGATCCTTTGCTAGGATCAAACTTGTCAAGAATGGTTGTTAACCAAATTTTACATTCATCCCGCAAAAGATCAATATTAGGCAGATTTGAAAATTTGTAAGTAAACACAATCTTGTCTACCAGTTCACTAAATGCAGGTTGTATAAACACGACATAAAGTTCAGTCCTCACTTTAATATCATTCGTTTTTGCATATTTTACTATAGCTTCCTCATGCTTTTCGGTAAAATAATATCTTTTTGTTTTACTCTTCCTCGTCGCCATCTTCTTCCGGTTCTTCTAACTCTTCCAAAGAATAAACATCTTTGAACTTTTTAACATTTTCTGTAACAACCCTAGAATGCTTTATCAGTGCCTCTAGAGTTGCATCTCCATAATAAGTTTCTAGTTGATATAGAGATTCTAAATGCTGTGAATATTCGTCTAGACTATGAAACATATCATCAATGTTCTCGGATAAAAAAACAAATTTGCTAAGGATACTCTTTATGTACCAAATTAGCGCAATGTTCAACAAGGATAATAATATAATAGTAACATAACTCATGGATTATAATTTTTTCTTAATTCCTCTTTTTGTTTTCTTATGTCTTCTTTTGTTTCTTCAATGTGTGAATTTACCACTTCGCCGATCTTTTTTTCCTTTTTGCTTTTATTAAAGTTTACAGGAAATAAAGGTAATTTTTTTAATTTACATTCGTTTTCACAATCTTCGCGGCGTTCGAGATTTTCACTCATTAAATGAAAGACCAAAAATCTTTCATCGCAATTGCTGCAGTGATAAAGATATTTAGGCATTACCGTATGGATCTTCTTCTCGGGGCATAATTGTTTCCCCTTCGTCCTCTTGGTTCATAAGCCTAACTAATGGAGGGTTGGCAACTACCAACTGCTCATTTTCATCAACAGAAAAATCAAGTTCTTTTAAAAGCCCTGTGATGTCACTTTGTTCCATGATAGATTTTTGTAGTGCCATCATTAATGCACCCATTGCTTGATTAGAAAGTTTCATTTTGTTCTCCTTTATTATTCAATTACCGCACGACCTTTTAAATTTTCCCAGTCGCGCTCTGGCCTTACTTCAAGATTTGTTTCCCAAGCTGCCTTTACAACGTTGACATTTAAACCAAGTTCTTCTGCAAAGCTGATAAAAGCATTGATATCTTTCGGAAAGCAGCTTCCTCCGAATCCCAATTTACCATCCGGGCCTGGTACATTTAAATGTGAGTCTCCAATTCTACCGTCCGCAACGAAGCCGTGCAGAGCCTTTGTCCAATCGACTCCAACCTCGTTTGCAACTCGTTTCATTTCATTCATAAAAGAGACCTTAACACTAAAAAAAACATTACCAAAATATTTTATAAATTCAGCCGTCTTATAATCTGTTCGAACAAAATTATGATTCTTAAATCTTATTTTATATAATTCTTCGACTTTATCAACGTGTTCTTTGTCTCCTCCTAAAATAATTCTTGATTGATTTAGAAAGTCAAATTTAGCTTTTCTTTCTGTTAGGAATTCAGGGTTGAACACAATGTTCAATTTCTTGTATTTCTTTGCTAATTTTTGCGTTGTACCGGGAACAACAGTTGATTTTAAAACTATAACATTGTCCTTTCTTTCGTTAACTTCACTAATCTCCTTAAAAGCATTATGGATTATATCCAGGTTGATGGAGCCATCAGCGTTCATTGGCGTCGGGACACTAACAAAAATTACATCTGAATTGTTTACCGTTTCTTCTAAAGTGTTGGAACTTCTCATAAAATCTTTGTCATGTATATAAACTGGCAGCACGGGACTAAACCCAAAAGATGTCGACTGGCCGACAAAACCATGTCCAACAATTCCAACTGCTTCAATCATTTTTGCTCCTTTATATTTCCCAAGTTTTATATTCGGGGTTCTTTGTTTTGTTATCACTATGCATTCTATAACGATAAAATGGCATTTTCAAATAATGAATATTATAAAAATCGCCCAATCTTTTTCTAAGTTCTTCTTCTTCTCTGTGTCTCATCTTGGGATTATATCCGCCCACATCAAGTAGTAAATCTCTTCTATACATTATACCACAAGATATGTTATCTTTTTCAGCATATTTTCTTTCAATGACATCTTCATGATTATCGATTAAAACATAGTCACAAGCAACTCCAAAAGCATCGTGATTCGCTTCCAAGTAAGACTTCATAAAGTAACAGGTTTCTGAATTTATGAAATCATCTGCGTCGACTCGAATTACATACTGTGACTTTGCAACTTTGATACCTAAGTTTGAAGATACGGCAACTCCCATATTCTTTTTATTACGAATAGTTTTTATTTCTTCTTTGAACGGCTCCAATACCTCCATGGAATTGTCTACACTACAATCATCAACAACTATAACTTCGCAATTTACATTATGCTGATCTAGACAACTTCTCACACACCTGGCTAGATATTTTGAGTAATTATAATTTGTAACAATAATCGATACTTCCGGCCTAGCCATAATTTTCCTCATACCACAAACAAAACATCAAAATAGCAAATTTGAGATATTTATCTTTCACGTTCTTAACATCAAAATCATCAACAAAAACCTCTGTTTTCAGAGCATCTGAATTTGAAACCCAATCATCAAAATTATCTACCCATTCTCCGACGTTCAACATAAAACCAATTTTAGATCTGTGTACAAAGTCTTTGTCAAAATAATTTTCCAATATCTTTTTAACAGGGTACTTACGTATTTTACCAAACATTTTGTCATATGTTAACTTATTAGAATATTCGACAATTCTATGATCCAAAAATGGCACACGTACTTCTAAAGAACTAGCCATACTTAGGCGATCAACTTTTTGCAGAATATCTCCTTCTAGAAAAAACCTAATGTCTAAAAGCCTTAATATTTCACTTTTATCCTCTGGTATATAAGGCAGTTTACTTAACATATATCCATAAGTATCTCTGCTATATCTGTCACCAATAAAGTCATTATTTGTATTTCTGAAGAAATTTTTAGGAATGTCTTTTAAGTTATTATATTTGTTATAGCCGCAGAAAACCTCGTCTGCTCCATCGCCACCAAGAGCAACAGTTACATTATTTGATATCTCCTTAGAGATTAAATATGTTGGCACTATAGAAGAGTCTGCAAACGGTTGGCCAAAATATTTTACTAAACTTTTTAAGAAATTAAGATTAATGTCCTCATAATTAATTGGCAAGTTGGTGTGCTCTGTGTCACACTGTTCTACAACTTTTTCTGCGTATTTTCTTTCATTTAGCTCATCATCATTTATCTCTGCTGTAAATGTTTTACATTTGCCATGATTAGACATATGCTTTACAATCAAAGAAGAATCAGTTCCTCCGGATAGATACGCACCGTAAGGAACGTCACTCCTCATTCTAAGGAAAACAGAATCACTAATCAAGGATTCTAAATGTTCTAAATCATCGAACTCTCGCTTCTCTTTTCGCAAAGACCAGTATCGTTCAATTTCCATAGAGCCGCGGTCAAATCTAATGTAATGTCCCGGTTCTAAACTTTTTATCTCGTTCCAAATAGTTTCTGGCGAGGCAATATAGTACGTATTAAAAAACATAGAAACTGCTTGTGGATTAATTGTAAGATTCTCAATACCAATCAAATTTTTTAGTGGAGATATTTCTGAACAAAAACTTAAATCTTGATCTCTGAAAGAATAAAATAAAGGTTTAATTCCGAGCCTGTCTCTAACCAAAAACATTGTGCCATTGTCATAAATCGCGAAAGAAAACATTCCATTGATATCTTCTAATGTTTTATTAAGGCCAAAATTTCTATAATATTCTAATAAAACTTCTGTATCTGAATCGGTTTCAAATATTACCTTTTTCAATTTGTTTTTAAGTTCTCTATAATTATAAATCTCGCCATTAAAAACCAACGCCAGTCGACCTTTTTCGAACACCATTGGTTGTTGGCCATTTTCAATGTCAATAATTGACAACCTAGTGTGCCCAAAAGATACATCTTCATTTTGAAATATGCCATTTGAATTTGGGCCCCTGTGGCTTAATTCATCTAGATTATTTTCATTTATCTCATATGTTGTAGAGCCAATTATCCCGCACATGTAATCACCTTGCAGAAAAAATCATTTGGATAATAAAATTCTCTAACCACAGGTTCGCCTTTTAAGCTTGCCGCGATGACATCTTTTCTTCCAATGTTGTACTCTTTTCTGAAAGATGAGTTAATTCCAGTTTCAGGATTAGCGGTTAAAGAGTCTTTGTGAAATCTGCGATAATACAAACATTCATTTAAATTATGAATATCTTCTTCTCCCAAAATCCTTATAAACAAATCAGTGTCACCTCCTACTCTAGCTTTACCATCCCATCCGCCCAACTTATAAAGGATACTTTTTTTAAACATCATAGTGCCATTCATACAAAACTTGAACTTTATATATTTTTCATAGTCACCAGTCAGATGTTTCAAGACCGATTTGAGATCTTTTCTTTTAATCTTTTTAGCATATTTGTTTATTCTCTCATTGTTCGCGGTCTTTTCTGAAGAAATAGTATGCGGTTGCCAATCGTTTTCCCAAAACTCTTTTACAGCCGTTCCAAGGCAAACGATATTTTTCTTTTCCATAAAATTAATTTGTTTCTCAAATCTTTCTGGATGACTTATGTCGTCGGCATCATGCAACGCAACATATTTTCTATCGCCCACATTGTATACTGCAAAATTTTTAGCTGCATATGTGCCAATATTTTTAGAGGCCGCCAATATAACAAGCCTGTCATCATTGTATCGTCTTAGAATATCCAATGTTGAGTCTTGACTGTTGTCGTCGAAAACCCATAATTTAAAATCTTCGTAAGTTTGGTTTAAGACCGAATCTACTGCTTCTCTAATTGTAGATTCAGAGTTATATGCACACATGACAACATCAATCATTTAGATATGCTCCCAATACTTTCCTCAATTTACTTTTTGCCGATCTAACAATAGTATCATTTTTATCTTTCTTCTGGAAAAGTTTTCCCTTGTCTTTTAATTTATATGCCGAAATTTTATTGTTTTCTATTAACGGTAACTTCTCTTTCAACAGATCAAATCCCGCAACACAAGAGCTTAAAAACACATCATATAAATCATAATCAATTTTTAAGTCTGCCTTCCTTTGTGCAATAATATCTCCAGCGTCAATTGAGTTGTCAACATAGTGCAAAGTAGCGCCAATTCCTTCAGGATTCTCTTCATAGATCGCCCAAAGAGAGCTATCAACGCCTCTATATGATTGTACAATGCCCGTGTGTACATTTATAGTCCCTTTTTTTGCTATATTGAATATGTTCTCTTTCAACAAACCACAGCCAAAAGTTAATATAACATCGGGTTTAACTAATTCTATTAAAGAAACATATGCATCACTATTAACATCAGCAAGACAAGTTACATTGCTCACAGGAGATCTCCAGTCTAAACAGTCTTCAAACCATTGCGATTCCTTTTGCAGCGCCTCTTGTGAATCATACTTTTTGTCCTGGAAGATAATCATGCGCACATCAAAATTTTCGCACAACATTTTGGCAAATGCTTTGTGGCGCAAATTATTAGAAGTTATTATCACACATTTCATTCTATATCTCCATCGGCATGTACGAAACTCTCATAAAGCCCTCTCCTCGTTCTTTGTTTATTGAATAGCCTCTTACTTTCGAAATTCCATCCAAAAAATTGAATATTCCATCGACAACATTTTCTTGAGAATTATAAATCTTCATTGCCTCTATCTTCTTTGAGTATGTTTCTGATATATCAACAACGAAATCAATTCTTGGTAGAGGGTCTGTAATTTCACACGTCCACACATCGCCAACTTTATGAGGCTTACCAAGTTCCTTGTGTATGTTTTCGCTAGACTTCCAACAAGCTTCCAATACAATTTTAGCAGTCTTCCTATGATCTCTGTGTTTGTCCTTTATGTGGTGAGTTATCACCAAGTCAGGCTTTATCTCTCTTATCAATGAAATGACTTTATGAAAGTTTTCTTTCGAATTTTTTATATTCTGGCATTCAAAATTTAAATTATGAATCTTTGAAACTCCTAAAATTTCTGCAGCTTGCCTGGCCTCCTCTTGTCGTGTCGAGACGATATCATTATCAAACTTTCCACTCTGATCTATGCCTGTGCTACCATCGGTCATAAAAACTACCTCAACTATTGAACCTGCAGCAGACCATTTTTTTATAGTTCCTCCGCAACCAATAGTTTCGTCGTCTTGGTGTGCTGCAAAAATTAATATTTTATTGGGAAATTTCATCACAACACTTACGAAGTAAAAAAAGTTGGTCCTGAATCATTGAACACACATGAGCGCTCTCAGTTTTACATTGCAAGTTATGGTCTAATGTGAAGTGCTTTTCTAGAACTCTGGCACCTCTTCTAACAGCCTCTACGCATGCTTCAATTCCAACCGAATGATCGCTATACCCTATCAAAGGATCGTCAAATTTTTCTGGCATTAGTTCAAGCGCTTCCTCGACAGAGTGAGGATATTTAGCAACGCAATGCATATATTTAACATTTTCGTTTGTAAAAGGTAACTCTTTTTTATCCCATTTGCCCAATGAGCAATATGTTAATAAATTGTTATTATTGACCATCTCTTTACAAAAATCGAAATCCCACTCCAACATCGAACTAGCAATTTTGTTGACCCCTAAGCCAGCTTCTAAAATCCATTCATAACGATCTTTATGAAACGGAGAAGCAAAAAAATCGATCCCCAAAGTTTCGCAATATTGTTTAAGATCGAGAAACTGTTTATTTGTCATAGCCAAGTATTCCCAGGCCTGCCTATTTTCACCAGGCATCCTATAAGTATCCCACAATTGGACTTTTACAGCGTTTGCTCCTCCATGTTTAGATTGATTAATCATCGTTTTAGCTTTCTGTACAGAACCTCCCCATTGACCACAAAGCTCACTTATAATATAAACTGACATTGAACCTCCTTATAAACGCCCATTTAATAGATTGAAAAAGTTACTCTTTGGAGAACAACTTGTTACAGTGGAAAAAGTAACATTTCTACGAGTCTCTATACAGGCACGAGTTCCAGAATGGAGACCGCAAGAATCAAACAATATTATATCTCCTGCTTTTCCTGTCGCGACAAACATCTCATACTCGCTGCCTCCAATAGTTATCGGTAAATTGTTCACTCTGTTGTCGGGATGAATGTCGTTTGGGGCGCTGTTTGGATCCAGATATCCACAATGACTGTCGGGTTTTTTTATGGCATATTCTGGCCAATTTTCACGACTGTTTTTATATATCTTTTCATCGCAAACAAACATATCATAAAGATGCTCTTTATCAAACTCTTTTTTCATCCGATGTGAACCCATGGCATAAAGCATTGGCGCAGCATATTTGTCCACGTCTTCAAGTAACAGCATAGCTTTTAACTGATGAGGAACAACGTCACGGTGCCAACCATTATGATTAATTGGAGCTGGCGAAACGTATTCCATATTTGATCTGCAAATTTTGGTACTTTGTAAATTATTGTATAGTGCAAATAATTTACGAAAATCTAAATGTCCCACTATATCTACTGCGCCGGGAGGGTGTAGATCTCCGAAAGCTTTTGATTGGAATCTCACTTGGCCATCATTAGGGTACAGTTCTTCAAACGAAATCGATTTTGGAGGCAAAGGAGGTACCTGCATCCAATCTCTCCAATGAGAATAAAACAAGTCGGGATTCAGAGGCATGCCCAAATGTATTCGACCAGAAGTACAGCTATAGGGCATAGTCAACTGACACAATCTATCTTGAAAAGCTTTAATCTCCTCAATTTGTTCATCAAACAAAAAACCCTCCACCCTCACTATACCACCCGAAAGCAGCATTTCTACAGCTCCTCTGAGTTGCCCTTCGTAATCAAATTTAGAAAAATAGTCTTCTTGTTTTTCGTCAAAAGCAGAATACAATTCAATAAACTTTTCTTTGTCTTCTAGCACTTGTTTTTTTATCTCGTTTATTTCCTGGTCTCCAAAATTTTCTTTAATAGCATTTGCCATTTCTTGCGTATCGCAATATCCTACTGATTCATAAACTTTATCTACAATACTTTTCACTTGTCTTCCTCCTTAAACGCCCAGAAATCCATGCAATATGTGTCCTCCGTGGGCTCTTTCCCCTCCAGAGTATGAGCTGGATTGTGAGGGCGACATATAACCTTGAAACCATTTTCGCAGAATTTTTCAATAATATCATTTGTTATTTCGACCGCCTCTTCTTTTGTTTTATTTAAAGCCCCTCTTAAATAATGAAGATGAAACTCGATTACAATTTTTTGAACATTGTTTAAAATAAAATTAAAACTTTCTTCATCAGAAAAGATAAGATATTCCGATCCTTCTATGTCCATCTTAAAAAAGTCTATTTGTTTTTTAGATAAACTGTTTTCTTCTATAAACTTCATAAATGGTATTGTTTCTACGACCAGATCATATGGAAAACCATTTGGGTATTCTTCTGGCTTTGGAATTCTTATACAATCATCAGGGCCTTTTTTAGCGTTAACGCCAGACACAAACCAATCATCACCACTCTGTTGACCAATTATTCCCTTTTTAATTCCATGGAACCTCTTATATCCCGAATCTCGATTCCAGTTGTTTAAATTGTTTTCCAATATTTTACTATGTTTTTCTGCCGCCTCTACTGAATAACATTTATCTACTTCTACTTCCATACACATTGAGGCAAAATCTCCCTTACTTGCTCCGAGATCTATCACCACATCGCCTTTATTAATATTAAAATATTTAAAATATTCATTTTTCCACCCCTTATTTATAAATCCATATTGTTTGTCACTATGGCGAGCACGCTGTTGACCTAATATATAACCAACATCGTCTTTGTCATGCACATCATGTAAATCGCAAACAACTACTCCACAATTTGTACTCAAATCTTCTTGAAACACATATTCTCCCTTAAAGACTCGAAAAGCAGCATTTTGCATAAGATCCAAGCCCACGCTAAACACTTCGTCCCTATTATATTTTAACAAAGTATCAATAGCGTTATCAAGCTGTCTTCCTTTTATTTGTGGTGAGTTTGGTTGCAAAGATATATAGATATCCGGGGTGGGGTGGTGATCACGCGAACTAATAAATTTTGCAGCATCCCTAATTACCACTTGTTTGTAGGTTTTAGAATCTGATAATTCTGGAGATCTATTGTGTACCTTTGCTCCATGTTTTAAAGCAACTTTAGCAATCTTTTCGCTCTCTGTGCTCACCCAAGGCTCGATGTCATATTTAGAGTCTTTACAAGCCTTTATAGCCCAATACAACATTGGTTTTGCCCAAATGGGATGTATGTTTTTTTCAAAAAGCCTTCTAGAGTTCCCCTTTGCAGGGATTATTGCTACAATGTTCATTGTTTTAACTCCAGATAATCTAATATTCTAGCAGAGGTGTTTTCTTTTTTAAAAAGATAATTATCAATTACGTAATCAAACGCTAAATTATGATTATTTTCAGTTAAATTTTTAACAGCAGTTTGAAGATCTTCAAAAGTAAAATCAATTTTTACCTGTTCACAATACGAATAATTGTAGAGAAAGTCCAACAATAGTTCAAAAGGTTTAATATTAAAATTTACTATTGGTGTTTTGAGCATAACGCATTCTTTAATAGAAGTCGAACTAAAATTTACAACAAGGTCAGAAACTTCTATCAATTCCATAGTCGTATGTGGGTACCAAGAATTGTCCGTAAAATAATAATCTCCTTTAAATCGATCTTCAACAGGATCTTTTCCACGAGTTTTAACTAACACTTTGTACCCCATTTTTCTCATACCACGATATATTTGGTTTAAATCAATTTTATTAACATCTCTATTACGAGGAAATATAACTAAAACTTTTTTATCACTTTTTTTTAAATTATATTTTTTACATATATGTTCCTTGTCAAGCTCGATGTCATATTTAGGGGAACCCAAATAAAGATTTTTGTCTGAATTTTTTCCATAATACTCTGCCATATATCGACTTGGATAAATCATATGGTCCACTTTATTCATATCCAAATGATTATGGCCTTCCTCGTGGTTTCTGGTAAAGTCAGTCATGTAGGTGAGAATAACAACTTTTTGTGTTCTATTGTCTGCCTTTATATCAAGCTCCTTTAATCCATTTTTCCCAACAAAAAACATAAAATTCTTTCTTTTCTTTCCGAACTCCAAATTCCAAAGCTTAACACCACACCGCTTAGA
>Ga0114906_1000977_pt1 | contig 15353 bp, 4 predicted proteins | sample MalvirDeepMed_M9_FD_89687 | JGI IMG/M metagenome (GOLD analysis project Ga0114906, IMG submission 89687) | Marine viral communities from the Global Malaspina Expedition - Malaspina viral metaG DeepMed_M9 | ecosystem: Environmental > Aquatic > Marine > Oceanic | place: Mediterranean Sea...
GACCCGAACACTTTACACTTTGAAGGTTTTGTTATAGAAATACAAGAGCTAAACGAAGCTGTAACAAGTACAACTACTTCTTGGTATGTTAGAATAGAAGGTAAAGAGCCTTTGTTTGAATACAAGTTTCCTAGGTTTTCTTATAGATACAAGTATCAAGATGGCGAATACTCTACGTTTGCTCCGTTTTCTCAAGTAGCTTTTTTACCTGACAGCTTTTCTTATGACCATGAAAATGGTTATAATTTAGGCATGTCTAATCAACTAAGAGGCTTAACTCTAAAAGGGTATTACGCTAAAGAATTAGCTATGCCTCACGACGTAGTTGAGATCGATCTTCTTTACAAAGAAACAAACAGCCCAGCAGTCTATACTGTAAAGACTATTAAAAGCATAGACGGAAATCCTTCTTGGCCAGATTTAGCAGAGTATCCCCATAATCGAGGTTCTTTTGAAGTTACTACAGACATGATCCACGCTGTTGTACCTAGTGACCAGTTGCTTAGAGTCTTTGACAATGTTCCGCGTAAAGCTTTGGCGCAAGAGATATCTGCTAACCGTTTAATATACGGTAACTACTTGCAAAACTATAACACGCTAGGAGATCCTAATCTTTTACTAAGCATCGAAGGAAGTTCTTTGTACGAACAAGGCTCTAATTATGCACTACCATCTGTTAAGTCTATGCGCTCATATCAAGTTGGTGTAGTGTTTAGTGATAAATACGGTAGAGAAACACCAGTGCTTACTAGTAAAAAATCCTCTATTAGAGTGCCTAAATCTTATTGCGCAAAAAGAAATAGATTAAAGGTAAAGCTAAGTCCAACAGGTTCTATACCAAACTGGGCCACTCATTATTCTTTTTATGTAAAAGAAACTTCAGCTGAGTATTACACACTTATTATGGACAGGTGGTACAATGCTGAAGACGGAAATATATGGATATCGTTTCCTTCTTCTGAAAGAAACAAGGTTGACGAAAATACTTTCATAACCTTAAAAGGTAAGCATGGTGTCAACTCACCTGTTACTAGCAAAGCTAGATATAAGATACTAGCCATAGAAAACGAGGCACCTGACGTGCTTAAAACTTTTATTGCGAGCTTTGGAATTGTTGATGAAACTAGTGCTATAACTAATCCATTAGCTGATAGCTCTTCTATGATTGGATCAAAAGTAATTACTATACCTGCAACTGAGTTTGAAAGCGCGTATGGAACACAGCTTGATGGTGGTGGTTTTCAGTGGGCAATACCTGAGCAGCCAAAGAAAACGTTTATTAAGTTTATTGGAGGAGATGGAGAAACTACAGAGGACTATGAAATAGTTAAAATAAGCTTTATCTCAGACGCAGAAGGTTATAAAATTACTTTAAGAAAAGAATTTGGTGAGGATACAGCTTGGATACAGTTCGATCAAACAGCTGGTTCAAACGTTACTGATGGTGGTTTTTCTATAGATATATTTAAAAAAGAAGTTGAAAACAAGCCTGAATTTGAAGGAAAGTTCTTTGTTAAAATACATAGAGACATTGATATTATAGATAACGTTATACTTACTACAGGTACTAATAACTATACGTTAATAGATAAGGCTACACCGTTAGGGTATATAAATAACAATGGTTACATGAACTCAGGCACCATAACAGGTGGTGGAGCTGATGGGGTTTGTAACGTGCATCCAAGATATTTAAATCCTAGAACCCCTAACTATGACGACAACGACTTAGACAAGCACCCAACAGAGTACACTTGGGGCGGTCAAACTTCTTACTACTGGGGCAACGGAACTGACGCAAACGCTAGTAACGTAAACACCACTGGAAACGATGTAGTTGGCGTAACTGGCGCTCACGTTAGAAAGCATCCAGTTAAAGCCTTAAACGGATATGGCAATGCTTACGAGTCATATGATGATATAAAAGATTTTTGGAAAGACATTGCTAGCAAGTGCGTGAATGAAGGTCAATTCTTTATTGATGCCTGTACCGCGTATTCATTGACTAGTAAAGATGGTGATTATCCTGGTAATGAGTACGATTTTACTTCAACAGAACCTGGTGGTGAAACATTTGGATTACCACTTAATGACTTAACAGTTCCAGCAAGTTCAAACGAAGGTCCAGTATATCAGGTAGATCAGTTCTGGAGAGACTGGCACGTAGATACTCCTAACCCTGATAACGGTGGTTTGAATCCACTAGGTGGATCGGTGATGGGTTTAGGTGAAGCAGGGGATTTACCGTATTTTTCAGAAGACTTTGCTAACTTAGGTGCAAAGCCAGGCGCTTTCAACACGGGTAAAGGTCAGCCAAGCAGAGGTATATGGGGAACTAATGATTCGTTTTCTCTTATAGATATATCATGGAGCGGTATGGGGTCTGGCTATAATGAAGACATAAACAACACGCCTGATGACCCAACAGATGACTTAAGCTTTAGTACAAACCAGGCTATATTAGGCTGGCCTTTTCCTTTGAGACTAGAGTCTATGTCTAGTTTAGACCCTCAGAACTATGAAAGCCATTGGTTGTTTATAAAGCAGTTAACTACACCTGGAACTAAATTTAAGTTTAAAAGAGATCCAGACGCTACTATTTATACGGTGTTAAGCTTTGAAAACCAAGCAGAGTTTGGATATGGAATGGTATTTCCAAATGGTCCTTGGGACAATGAGTATATTACTTACTGGACAGGCGCGTGGGGTATAAGAAACTTTTACACATTAGACGACCACTGGCAATACAGAGGCTACAATGCTAGACAGAGATGGACTCTAAAGGTAACTCCTAAAATAGGTAGCACCGATTCTGGATATAATCCTATACATGGAACTCATCCTAGTACTGGTCCAGCAACTACAGATAACAACTTTAGGAGAGCGTTAAGACACGACGGTACTCAAATAGGAGACTCCTTAGAGTCTATTCAAATACTTAAAGCAGATTTATCAAATGACGCTGGCGGTCAGTATGTTGAAAACCCTGGCATATGGGAAACTGAACCTAAAGACTCTGTTGACCTAGATATATATTATCAAGCCAGTGGTTTAATACCTATCAACGTAAACGATTATACTAACGAAGAGTTATTACCTATAGGTACTTCGTTTGAAATTAAAAATGATTATGATGCAACAACTCCTAACGGTGCTCAAGCAGCGACTTCGCATGCTATAACTGAGTGGACTGGTGCTAACAAATTTAAGTTTACGCCCGCAGGTACAACTGAAAGCTTTATATTTCAAAACGATGATATAACGTTTACAAAAAGAGATTACTATTCTTTAACAGGTAATTACTACAACACTACACAAGAGCTTACTAATACCACAGAAAATAGTTTAAACACTATAGATGAGATGACGCTGCACGGGAACTTGAGTACTACACCTACTGTTTTCCAACCAGTTCATCAGACACACGTGCTTGATTGGAGTAATTGCTGGTGCTTTGGTAATGGCTTAGAGTCAGATAGAATTAGAGATGACTTTAACGCTCCTCAGCTTGATAACGGAGTTAAAGCTTCTACCGTAACAGCTGATCCACAGATCAAAGAAGAAAGAAGAAAGCACGGAATAATATACTCTGGTATATACAATACTATAAATGGAACTAACAATACTAATCAGTTTATTATTGCCGAAGGTATAACAAAAGAGTTAAACCCTATACATGGCAGTATACAAGCCCTTAAAACTAGAGATCAATCTCTCGTTATGTTTTGTGAAGATAAAGTTCTAAGAGCTGTTACCAACAAAGACGCTTTGTATAATGCTGATGGAAAACCTCAATTGGTTTCTAGTAACACTGTTATAGGAGATGTAAGAGCTTATCAAGGAAACTTTGGTATATCTAAAAATCCAGAGTCGTTAGTTTCTACGCCTTACAGAACTTACTTTACAGACGTTGTTAGAGGCGAAGTATTATCTTTATCAGGTGAAGGTGTTAGATCTATATCTAATTTAGGTATGAGAGATTATTTTAACGATAAGTTTAGCTCAAACGTTTTTAAAGCTTTAGGCACTTACGACACAAGAAAAAAAGAATACAACGTAACTACGTTTAAAAAAGAAAACGCTACACAAGTTGTTCCTACTAAAGAAACAGTTAGCTTCAGCGAATCTGTCAATGGCTGGTCTAGTTTTAAATCATTTACACCAGAACATGGTGTTAGCATAAACAACAATTACTACACATTTAACAACGGCTGTATTTATCAACACCACGATGATGCTGTAATATCTAGAGCCGCTTCTCCAATAGGGTCTAGTACTAACACGTTTACTGTTAATCAAACTGCAGACATAAAAGTAGGTATGGTTGTAGTAGGTAAAGGTGTTTCTGATGGATCTGTTATAACATCTATAAGTGCTAGCACTATAACTATAAGCAAGGCTTTAGAAGATACGTTCCACGCTCAAACATTAGAGTTTTCAACTCCAAGAAATAACTTTTACGGAGTACAATACGACTCAGATGTAACAGTTATATTCAATGATATGCCTAGCTCTGTAAAAAGCTTTACAGCTGTAGAGTACGAAGGATCACAGGCTAGAGTTAGCGAGTGGGATACACAAGCGGCTCAGCTTTTAAACAACAATTACACTAGTACAACTGCAGGAGCTAGCGACGGTCTTAACGCCTCAACTAACTTAACTGATGGCGAGTACTTTAATCTTAATCCTAGGCTTGGTTGGTATATAGAAAGCATTGAAACAAATTTACAGAGCTGTGAAAACGTAGAGTTTATAAATAAAGAAAACAAATGGTTTGGTTTTCCAACAGGATCTTCAACCACTGTAAATAACTTAGATGAAAAAGAATTTTCTGTTCAAGGTATTGGTTTAGCATCCGGTATAACTCACGAAAACACTGGGTTTACTTTACCTCTAACTATAACTGTTGCTAACAACGTTAGCACTACGTACTCTGGAAACATAGGGCTTACTACACCGTGGGACTCTACACCTGATTAAATAAATAAAATGGCAAACTGGACAGTATCACAAGGAACTACAAGCGCTACAGCAGATACAGCTATTGGATCTCTACTTAACGTGGTCGATTTAACTATATCTAATGTGCAAGGTGGTGAATATATTCTTAATGCTGCTAATTTTAAAATTGGCGGAGCCACCGAAACCTCTACAAACACCTGGACTGGCGGCAATGTAGATTCTCAAGTAGACTATGTAGTATTCAGTAACAATTTTGATAGCGCTGGAAACTCACTTAACACTGTTAACGCAAAGGTTTATTTAAAATCTTTTATTACATTTTCTGCTAACACTACAGTTTACGTTGATATCGACGAAAGCACCACTAATCCGCCTATAGAGTCTGACGAAAGATCCGTGTGTTTTATAACTGAGTGGTTATTTAATTTTGAAGGTGTTGGAACCGCTGGTACATCCTCTGGAGATGCTGGAACTGGATATACTTACACTATAAATAATCCAGACTCTGCAATAGCAGCAGGCACTTTAATAAATAACGGAACCACTACCACTACTCCTGGATCAGGTATGGTTAAAGTAAAGCACCAAGGAACTATTGACGCAAACTCGCAGGCTTGCATAGCAGATATTACGTTTACTAGATCTGCAAGTAATTACTTTGCAGGCTATGGAGACTTTGAGGGCTCTATTGGCGGCGCTTTTTTAAATTTAAACAACATCGGAACTTACTCAGGTTTTTATACTGATCTAATAACGCCAACAGTTGGTTTTATAGAAGGTAGCTCTGGTCCTCAAGCATACACGTCTTTTAATTACAAAGTTTTTTATAATCCTCCACAAGAGTTTGACCCTATTTTAGAAGATGATTTTTGTGATCTTAACCATGGAGTACAAATTAAATTTGAGATGCGCACGCCAGCAGAGAGCACAGGCATAAACGTGTCTAACCAAATTAACACAGTTGCGTTTGAGTCTGAAGTTAATATGAACGGAGGCACTAATGTTATAGAAGTAAACGGATCTGCTAATACAAGTTACAACCTAAGCGTTATAGGTAGTGGAGCTAAAGAATTATTCGGTGCAACAAGTTTTTATAATTTTGTTACAGGTAAGTTTGACACTTCACCATCTAAACCTCAAGTATTTAAAACTAACTCTTTAGGCAAAAGCTTGCATTATGTTAAGTTTCCAACAAGTACGGCTGATAACAGATATGATATAGTGGTAGGCGCTGAAACAGGTACTACTCTAGCTTCGGGTGTTCCTATAAGATTTGGTCAAGCAAAAGTTACTCAATACGGAATGAGAAATTTAATTCTTGCTCCAGACAGAGCAGACGCGACTAAATACGGAACTTTGCCATCGCAAGTGAATATAGCTTCAAGACCGTTTAGATATTCTTCAAGTAAAATGTCTAGAACAAAAACAGTATCAGTGCAAGCTATATGTGCAAAAGCTTTAACAGCTGGAACTACGCTTGTGTTAAAAAGACCTAACCCAGACATTAAGCCAGGTATGAGCGTGGTTGTACCTTTCGCAGGTAATGGAGTGCCTCACTTAACAACAGTTGTCAAAGTTAAAGAAAATAGAGTTACACTCAGCGCCAATGCTACGATAGCTCAAAACCAAAGAGTTCGATTTGACTTAAACAACACTGCTTTAGTTCCATTTTCATTCGCCGTGCAGACAGGTGGTAATACATTGTCATTTGGATCTACTCAAATAGGTACATCTAAAGACGCTATATACGGGTTAACTTCAGTTGTTAGGCAAGTTGCAGACGCAGGTGTTAGCGCAAGCACAACTGTGAATATGGAAACAAGTAAGCTAGAAGGCATAGAGGTTGGTATGACTGTATCAGGCCCAACGGTTCCAACTGGCACAACAGTAACTGCTATTAATAGAAATGGCAACAGCTTCACGGCAAGTCAAGCCTTTACAGTGCCAGCGCTTGCGGATGGAGTTAAACAGTTTTTAAACTTTAGCCCTACATCCACAAATGACGTAGAGCTTATACACGCTCAAGCAGATATAGAAACGTTCACTGACGCAACATGCGATTACAATAATGACCCAACAATAACTCACGACGCTAACGCAGCAATTGTAGCAGGCTTAAGCGTTTCAGGAACTGGTATACCTAGCGGCGCAACTGTGTCTACTATAACAGACGCTACTACCTTTGAGCTTTCAGCAAGCACAACCGGTGGATCAGTTACAGATGGAACATTGACATTTACAATAGCTAGAGTAACAGGTTATTTGCTAGTAAAAGAAATAGTGAAATCAAGCGTTGTATCTTTAATAATAGACAACTTAGTAGGAACAGACTAATCATGGCATCATCAATAACATTAACCTTCGCAGCTCCTCTCAATGTATCTTGTCAAGTAGGCGACACAGCTTACTACGTAGAAACCGCGGCATCTGGTGGCTTTAATATTAACGCAGACCCAGTTGTAGAGATAGGTCAGATAAGACAACTAACTAGATGGAACGGTAGTCAGTCAAGTATTATATGCCACAACGAGGATACAATACCAGGTAACATTAGTAACAGCCCTGCAAAATTTATATTGTTTAGCAAAGACAACAAAGCAAACTTAACTTCTATATTAGGATATCATGCTAATATAAAGTTTGTAAACAACTCTCTTATTGAGTCTGAGCTTTTTGGTATAGGTGTAGAAGCTGTTGAAAGCAGTAAATAAGTATGAAAAAGTGTAACTATATATTAACTAGTAATATATTTAAAATAAATCAACCATGGCACCAGTAAATCCAGCAACGGTCAAGGCAGCTATATCTATAGGTAAAGCTATATTTGGTTTTTTCGGTAGCCGTAAAGCTAAGAAAAAAGCCAAAGCAGCGGCAGCAGAAGCAGCTTTACAAAAACAAAAAGTTCAAGACTTTCAGGATCAGTATGCTATGCTGGACACAAGCAATCCATATATGAATATGGAGAACATGTATGAAGACATGACTATAAACCAGCAAGAGGCAGAGTTTATGCGCCAACAGCAGGGTCAAAGTAGAGCTAATATATTAGATAGACTCAGGCAAAGTGCCGGTGCTTCTGGAGTAGCAGCGCTAGCGCAACAGCTAGCAAACCAAGGTAGTATAGACGCGCAAAAAGCAGCTGCAAGTATAGGTAAGCAAGAGGCTTCGATACAAGAAAAATCATTAAAGGAAGCTGGAAGAATACAAGATCTTGAAAGGTCTGGAGATATTATGAGTAGACAAGCTGAGTTTGATATACTTGAAAGTCAAATGGGACTATCTGCAGATCAACAAGCTGTATCAGCTGAAAATGCTAGACTATTTGGCCAACAAAGACAAGGCCAATTAGGCAATATGTTTAGCGCTGCTAATGACATGGCTGGAAACACTGGAGGCATGGGAAATCTATTTAGTGGTATTAAAAACTTTGATAGCAGCGGAGGATTGTTTTCAGGAATTAAAAATCTATTTACATCATAATGGCAAAAGAAGCATCATCACCAACACTACGCTTTGGATTAAGAGATAAAACTCTTGACAGAATTAAAGGAGCCAACGAAGCTGGTCGATTAAAAGAAGGAGATAAAACTATTTTTGACACAGCTATTTCAGGCCTTGAAACAATAGAGACTGGTGTAGAGACAAGAGAGAAAGCTAAAGACGTAGCTCTTGATGAGCTTAACCAAGTGTTAGCTCAAAATTTAGACGGAACATCTGACTGGACTAAGCGAGGAACTTTAGAAAGTGTTATACAGATTCAGCAAGATGGACAAGAGGCATACTTACAAGCCGTACAAGATGGCGACACGCAAGAACAAGCAAGGCTTCTTGACTTAAACAAAGCTCAAAGCGCTTCGTTAGTAGACTGGAAAGAGTCTTATGATATAATGGCTCAGATGCACGGTAGTGAGTTATTTAGCCAGGGCTATTTAAAAAACCACCCAGAAGCTTCTGATATAATGAAGCAAATGGTATCTCAGCAAGATGGTAGTGGCAACGCGCTAGAACCAAAGTTTAATGATCAAGGTGAAATGTATTTTACTATGACAGTTAACGGAGAGCAAAGAGACGTTTATACTAGAGACATCGACGAAATAGTAGCGCAAGCAGGTATGACAACTTCTGTAGACGCTGTTGCAGGTCCGTTTCCTGAAAACTGGAATTACAATGTAGCGCTAGCTAATAACATAAAGGCCTACGAAAAAGAAGATATACTACTTCAGACTTTTACTGATAAAGGTCAGTTTGGTGGCGCATCAACATTAAAAGACGATTTGATTCAAGCTTTTACTGGGGCTACTGTTAATTCTGATGGCAAAGTTGTTTTTGTAGAAAGTGATGATCCAAACGTTGTTAGCGCTGCTAACGTTGGTGCAGATATTGATTTTGGAAAGACTGACAACGAAGTATTAGATAAAAATGATGATGGGGTTTTTAATGCTGAAGACTTAGTAGGTTTAGATGGGCCTGCGTTAAACGCAATATTTGACGTGCTTCTTGAAGAGAGAGGTGATGACGGTAAGCTTGTTCACAAGAAAACTTTAGCAGCTTTAGCTGGATCATACCTCACTGATATACAAGTTCAAAACGGAGCAGGTAGACCTCCAACACCTACGATTGTTTACGAAACAAAAGAAGAAAAGAAAAAACGAACTAATGCTCCTACAAAAACAGCATATACGCCTGAGCAGTACGGCTACACAGACATGGCCGATATGGTTGCTCAAGTAGGGCAAAGTGTTGTTAACGCGATGATTGCAAACGGAGAATTAAAAGCAAGTTAATATGCCAGATCCTATATTAGAACAATTAATTAATGCTGTGAGAGAGCAAGGCGGCGGACCTGAAGAAATTAAGCAAGCCATAGAGAGATACAACACAAAAAAAGCAAACGATCCACAGCAAGACGCAGGGACTGGGTCGGAAGAGCCAGCGTCAAGTGGGGAGCAAGGGGCGTCAGATGGAGAAGAGCCTTCCTCTGCGTTAGAGTTAAGTAAAGAAGAAAAGCAACAGGCTGCTGAAATGGCTAGGATGCTTAGGGTTGAACCAAGTATTGTTACAGGTGTAATAACAAACAAGAAAAACAAAAACTCTCAGGCCATAGCAAACGCTCTTGGTATAGATCTTGAAGTAGCGCAGGATTTTGTTAATGACAAAATCGACTACAAAGCTTTATCAGGTAAAGTTGTAGAGACTCAAGACAAAAAGAAAGAAGAAAAGGCTAACAACAAATATTACACAGGCAATAGAGGACATATAACTGAAGAGGAGTATAATGATTATAGCTTTGGGTTTTCAGAGAGTGGAAGAATAGAAAACTTAGAAGAAGTATACGGGTCAGACGATCCAAATGAAGGGTTTACGTTTGAAGCTATGGCACCAGGAGTTGCCGCTATAAAAGTGCGTAATAAGAAAAACGGTAAATATAAAGTATTTACTTCGGGTTTTGGTAGAACGCTTGACATGGACTGGACTAGAGGCGCTGGTGATATAGAAAATTTTCAAGAAATAATAGATTTTATTGAAAGCTCTGATGCTGAAGGTGAAGATGAAGGTTGGGCTAAAAGAAAAGAAGCAGGCGCTAAAGCAGGCAACGACGCTCTTGCAACAACTAAAGTAACTATCATACCTAAAGGAACTCAGGGTGTTCAAGGGTTTACTAGCTCAGGTATGCGCGGATCTTTCTTTCAATCGGCGTTTGATCAAACTGATGGTACAGGTGGTTATATAGGAAGTTTTGGCCAAGGTAACGAAATGAACGTTCGTATTGAAGAAGCACAACGAACAGCAACTCCTGGCGAGCTTAATGAAGTCGTAGACTTTACTAAACAAACTATTAGACAAGAAATAAGAAAGCTTTTTAATAGCCAAGCAGGTACTAGACTAGAGATTAGCGACGAAGAAAAAGATAAACTATACGAAGACGTTTTTAAAAAAATAAACCGTGAAGACAATGAGTTTGGGTTTCTGATAAGTCGAAGTCAGTTTGACGCTTTGATGGGAGACGGCCGTCCTTTTTTAGAAAACGAAATAAACGCTATGAGCACGGTCTTTAAAATAGAACGTTCTCAAAACATTAAAGATAACACTGAGGTTGATGTAGATTTTAGAAATGAATCACATCAATCCATGCTTGATGATCTACCTAGAGACCTTGAAAGAAATAAAGTAGAGCTAGTGCAGGAAGCTAGGCCACTAGAAAACAAAAGAAAAAATTTACAGGCTATGATAGACTCGGGTTATAGCTTAGGTGATAATCCAAAACCGTTATCTAAAAGAGCTATAGCTGACATGAAAAAAGAGCTAGCTGAAGTTAACAAAAGCTTAGCTGTTATAGACAGACGCATAACAGAAAATGCAGCTGAAAGTTTTTTAGGTATTGGCGAAGAGGAATTAGCTAGTAGATTGTTTGAAGGTGGAGATTCAGAAGATGCTAGTATTAGTGAGGAAAGAGCTAAAGCTGTTGCAGCTGCGTATAAAGATGCAGAGGTAAACAAAGAAAGTGAGATTGCTGCTATTATGCAGAATAACCCAGGCATGACTCAGCGTGAAGCAATGTCTCAATGGTACGAAGACTTAATACTAGAAGAGCAAGTTATACAAAGCTCAGGCTCAGAGCGTACAGTTAATGTTAACTTAAGTAATATGACTGGTGCTGGTAGACAAAGAATTATTGACTGGCATAGAGATGCTAATCCTAACTTAAATTGGGACGACGAAAGATATAAAGCTTATGGAACATCTACTAACACCGATGGATCGTGGAAAGGATTAGAAGTGCCAGTAGGCGTAATGCTTGATTTAGGCTTTGATCCAAGATATTTTACAGGTGGTAGTGCTGTAATTAGAGACGCTGCAACTGCTATTCTTCATGGAGATGTTGGTGATGGTGATAAGTCTTTTGCTATACTTAGTGAAGAAGATTTGTTAGCTTTATCATCTCACGAAAACGCTGTAGACGAAAATTACGGTAGAAGAAAAGCCGCATTTGATATGGCTTACTTGGATATAGATCCAGAAGATATAGAAGCTAAAGTTACAGGACCTGTTTCTTTTGTTGAGAGGATTATAGATGAAGGAACTATAGCCGTAAAAACGCAATGGCTTGACTACAGTGAAAGAGAAGCAAGAGAATCAACTGGTGCGTACAGTGGAGCTGGACGTAGAAGAACTTTAGACGCGCTACAGTCTGCAGCTATAGACTTTAATGCAGACAATAAAGAGGCTATAGAAAAAGGTGAAATGACGCAGCTTAATTGGACTGAAGATCAAGCTGAGTCTTTTGAAAGAAACTTAGGTGAAAACGTAGCTGTAGGAGTTGGAGAGTTTGTGCCTACATTAGTTGAGTTAGCTGCTATTACAGTTGCTACAAATGGTGTTTTAACTGCAAGTAGAGCGGGTGTATATTTAACTCGTTTAAAAAGCTCTGGTATATGGGGAAAACTTCAGTACCATATGGCTCAACTAGCTATTGAAGAGGCTAAAATGAAAGTAGCTGGATTTAAAACAGGTTCTGGAGCTGCTTTCTATGCTGGTGGAGCAGCTACGCCTTGGTTTAGACCTAGCTTTTTAAGTAAAAGACTAAAAGGTTTTGACGCTATATGGAACAAGACTGTTAAGGCTGGTGTAGTAGGTGCCGCATCAGGTGAGTTAGCAGGTGTTACAGAGCTAGCTATTGAATCAGCTATGGGTGAAAAAGACTTTGATTTTCATCTTAACGAACTATACGGAGATATGGACGAGGTTGAGCAAAGAGTTATAACTAATGCTCTTGTTTTTTCTGTTGCCGGTAATATGGGTAAGCATAGATTAAAAGCACAAGACTTTTATATAACGGCTCCAGCTAAACTTAGACTTAGAAATAATTTATCTGATAAAATTGACGCTGCAATGCGCAAGCCAGAAGTTCAAAGAGAGTTTGTTGAGCTTACAAAAGAAAGAGATAAGTTAGTAAAAGATTACAAAGACGGTAATATTAGCGAAGCTAAGTATGAAATGGAAAAAACTTTATTAGATTTTAATATAAACGAAATAAAATCTAATAAAAGTAACTACATGGAACTAAAAGATCTTAACCCGATACAGAAAAGAAGGGTCAAAGATTTATCTGAAACTCTTCAAAGCGTTAATCATCTTTTTGCAGCTCAAACAAGAGATAAAGCACTAACAGTTAAAAATCCAGACGGTACGCCTAACAAAAACTTTGAAGCTAATTATAAGAAAATAATACTCGATCCTATTAATGCCGTGTTGCAAAGAGCTAACCCTGGTCAAAAACCAGTTACAGTTAGATTTGTAGAAGGTAAAGAAGCTAGAAGAGTTATGGAGGAAGGTAACTTAGCCGAGTTTGATCCAGCTACTAACGAGCTTATATTTGACAAATCACAGTACACATCAGGTAAATCTAATCACGAGTTAATACATATGGCGCTACGTCAGGTGTTTAAAGGTAAAAGTGGCAACAGGTTAGAAGTTAAGTTTAAAGAACGTTTAGATCAAGTGTTTGAAGAAGCTTACGGTAAAGGTCTCAAAGATATGATGAGCGATTTCTATGGAGAAGGAGGTCTTTCAGCAGCTGTTTTTAAAGGTTACAAAGCTGAGCAAAGAAAAGGCGAAAGCTTGCAAGACTTTCAGCGTAGAGAAATGGAGTTGAGGCAAGAAGAGTATCTAGCTAATCTAGCTGAGTTTATATCTAATCCTGAAGTATATTACTCTCAAGTAAACAATACTTTTATGAAGAACGCTAAAGCTGAGTTTAAAAGCTTTATGGAAGAGACGTTGCCTGGTATAGATAAGATGTTTAGCAGAGACATGACGAAAGATATGTCTGCTAAAGATTTTATAGATTTACTAGGCCGTATGGGCTCAGACGCGTCTAGAGGTATAGGTATTAAAGGTAAGATTAAGAAGCTAGCTAATTTGCAAGATGTTTCGTTTTTAGGTATTGAATATGTAGATGCTACTAAGCCTGAAGTTATGGCGTCTAGAGACTTAAGAGCAGAACGTGATGCTCTTAAAAATGAAAACTTAGATTTAGTTAAAAACAAACCTGAAGGCTACTTAGAAAAAGCTAAAGCAAATACTGTTAAAATACAAGACCTAACTAAGAATATTGAAGCTGCAGAAAAAAATGTTGAGCTCATGAAGGAGTACGATATATTAGAATCTGAAGCTAATTTAGAAAACGCTACTGAAGTTGACAGACTTAAAATGTCTAGAAAATTTGAGCAAATTAGAAACAACAACGAAGGTATATTAGAAAACTATATAAACAAAACATATAAAGATATACCTGGCTCTAACTTAACTAGAGACATGTTTAAAGACTATGTGTATAACACTGAGTTTTTAAAGTTATTTAACACGTATAGAAACAGAGGAGAAGCTAATAAAGGAGTAGAGTTTGGCGCTTATTTACAGCTGCCTAATACGCTTCAGTTAAGAACAGGTAATATACTTAAGGGTCTAGGTGTTGACATGGCTAGAACTACGTCTACTACATCTATTGAAGCATTAAAAGAAGCTGGTAGAGATATAGCAGCTGAACCTGCAGCAGAACCAATGTCGCAGCCTTCTGTTAAAACAGAGGGCATTGATCTAGTGTTTAAACTAGATGTACCACAGAATACAGTCGATGCGATATCTTCAAAAGTAGAGTCTTTAGACATAGCTAATTTAAATTATAATACACTAAAAGATTTAGTACCTGCTTCTACTAAAGCTATGTTTGGCAAATCAACGCAAGCTAAAGCAAACTTTATAGCTAATAACTGGAAAACATTATACGATCTTTTACCTAAAAACGTAAGCGAAACTACAGGCACAGCTACAGGAGTTGAAAATAGTTTAATGACTAGAAAAAAACCTGGTGTAGGTACGCAAGATGTTTTTTACGAAAGCACAGGTAAAACTGTTAAGTTTGCAGAAACTGGAGCTAAAACTGGTACTGAAATAAAAAACGTACGTAAGCTAAATAAAACAGAGTTTCTAGCAGAGCTTGGTATTAAAGATAACAGAACAACTCAAGACTTAAATAGTGGAGAAGGTAATGTAGATATATCAGGCATGAACGTTAAGGTTGATAGAGGTATAACTACTTCAGTGCTACCATCTTTAATAAATCAAACAGGCAAAGCTATTAGCAACCAAGTTGTAAGATCTAAGATACGCGAGATTGCTAAAACTAAACCCGAGTTACTTGAGTCTGTAGAAAAAGATAATATTGAAACACTATTAAATGACATTGCTTCAGGTAAGTCTGACAAGCTAGCTGCTAAAGACATTGCCAAAGAGTATAGGCGTAACGGTTTAAATAAAAAGCTAGATGGTATTTTTAGTGATGTAAATCGTTTTATGCGTGACATGCCTGGTTTTCAAAAGTCTAATCCTAA
>Ga0114906_1000983_pt1 | contig 15318 bp, 22 predicted proteins | sample MalvirDeepMed_M9_FD_89687 | JGI IMG/M metagenome (GOLD analysis project Ga0114906, IMG submission 89687) | Marine viral communities from the Global Malaspina Expedition - Malaspina viral metaG DeepMed_M9 | ecosystem: Environmental > Aquatic > Marine > Oceanic | place: Mediterranean Sea...
ATATTGGGCCACCTATGTATGCACAGTGCACCCATACTATACGTATAGTATGGGTGCACTGTGCATACATAGGTGGCCCAATATAGTGGTAGGGGTATATATGTATGTAGGGGTTAGGGTGTGTATGTATGCAATTGGTTTGGCATACATAAGTAGCCCTTATTTGTTTCGGGTGCCTCTTAGTGAAATGGCAGCAATCGGTGGTTTAGTAGATAAGCAGCAAATAGCGCCACGGTGATCGAGCAGCGAAGGAAAAAGGCAGGTGTATGAAAGGGACTGGCAGCGAGCAGCCGCACGCTTAACCGTCCAGAAGCCGCGTGGTTAGCGGCATGGGGGAGCGTGAGAAAGGATCCAGGCGAGAAAAGCGCCAAGCAGTGTTAGCAAATCGTCTATTGTACTTTTGTGTTTTTGTGCTAATGTACATTTGTACTTTGAACAAACCGAGGAGAAACGGGCAAATGACGAAAGTGATTGCAGTACTGAATCAGAAAGGCGGGGCGGGAAAGACTACCCTAGCGACCAACCTAGCATGCTGGCTGCATGCGTCCGGCAAGAAAGTGGTGCTTGTCGACTTAGATCCGCAGGGAAGCTCAACTGAGTGGAGCGAGACGCGCGAAAGCGACGATGTGTTCCCGGTCATGGGGATGGGCAAGCAAGTGGCGCGTGACCTCCCCCGCGTTACTGGCGGGTACGACTACGTGATTCTGGATGGCGCGCCGCAAATCAGCGAGCTGATCACACCGGCAATCAAGATCGCTGATGCGGTGCTGATCCCCTGCCAGCCCAGCCCCTTCGATATCTACGCCTGCGAAGATCTGGTCGATCTAATCCACGCGCGACGCGAAGTGACGGACGGTAAGCCCAAGGCTGCTTTCGTCGTGTCACGCGCGATCAAAAACACTCACCTGGGCCGCGAAGTGCGCGATGCCTTGGCTGAGTACAACCTACCTATCTTCAACGCGCTAACCACTCAGCGCGTGGCGTATGCCGACTGTGCCAACGGCGGTAGCGTCATGGATCTACCCGAGGGCGACAAGGCGCGCCTGGAGATCGAGGCGCTGGGCAAAGAGACACTGGAGTTTATCCATGGCTGAACGCAAAAAACTGACGACACGCAAAACCGCGTCGACCACGGAAACAAAGGAAGCGCCGAAGCACGTAGAGCGCGCACTCCGCGATGTAACTGAGGAAGTGAAGCCCAAGCGGGTACCGTATGACACGCATCCAGACACACATCGCAAGCTCAGCAGCATGCGCGTTATGAGCCGCGACAACGTGCCGGTGAAGAGCTTTCTGGATGAAGCGGTAGAGGATCTTTTCGAGAAGTACCGGCGAGGGGAAGGGCGTTTCGACGTCAAAGACATCGACCGGATCCTGGGCGAGTAGCCCTTAAATGAAAATGCCCGGCAGTCGGCGGCCACCGACTACCAGGCAGACATAAACAAACCGAGGATGGAAAGCTATGTCGAAGCAAGAGATTACCACAATCCGCCAGATCACGCTGCAAAACGCGCTGGCGCATCGCGAGCTGGTCGCGCGCTACGCCGCCGCGAACACCACCCCCGCCTGTGTATCCCGCAGCCTGCTGAGGCTGCTGGGGGCAGCGCAATGAACACCACTATCTCACGCGTAGAGAAAACCCTAGAACGCCAGCAGGCGCGCATACAGGCGCTAGAAACTGCCCTCGCGCCGTTTGCTCAAGCTTGGGAGTTTCGCCGCCCCAGCGGCAACGGCGACGCCGTGGCGCGCCGCCTTCGCCAGAAGCGCTGCCTGGATGGCTTTTACACCGCGCGCGAGCTGGGCAGCGAGCGAACCCTCACGCTCACCGGGCAGCACCTGAAAGACGCCCACGACGCCATGAAGGCCAAGCCATGAGCGCGCTCAAGCGCCTGGGGCGCGGCCTGCTGGCCCTGCTACTCATCATTTGGGGCGTGCTGTACGTCCTTTATGAACTGTTCGACGACCTGACCAAGCGACGCTAAGGACACGACCATGAGCAACACAAAAAACGATTATGCGATTACTAAGCTGCTGGACACTATCGGCTGTGAAAACCTGAAGATCGACTCTATTGACGACTGCCTGGTCAGCATCAAGAGCGCAGGCAATACAAACGAAGTAACTTTCGCCACTAAGCAACAAGCTACTCAGAAAAAGATGGATCGCTTCGGCTGGCTGCTATGGATCGATAGGGAGCAGTTTGCAGATGCAACCACCAAAATGCTCGACGCCAAGCCGCATGACGTCATGGATTACGACCCCAACCTGACCAACAGCGGCCGCATGGCCAAGCAAACGGTAAAGCTCACGTTTGGAGTATGGGAATACCGCAAAGAAATGGAAGTGGTAGTCGGCGGCAACTGCACCGGCCTTACGGTCATCGAAAGCGCCGTCGAGCGCGCCTATGAACAGCTCGAACGCCTTGGCACTTACCTAAGCGACGAGACTTACGCGGTGATTTACCTTGATAACAGTGACGGCACTCAACAGATGGAATGCGCTGACGACGAGGATCATCAAGAGGAGTGGCTCAAAGACATGCTGATCAAAGCCGAGATAGTGGACATACAGCCCGACAACAGCATCTAACCCCACCCAGCCCCGCTACCCAGCGGGGCTTTCTGTTGCACTCCACACAGCAAAAAGCCCCACCGCCGCAAGGCAGTGGGGCTTCTCTTTACGCAACCGCTGGTGACGGCGGCGCTGGCTTTACGCCAAGTTAGTAGCTGGTCTCAATCTACGCGGCTCAGCGCCCTACTTCAACCGATCAGGGCTCATTTTCAACGCGCTTTGATCCAGGCAAACCACTGAATCTTCGCCCACATCGCGCACCTGCTGCATTTCATCGTAGAACTGGCGCGAGTCACCCGCCAAACGGCGCAGACGGTCGCGGGCTTCCAGCGTGTACTCCGCCATGTTCAGGTAGTCTTGCTTGTCGACCTCGATTTTCCCAGGCGTCACGTGGTGCGTCACCGCTGCAATCAGCAGCTTATCGGCGCGCGGCGACTGAGAATGGCGGGCGATGACTGCCCAAGCCGTGGGCGTGAACATCACGCACAAGCCGCCTTTCTCGTCTTCCAGAATTTCAAAGCTCTTTTCCGGGAAGCGCGCCTTGTTGCGGAAAAAAAGAAGCTGGGTCGCGTTCGGCATTTTGTAGCCCAGCAGACTATCGATCTCCCAATCCGCCAACCACAGGTTGCCGCGATCGCAATGCTCGGCAAACACTTGGCCACGCCCAAAATCGAGCGCCACGCCCTCGCCAGTGAAGTCGCCCAGCACGAACGAACGCGCCACGCGCTCAGCGCGCTCGTCTTCCAGCGCTGCGGCCATTTCATTGAACACGCGGATGTAGGCTTCTTTTATCGCGGCAGCTTTAGGGCCGGTGAAGCCCATGACCAGGAACATAAATCCGTCCTTAGTCATCTCGTACATAGGCAGAACGCGGCCTGTCGAGTCGATATATTCACTGGGCTGAAAATTCAGCTCAGTGAATTCAGCAGAGCAATCGACCCTTTGCAGAGACTGCAGAACGTTTTTATGCTGCTTACTAAACGCCTCAGCCACCTTGAGCGAATTGGTAACGACCTGGTCGTTTTTGATCTGAACGAATTGCTCAACGTCGAGCATGGCGAGAATCGAACGGGAGGTGTTCGCGGGTGCGGTAGACATGATTGTCTTCCTCTATGTGTTTTCAGGTTAGCGGCAATCCGGTTAGTAGCCGGAAAGCCGGGTATCAACTGGAGCACACATAGCAGCTCCGGGCGGTATTCCCCTTGCGGGTGTTGTATTTGCGCCTCTCTACCCGGCCATAAAGCCGTGGGCGCTGCCCGGTGCTACGTACTCCAGCACCCGGCTAGCATAACCGCATCATTTCGGCAGCGCCACCCACGGCGCGTATTGTGCCGCAGCGGTGGCGCACTGGCTAGCGGATCGGCGTGGCGCTGCCCACAAAGCCAAATGTGTGAATAATGGTAGGCTGATATAACAAGTGGTGAGTAAAGGGGTAGAGATGAAGACGTCAACAAAGGTGTTTCTGGTATTTGTAATTGGCTTTACTAGCTGGCAAATGTACAAAAAAGCGGCCTATCCAGACGAATACCGCATGGAGAATCTCCACTCCAACGTCGAAATCCACAGTGTGAATTGCAAAAAGACTGAGAATCTAGCAGACCACACCTGGCTGGCCTGCCGATGGGGCGACAATGGCGACTGGGGAAGCATCTGGGTGCTACACGAAGACAGCGAGGGGCCGGTCTGGCTTTCCCACAACGCAAAGGCGATTCAAGTGGTCGAGCGTTTCAACCAAATGTCAGATAGAACAAAAGGCAATATGAATATCAGGGTGCGCCGCACCACGCTTGAAGACACTATGGGTGACGGCCTGATCCACCTGCCCAGCACGCCCTGGGAAGAGCTCAACTAAACGTAAAGCCCCACCGCCGCAAGGCAGTGGGGCTTCTCATAAGCGACGCACGACGCGGACGCGCAAAAAGACCACTATAGAAGCAAAATGCAGCGGCCCGTTTCTATAAAAGTACAAATGTACAAGGGTACAAAAGTACAAACGCAAAAAAGCCGCCTTGGTGGGCGGCTTTTGCTCCTAAACGTTGGTAGCGCTTAGGAAGGTAGTAGCCTTACGGCCAGATTGGAAACTGATATTAAAATAGCGCCAATATGGTTCATATTCAACCATTCGTTGAATAACTGAACGGCTGAACAGCAAAAGAGAGTTTATAAATCGAAGAAAAAAGAATAATCTATCGGCAGTGACCGACTGAAGACGCCCCTCGGCTATTTTCAGAATTACGATTAGAGAGCCTTAATAAGCTCCTACGAACGCCCTGCCCCTCTCGGTTTGGTACCCGGCTGGCGAAAGGGGGCAGTTCAGCAACGAGGGGTAGTCGCCATTGCGGCCAGATTGGAAACTGTCAGCCCCGGTAGGCCAGTAACGGATCGCTGAGACTCGCCCCGCTACATAAGGGGGCCGGACGATGATCGAAGCAACATTACTCGTAGTCGCTCTGTTAACTCTTGCCGTGAATGTTGCGATGTATATCGACAACAGAAACCGCAAGTAAAACGCAAGAAAAACCCCACTGCCGCGAGGCAGTGGGGTTTCTTTTTATTGCTCCTCGCGGCCTTGTGGCCACGTCGCTTCTAATACGCTGCGATAGCCGTATCGCCGAGATCCGCGCGCCGTCACTCGATCCAACGACCATTCGCCACGCATGTACGATGGCCACGTCTCATCGAGCAGGATCCTGCCCTCAGCGGCCAACGCCGGATTGCCGGGGCACTCCACCCGCAGCTTCTCCTGTTCACGCTTCAGCTTGCGCTGCTCACCTTCTGCCGCACGCCGCGCTTCGCCTTCGGTCGCATAGCTCTGGCGCAACCGCTTGAACGGCTCACCGCCTGCTTCCACCGTCGCCTCCACGCCCTCTTCACCGTTCAGCCAGGCCGCGCGCACGCCGCTAAAGCGCACCCGCGCGTTGCGCTCCATGGTCGCGTTGGTAAAGCCCATCTCGCCCGGCTGGTTGTTCGGCGGCACCGAAAGCGTGATGAGTGGCAGCTCCTGCCCGCTGATCGACTTCACTTGCCCACGCCGGGCAAGCACGTAACGCTCGCCCACCGGCTTAGCTACCGCGTCATGCTCGCTAGCCAGGCGCGTGATAAACGACATATCCGTCTCGTCGGCCTGATCGGCGTGATCGATCGGGATCCCCTCCAGCTCCGGGGCCACGCGCGGCGAAAACCCATGGCGGCGAGTCAGCGTGCGAAAAATTTCCCCCAGCGTGGTGCCCTCAAAGCTGGCCGAACGGCGCTCCCGGAACGCGCTTTCATCTGTTGTGCGAAACGGCGCGGCCGTGGCCACAATCAAGATCTGCTCCGGGAACAGGCGCGGCGTCACGCGGGAGATCACAAAATCACCCTTGTTAACCACCTCGCCCTCGGCGTAGCCGTACTCGATACCCAGGCGCTCGCCTTCGCGGGGCAGCCCCTCCACGCCGCGCGTGTCGACCGTCAAATGCAGCCGATCCGACTCCATGCCCGCCGCATCGATATGCTCCCAATCAATCAACCGGCGGTCGTTGATCATGTCCGCGTGAGTGCCGGTAATACGCACCACTGGCGTGTAACCTAATCCCATGCGGTGACTACCTTCCGCGCCGTGTTAGCGCGCGGCTTAATGTCCGGCAGCGTTATCCGCACGCCAGACGGAAAAAGCGGCCCGTAGGCCGCTAATCCTGGGTTGAGCGCCCAGACCGCTTCGATCGTTGTGTCATCGTCCCGACGCAACTCACGCCAAGCGATGCGCCCTACGCTATCCCCCGCTATCGTCATCACTGTTCGCGGCATCGTCGACAAACTCCTCTAGCTGCAGCACCCACGCCACTTTCATAGCCGTGCCATCATCGATCACGCGGCTCTGCTGCTCTTCCACCGCCATGATTTTCCAGCGGCCCAGATTATTACCCAGGCCATCCACCAACACATACGGACGGCGTTCGTTCTGCATCGCCCGCAGCTCATCCAGCCGCTGCATGCCCGTCGCATAGAACGCCGTGCCCGAGAGCCGGATCTGCTCGAACGCCTGCCCGGTGTTCTGACTGCTGGGCTTCGCGTAGGTGATATCGATCTCGATCCACCCGCCGTCGCTGCGCCGCTGCAAACTGGAGTAAGGGAAGCCGCTACCCAGCGAGAACACGAACTCCTCGCCCAAAGCCATCTGTTGCCGCATCAGTCACTCCTATCGGTTAACGACGCACCCAGGCGCACATCAAGGCCAGACGTACCCGCGCCCAGCATCGGCATCAGTTCATTGCGTAAGCGCTCCATCAAGCGGTCGAGCAGCTCACGGTCGCGGTCAGCGTCGCCGCTGGCCTCGATCTTGATGTCGAACGTGGGGGAAATAACCCGCGAGTCGGTCTGGTTGGTCTGCGTGATGCTGCCTGCCACCTCACTCGGCGCGGCAAGCAGGCTGGGCGGGTTGGCCAGGCGCTCGTCTAGGGCGTCCAGGGCTTCGCGATGCTGCGTTGCGGCCTCGCGTACCTCTTTCGTAAACGCCTGGCTACTGCCCAATATCCCGCCGCCGGCACTCGGCGACGCACTACCAGAATCAGCCGGCGCAGAATCGCCGGCACTTGGCATCACCGGCAACGCCAACAGCGGCGGCGGCTCAGCCGCCTGGGGCGCAAGGCGCGCCTGGTTCACCTGCTGGGTAAACGACCCACTGCCGCCCAGGATCCCGCTACCGGATCCGGCAGCTTGCTGGCTCGGCGCTGCAGCAGGGCTTTCATCGTCACCGAATGCCCACTCCCAGCCAGCGCCGAGACGCTCGCCCGCCCAGGATCCAGCAGCGGTACCCGCTAAGCTGCCCGCAATGCCACCGGCCATGCCGCCCACGGCGGTACCCACGCCAGGAAACACCATCGTCCCCAGCGCGGCACCCGCCGCAGAGCCGCCCCAAAAGCCGCCCATGCCGCCGACAAGCCCACCGGCCGTGCTGCCCACCTCGGCCGCATCGCCACCGCCAACAGCGTTGGCCACACCGATAGCACCGGCTGTGAGCGCAACGGGCAACGCCACTTTGCCTGCCACTTGGCCAGCGCGACTGTTACCCACGTTGGCCGCCCACGCTCGCCAGCCGTTCTGCACAGCGGGCGATGCCCGGTTAGCGGCTCCCGCCGCCCCGGCCGCGCCTGCCGCACCGGCGGCCCCAGCGGCAGCCGCGCCGCCGCTGCGCTGGTTACGCCCACCGCCTGCCGCACCGCCACCCAAGCGGTTGATCGCCGCATTCAGGCGGCCTACCGCACTATCAGCGGCCAACGCCGTTTGCGCGGTGCGCTGATCCAGCCGCGCACGCATCAACGCACCCTGGTTGCCGACCTGACCGATAAGCAGCGAGGCATAACGAACACCTAGCACCGCTGTTTTCACCGCCACAAGGCCCGCTGCCCCGGCTGCTAGCACGCCTACCAGCTTCTGATTTTCGTCCGCAAAATCAGCAACAACGTTGACTGCATCAGACATCGGCTCAAGTACAGCAGCCATTACTGGCAACATGCCAGTACCCACCGACGTTGTTAACCGACCTACGCTATTACTGAAACGAAGCCATGTAGACCCGTGCTCTTCCGCTTTACGAGCGGATTCTGCCTGCATACTCCCTTGCTGACGAGCTGTATCGGCAGCCTTTTCAAAGGTGTCACTGAGGCTTTCCAGGTTCACCAGCAAAGGCGTTATTGCACCCTTAGACTCTTCCCCGAATAGCTGAGAGACCAACGCATTAACTTCATCGGCTGGCTGTTTATGAAGCGCCTCCAGCACGCTCAGCATTGTTTTCGGCGCATCTACCTGCATGTCCCGCGCGAGATCTTCGGGATTGAAGCCAAGCTGCTCCATTGCTGAACGCTGCGTTGCTGTGGCCGCAAAGCCCTTAGTAAGCGCACCAGTCGAGTTTTTGAGCGCCGTGGCCGCAATTTCAGGCGATGCACCACTTGAAAGCAATGCAGCCGATAAGCCAGCAGCCTCTTGAGCATTAAAGCCTGCCGTGATCGCTACCGCGCCTTGACGTTGCAACACCTCCGACACCATGGCCGGATTCACGTTTTTGGTTCTGTCAGCGACGTAGTTGACCGTATCAGCGAGAGCGACAGCTTCTTGCTGATTGAGGTTCATACCGGCCCGCCAGCGCATCATCGTCTGACCTGCATCGGCAGCAGTCATATCAAACGCAGTCGCCATTTGCGCAGCGTCTTGGGCAAAGCTGAGCAGCTCATCTTTCGGCACGGCTGACTGAGCAGCAGCCGTAACAATTTCCGCAATGCCTACCGCATCCAACCCACCTGCAGCTATCTCGCGCTGAGTCGCTAACCTCTGAATAGCCGAAGCCATCTCGGCTTCTTCATTGCCTTGGAAGTCGACAAGTTTTGAGATGCCAGTCATGGAGCTTTCAAACTCCATCGCCGCGCTGATCGGGCGCGTGGCGATATACCCCAACGCCAACGTCTCGACCATTTCACCGCGCAACTGCGAGCGCGCCTCGCGGTTAGCGTCGATACGTCCTTCAGCGGCCGTTACCCGCGCCTGGGCGTCGCTAACCGCCTGCATCCGGGCGCGCTGATCTTCTAGCACCGAGTTAGTCTGCCGGGTCGCCTCCTCGATTCGGCGCTGCTCATCCGCAAACCGGCCGAGATCCACGCCTGCACCTTCCAGGCTGGTCTCTAAGCGGCCTAGCTCCGTAGTCTGAGCGCGATGCTCAGCCGTTAGCCCGGCCACGGTGGCCGTGGCCCGGTCGTACTGGTTCTGCAGCCGTCGGCTCGGTGCCTCCGATTCGCGCATCTCACGCGCCAAACGTGCCTGCTTCTCGCGGGCATCTTCCAGCGCGGCAGCAGTCACTGAGAGATCACCACGCAGGTTCTCATAGCCGTCCATCTGCTTGCTGAGGCGGTTGAGCTCGCGCAGCTCGGCTTGGTGGCCACGTATGCTCTCTTGCATTTCTTCAGCGGCTTCGGCAAAGCCACGGAACGCGGCGCTATAGCCGTCATCGGCCGCGAGAGTAACGCTGTACTTACTCGCCATACGTGCTCCTAGTGCCCAGCTTTAAGCCGCTTCAAGGCCAGCTCATAACGTCTAAACGCTTTATCCACCGGCCAGCTCAGCAGGTCTTTCTCGCTTACCTGATACACCAGCGGAATCACATCGCCGAAGACGTCGATGTCGGCAAGGGAAACGATTCCGCCGTCTCGTTCAAAAAATCGTTCACCCGCTGCTGGAGCGTGTTCCAGTCCGGCACCGTCAGTTGATGAAGGTCATGCGCGATCAGGCCCGTGCACTTGGCGGTAATAAACTCCGCACGCTCCAGCCGATCTTTAAACTTGCGCATCATCCGGCTGGCCATCAGGTCGGGCACTTCCAGCTCGATCCGCTCATACGTCACGCCATCGCTGGCTTTCAGTGGCACCAACAGCACCGGGTTATCCTTCGTCGAAGCGCGCTGCTGCTCGGCGGTCATAAAGTGATGGCTGGTCAGCGAGACCATCTTCTGGACCCGCTTGGCCAGCGCATTAAAGTCGGGGCGCTTCATCTTCAAAATTACGCTTTCCGGCTGCCCGGTGGTCAGCGTGGCCAGCCCTAAAAAAGCCATCTCGTCGAACTCGGCATCGTCCATTGCGTCGCCGTTGGCCGCGCGCGCGGCCTTCTGATCATCCAGCTCGGCTAGTAGCGTTGTATGCTCTTTGTGCAAAATCGGGCGCAGGGGCAGCTCTTTAAGCACTTGGCCATCGTCCAGCGTCAGCGGCCAACGTAGCGGCAGGGGGTCGGGTTTCCACATCTCGGCAATCCTTCGTGCAGGCATAAAAAAAAGCGCCGCCCTGATAACCAGGACGGCGCGGTGTGGTCAGCGGTCAGCGCGTTACGCCATCAAAATGTTGCGGCGATGGCGCTCCATGATGTCGCCCTGCCCCAGGTTGATCACCTGGGTGCGCAGGTTGATGTTGTGAATCGTCGCGCCGTTCTCGAGCATGATCGAACGCACCGGCGAGATCGTCAGGGTCACCTGGGGCTTCTCGCGCATCTTCGAGGGTGTCCGCTCGACGTTGATCACCTCGCCCGACACCTGATGCCAGACGGCAAAGGTGTTGCCCTCGAGATCCTCCTGCGACTCGCGCACGTCCAGCTCGACGGTATCGCCAGCGGTGATGCCCTGGGCGATCACTAGCTCGAGTCCGGCGCCCATCAGCACGATCTGGCACTCGAGCTCCTCAAGGCCGACCCACATCCGCTCGGGGGCGAAGCGGCCGCCCTGGGCCGTCTCCATCACCTTCTGGATATTCACCGGGGTGAACTCCTCAAGCTGGTGCATCAGCGGCCAGCCGTTCAGGCTGCCGCCGAGGATCATTCTTTTGCGTTCAGTTGCCATGGCTTACAACACCTCTTCCAGGAACTCTTCCACGATGCTGTCCACGGCGTTGATGTGGAAGATCATGTGCTCGTTGGGGGAATAGCGGCCGTACTCGATGACGATGTACCAGCTACCGTTTTTGTAGCGCTCGACCGTGTTCAGGTCTGGGTGCAGGTACACGCGGCCACCGGGAATGATCTCCGCCGCGACCTGGTCCTGAATGAACGCATCGACCTTGCGCACCTCCTGCTCCATAAAACTCTTGGTCAGGTTCTTCGCCATGGCCTTCTGCGACGCGCCGACGATCTTGCGGCCGATGGCGTCCTCGAGACCCACATGCGAGACAAACTCGCCGGTCACTGTTCGGTTGCCGATCAGCGAGAACCCGCCCAGGCTGGTGCGCGCGTAGTAGCTGATGCCGTAACGGTTGAGCAGATTGCCGTCGGTCGACTTGTCGAGAATGTTGTAATCCACATGACGCGAGACACCCTGGATCAACACGCCCTGGTTGCCGGGGCTTTGCCACGGCTGCACCGCAGCCAGGCAGCCGATTGCATGCACCGAGGGCGCAACGAATACGTTGCCCTGCGCCGCGCGCGAGTAGATCTCGCACATCTGATAGGCCGCGTAGCAGCGTCGGTAGCCGGTGCCCTCACCGCCCAGCGTTTCACTAAACGCCATCATCTCGCTGACCGAGACATCAGGCGCATCGATCACAAAACGGCAGTAGATACGGCGAGCCAGCGTGGCGAGTGCATCTGACACCGCTTTCTCGTCGGAGTAACCCGGCGCGCCGATGATCGTCGGCACTTCCGCACAGCCTGCTAGGGCAGCGATACCCAGCGGCTGGCCGGACGCAGGATCCACACCGCCCACCACGTTGCCCGTGGTCGCTTCCGGCAGCTCGCCCTCTTCCACCACCACCACGTAAACCGGCACGCTGGCTTTCTTGAGGATCTCACTTACCGCATGCCAGCCGGTGCCGCCCTCGTCACCGGTGGTGTCCAGCAGTTGCGCCTGGGTCATGTTGGCAATGCGGAACGGTACGTTTAACGGCACGCTGGGATCGCGATCCGGCGCAGTGACCACCAGCCCCACCACGTTAGGGCCAAGCGGCCCCATGGGTGCAGGCGGGCGATTCGTCTCCAGCGTGATGCCGTTATGCTCAAAGTTTGGAATCTCAGCCATCATTGCGCCTTTTGCTTGGCAGCGGGCTTAGCGACCGCCTGAGTAGTAGTTTTCGCGCGAATGCGTTCGGCACGCAGCAGCGCGCGCGCTTCAACGGGCAGCAGGTCAACCTCCTGCCCTTTCGTCGTCCAGCCGCCCTGGTAGGGGAAGGCAACCAGCACCTCGTAGGTGGTGCGTTGTGGTTTTTGCTTTGCCATGAGGCTTTCTCCGGGCACAAAAAAACCGCCAGAAGGCGGGTCGGTGTAGCGGGTAGCGTTGCGGCTAGCTGAGCAGCGGGCAGTAGCGGGACAGCCAAGCAATCAGCCAGCAGGCCAGCAGCGGCGACAGCACATCGAGCACTGAGTCAGGCGTCCAGCCGCGCCAAAATCCTTCATGCCAGCGCACCGGCTTCGGCCCGCCCCACTTCCAGCCGCGAAACACCGCCAGGCGGTATTCGTGCTGGGCGATCTCACGGCCCAGAAACAACGCCACCGCTACCGCACCGGCAGCCCATAGGCCAATGAAGGGGTAGAGCGCAAACTGGATCAGCAGCGCAATCAGCGCGTGTTCAATGTGGGTTCGGTTCATAGCGCGCCCTCTTGCGGCCGGATATCGTTCAGCGTTGCGATCGCCTCTTGCGCGGCCTGCTCAGCGGCTTCGATGGTTTCAGCGTTACGCACCGCTGCTTTACCGCCCAAGCGGGCACTGCGAATCGCGGCCAACGCCTGCTCCCACTGCGCCGCCGTGGCCACGATCTCCTGCGCGGCTGTCTCCGCATCCACGTCAAACATGGCGATATGGTCTTCCACGCTGGAAGGGATCGCGCTTTGATCCTTACCTCCATCTAGCCAGGCTTGCGCCTCGGTTTTAGCGAGCAGGTATTCCTGGTCGATGTAAGAACCAGGGGAGACAAAAGCCGAGCGCGCCTGACCGGCAGCAGTGTCAATCAGCTTAGAAAGGGCTTTATGCACGGCCGACACAACAACCGTCGCTGGCACACCAGCGCTGACAGCGTCAGAAGGCTCGAAGTTCGAGTACGACATCCCGTTATGGTTAACGCTAATTTCCATGTTTCACCTTATGACCGGACCGAGGAAGGGATAAGTACATTGGAGTCGTGAATGACTTTTGTTTGGGTATAGAGCGCCGGGTCGCTAGACATCGCGTACAGCACACCCATGTTATCAATCCATTCAGATGGAGCAGTGGTCTGCGCTACCGAAAGAATCACAATCCCAAACCCTGGAGTAAGATTGAAAAGATTATTCGCCGGGTCTGGCACCACGATATTGCACCCGGCTAGCCGAATCGAAAGAGGAGCTGCAACATCTCCGATGGAATTAGAGCCGATGATGCTGGAGTTCTGAGTGGTACGCGTATCAACGTTAGCGCCCAATGGCATATCCGGCAGCTCTATATCAACACCAAAAAACTGAAATGCGCAGTTTCTGTAAGCGTAAAAATTATTGCAGTGATACTGATTATTTAAATCAATAAATCCCGAGAATTTTAACCGCTTGTTGTCAGGGCCAGCCCTGGCAATCCTTACCTGTATATTGGTAAATTCTGCCCGCTCCCTTACTGCAAAAACATAATCCTCCAACAACAGTAGATTCAGCGATCCGCCCGATGGGGTAAGCTGCGCGGCCCGGCCTACGCTTTTTAAAGGGCTGTTAGACGACCCGTCATTATTGTCATCACCATTTGTTTGATCGATGTATACCGTTCGATCCATCTGCTTGCGAATTTCTAGCGGTATTCCAGTAACAGCGTCATCAACAGCTTGGTCAATCTCCGCCATTTTCCCCGAAACAGCATTGGTAAGGCTGTTAGCAGCTTCTACCAGCGCCGCAATTTGTGTCTCTAAGCTCATCAGCTTTACTCCGGTGTGGCCGCGCTGATCGTGGCAGCGCCTTGGGTGAATGCGTCGGTGAGCTGCGCCAGGGCGTTTTCCAGCTCGTCTTTAGTGGCCTTCGCTGCCAGCGCCGTGGTCACCGTGCTGGCAAAATCCGGGTCGTTGTTTAGCGCGTTGGCCAACTCGACCAGGGTATCCAGCGCCTCCGGCGCGCTTCCGATCAGCGACTGGATGCGCGCCTCGATCTCAGCGGGCGTGAGCGTTTCGCTCTTGTTGGCTTTCAGCGCTAAGCCGTCCGCTAGCTCGGTTTTGCTGGCCTTGTTGCGCAGCTTGCCGTCGATGGTGCCCAGCAGGTTATTCACCGCCGTCAGCATCGTTTCAATCGTGGTGGGTAGTGCCATCGTGGCCTCTATTCCTCGTCAACGCCGATGGCTCCGGCGTGGTATTCAAAAGCGGACTGGAGCGAGCGCACCAGGGTGTTTACGCTGGCCACCGCCTCGGTAGCCGCTGCCTGGGCAGTCGCCGCGGCTTGCTGCGATTCATCGGCGGCCCCGCGGGCAAACGCGGCATCCGCGCCTATTTGCTCTACGCGCTGCAGCACGTTATCGCTCAGCGTTCCCGCTGGGCCTTGGTAGCCGAACGTCAGCACCTGCAGGCGGGGCGCGGCTGGCTGTCGAACCTCCACCACCGTATCGCCCAGGCGCACGGTGACGATCCGCTCAACCGGCACCGTGACCACTACCCGCTGGCTACTCATTGGCAACACCAGGCGTTAGCGTGGCCTTGCCCCGCAGCAGGCTATAAACGTCGCCACTGGGGAACGTGATGCGCAGCTCATAACGGGCGTTTTTCCAGGCATCCGAGAGCTGCTCGGCGGTCTGTTCCGGCGCGACGCGGATGCTGATCGTGCCGGTGGCCACCTCTATCTCGATGCCGCCGTTTTGCGTGGTGCATTCCACCAGGGCGCGGCGGGAATCCTCCGGCACAATCACAAAGCGCGCCGTGCAGCCGGTCATATCAATCGGCGTGCGCGCCTCGTCATCCGTTGCCCACTCGGTAGAAAACGCCAGCGTGGTGCCCTCGATCAGGGCAAGCGTGGGTGCAGTGGCCATCGTGTCTCCTAGCGCTGTTTTTCCAGCTCCATTACGCGAAACAGCAGGTCGGTCTGGCGTGCCATGTTGCTGATCGTGGCCGCGCCCACCGTGGCTAGCTCGCTGGCCATGAGCAGGTTGACGTTCGGCACGCCCACGTTGACCGTGACGCTCTCGCTAGGCAGCGGCGTCAAATCCAGCGTGAAGCGCTGCAGCCAATGCGAATACGCGCTCTTGTACGTGAGCGTTTCACCCGGCGCGGAGTAGACCGCCAACAGCGTGCCGGTCGAAAGGTAGAAGCC
>Ga0114906_1000984_pt1 | contig 15310 bp, 26 predicted proteins | sample MalvirDeepMed_M9_FD_89687 | JGI IMG/M metagenome (GOLD analysis project Ga0114906, IMG submission 89687) | Marine viral communities from the Global Malaspina Expedition - Malaspina viral metaG DeepMed_M9 | ecosystem: Environmental > Aquatic > Marine > Oceanic | place: Mediterranean Sea...
CCACCTATCCCCTCTGCCATCTCCCAGGCTTCCTTCTGCTCTTCTGGGTTCATGCCTATCATCTCTCGAGCCTGCGCCTCGTTGAGGATCGGAACGTTGGACTTCACCTTGAAGGCAGCGATGTGTCGGTCAGCACTCTTCCTTGGGATGTCCCACTTCTCCTGACACCAAGCCTCGAATGAACGATGAGTCTCGATGTAGAGGCGGTTCTCTCTGACACAGAGTAGTGCCTCGCCTACATCCCAGAACGTCTGCAGGTTGTCTCGTATGATCCTCTCGCACCTGACCAGCTCAACCTGTTCTTCGCTGGACAGTGGCCCTCCTTGGCTCTTCTTGATCTCTGACATTTATCATCTCTCTTTCTGGGCGCGCACCGCCCGAATTTCACTAGCCTAAGCTAGTTCCTAGTCTTGATCCTGCTCCAACTACATCTCTCTTCTATCGGCTAGCGCCTCCCTGCCAGTGGCATTCGGAATAGGGAGGATTTGTTGTGGTATCAAAGAGAGTTCATTGGAGTTGCCTGGGGTTGCGAGGCCCTCACTACAAGGCGTTTTATTATCCCCCCTGGATTACATGGGTAGGGGGATCAGAAGCCCATTGAATCAGATCGCTTGGGTCATAAGTTGTCGTGCGGGGGGGCGTGTGTAGCACGGGCGGTGATGCGTACTTGATGGCCCGTATTTGTTATGTGCTGCACACAGCGTGAAACATTCACTCCCCCCCTCCAAATCCCTGCCCCCCACGACGGGAGACAGGGGTGTCTGAAGGAGAAATCATCCGTGAAGCCCTGGACACTGGGCCTCCTCAGAACGGAATTTCGTCTACTGCTACAGTCGTTTCCGTAGCTGGCTCCTCCTTCAGTGGAGGTGGTATCTGGATGTCACCAGAGAGAAACTCAGCGTTTGTGTGGCTGTTCACCTTGTCCCAGGCAGACATTGAGAGCTTTGTTGTAGCTCCCTTTTTCTCCACCAGTTCATATTCCTCGATGATGAATGTGCCCCGTCTATCGGGCTGGTTCCCTGTCTTGTTCTCGTTGGCGTTCATTGTGAACGTACCTACTTTTTTCCACTCAGCCATTTTTACTCTCCGATATATATTCCAATGCGTTCTTGATGTCCTCGTTGCTGGCAGAGCCATCGGTAGGACACCCAAGGATTGTAAGCACCTCTGTCATCCTGACAACTGCGTCATCAAAAGAGCAGTCCAGCATGTTCATAATTTGTTGAACAGCTTTAGCCTTGACCTCACTGCCAGGTTTCGGGGCTGGTGTCGGACGCTGGGTTACCGGATTGTTCTGCTTGTGGATCGCCTGGGCAACCTCATCTGCAGACGCAATGCCACTGCCGTTGGAGTCATAGCCAGCGAACGCTAAGGCGCGCCCAACCGCTGATGTCTCACAGTTCTCAAGTGCAGAGGTCTTATTTATCATTGAAGAACCACGCTCCTCCTCCGCATGACCGGAGGCCAAGAGAATGTCATCTTCTATGTAAATCTCTGCCTTGAATACTACTGTGGCCTCATCAGCACTGACAAGGTTGGTAACGATCTTTCCGTCAGGGTGATCGTCGCGGAATCGGCAGACTCTGGATGCAACCGTTTCATACTTCTTCCCATGAATATCTATGAACACCGGCTTCGGTGCTTTCGCTTTCTTTTCAACCATCACATTGCTCCTTGTGATTGCCCCCAATTGGGGTCAGTTTTCTAAGTCGTACCTTGAACACCACTGCTCTGACGGGCATGTTTGACAGCCCTGTACAGATACAGTCTTGGGGAACATCCCCATCTGCATCATGTGAACCCGCTGTGCGAAATCATCGGTGATCGTATCCAGGCTTTCATGCGAGTGGTACACCCACTGGAGTATCCGATCCTCGGGCCTTGAGTCACCCTTCACGAACACGGTTTCCTCTCCATCACCAGACTTCGTAACGGTCTTTCGTTTGTATGGGAACAGGTGGGGCAGGTGGACCCAGGCTACGGCTGGCAGCTCGCATGGCATCTCCCATATATCCATCTGCACGTTCCTACAGATTGCTCCCTTGAGACATGCCAGGGCGTACATACCCAGTTGCATATTCCTGTGCAGGTACGACCCTGTTGGCGCATCCTTCCTCCACTTCCAATCCCAGACGATCAGCCTGTCCTTGCCCATCCCGAACACCCCCTCCGTATCTCGGAAGATTGCATCGAGATGGGAGGCGAACTCGACAGGCTCATCAAACATAGGATGTTCAACGGTCATGCGTATTGGTACCTCGGTTCCCAGCTTCGCACAACAGACCAGTCGCCCCCCAAATCTTTCCACGTAATGCCCAGCCATCGAGATCACATCAAGGACGATCTGTTCGAGGTTGGCTTCCACCGAATCAGAGAACTGTCTGCCCTCTGAACTCAATGAATCACGGACATTGAGGAGGGCATCTTTACATGCCTCAACAACGAGGTCGGGCTCGGTGAGACAGTTGTCGTGGCAGATTTCGAGGGTGGCCCCGGCGATCAGACCCCTCGCCATTGCGCTGGGGACCACGTTCAAGCTCTCGCCCAGGAGCCGATGAAGCACCGCCCGCATACACGGAGAGGTTAGATCGCTGGTATGAATCTCGTTGAGTATTGGTAGTTCAAGCATCAAAGTATCCTGAATCCATCTGTTCCTTCATCTGCTTCTCACTCAACCACGATTCATACAAACACTTGCACTTCTCGCACACGTTTATCTCGCCCTCATCCCCCTCGATCTGATGGACCCTGCTGCCCAAGTCACCAAAGCAACTTCCGCACAGGTGTTCTGTGGTCGCACCGGGATCGGGGTACTTGCTGTCGGTATCGTCGTGGTTGAAGATCATATACCTACTCCATCAGTCAGCCTATCTTCCCCAATGAAACAAACGACCTCATCCCCCTTGAGGGTCATCACCTTTTTGGTTCCATCTTCAAGCTCAAGAGTGGCAATCAGCCATGCGTTCTCGAATGTCTCATCCGACCAGGGGCCAGAGCCATAATCGTCGCGTGACGCATCGCCCCAATCGCTACCGCGATCGACCGTGACATCGACCTCGCCCTCCCTGATCTCCCATTCATGCCCAGGATAATCAGGGTCTTTGACTGTGTATCCACTCAGGTTGATATGTTCATGCGCCAAAGTCATTCGTCATCCTCCTCGGTTTCCACCAGTGTCCGCAGGTAGTCGGCAGCAATCTTGAGAGCTTCCTTCACCCGAGTCTTGTACGACTCCCTGATCGCCCTGCTGATAACCTCCACAGCACGCTCCACATCATCATTCCCTGGATCTGCCTCGAACATGAGGCTAACACCCTCGTCTGTTTCCTCATCTATAATGCATCTCGAAGGTAACTCACGGTCCAAATAAAAACGGTGGTGTTCTGAGATCATGTGACCCACCATTTTTTCTGGCTTGTTGATGGTCAGGTAGTTCTCATCATCTAGGTGATACTTCACTGGTTTTTCCTTTCTTTGAGCTGGCCTGCCAGGAAGAGCAGGGCCTCGTCAATCGTTTCATGGTTGATATTTGATCGCGGGTTGTCGTTGAGGAAGTTGCTCATCGTCACTCGGCCCGTGCCAATGTTCTCCGCGAGCTTGGTGATGGGGATACCAAGGACTCTCCTGGTATCGTTGATCCATTCCCTTGCGTGATCCCGCGCCCGATCTGCCGTGAGGCATACGAGGCGGGGTCTGTTAGGCCATTGTTCTAGGTTCATGTTTACCTCCGTTACACGGATTGTACCCTATCATCGACCACCACGTATCCAGTCAATGAACAATTATCTATAGATAAAAAAGCCCCCCCCACCGTGGGTGTGGCAGAGGGGGCATAAAAGGGTATGCAGTTATTATCGGCTTATGCTGCGCTTAGGAGTTTTTTTTTGACGTTCACAGCCATTCGTACCTTGTCAAGCGCTGTGTTCACTGTCCTGGGGATACACCCGCCTATGCCCCAGCCATCGGGATCATCGGCTGACAAGGCAAGCAGTCCCAAAATAAGGCGCGCCTCCCCGTCCGTGAGATCAAGCTGAACTCTCTTCATCGCCAGAGAGTATAGCACCTACTGATTCAACAGACGTTGAACCTTTGACCAATAGAGTAGGGTGGATTTTTTCTTGTACCCATTCGGCCCACCGTTCCATATACGAGCTCGGTCCTGATCTGTTGGCATGTGGCCCAGGCGGCGCTCAATGCAATAGCGATCTAGGTAGGACTCGAGTACGAGCTTGGCGTAGGCCAGGCGGTCGCAATCGCTCCAGCTTCCGGGGATGCCGGAGTCAATCCAAGCTGCACGGCTTATCTGTAGCGGTCCCCTGGACCTGCCGCCATCCCCCCAGCTCGGGCCATCCGTTGCCTGGCTTGTCTCGACCGTCCATATAGCGGAAAAAAATTTTCTACTGACCTCAGGCTGCGGGTTACAGCTCAGGGCGGTAACAATAATCATTGTGTATAGCACAATAAATCCTCTCTATAAAATAGTGTCTGCTCTGTAAATGTGTGATGGACCGCTCTCGAGCTTCATAAAGAATACCCCGCCCGATCCACGTGGGACCAGGCGGGGCACATAAAGGGTATTACTTGGTAGGGGCTGGGGTAATGTTCACAACATCGAAACAATGGCCCCGATTTAGGATCCGCCTCGCTGCAGCGGCAAGCATGAGCTCTTTGTTGTCGAGGACACCGCGCGATTCCCTATGCCACCCATAGAAGTGTTCGAGGATATCCTTCCCCTCGGGGATACGGTTCAGCTCCCGGTATACCTTGTCCCATTCCTCGGGGTAGATATCCGATTTCATAATCCCATTGTCGAGGGCATGGTGTAGGGGGATGAATACGTCCACGTTCCCCGTGACGCTGTGCCACATCCCGTCATGCTTGTGACCAGCCTCGCCATAGAATATCCGTATCTTCAGGAGCTTGTCACCCGTCCACGTAGCGTCGGATTCAATGGTTACCCAGTAAGCGCAGCCCTGGCCGCGTGCCATGACAACATCCTTGATATCATTCCGCGTCATATGATCCACGACGTACTTAGCATATACCTTCCGGGCATTAGCTACCTTCCCGCCGTGGTTCTCGCTGTTGCATAGGTCAAAGATTGCCCTGTATGCCAGGGTATGGACGATTGAACGTATGCAGCTGTTCAGGTTCGACCCCTCAATCTCTTCTATATACTTCTCGAGGTGATAATCGTTACTTATTTCTACGGTAGCGTGGTATGTAGTAGTCAATGCTTTACCCTTTTGCTAGAAAAAATTTCGTATCCATGTTCTACGGCAAGGAAAGAATTTTCCCCCCGTTTACTGTATATCGTCATTGTACGGTATGTGGCGTCAATGCGATATAGATATAGTTGGAATAGGGCGTTTATAGGTGATAGGCGCGTAAAAACCCCCCCCAATTGGGGGGAGATATGGTGGATATGGTGGATATGGGGGAGCTAGGCGGTAGCAGTATCTTCCACGTGTTGCGGTGGATACGGTGGAGCAGCATCGCCTACCGCCACAACATCCCTGGCAGTATCGATATATATAGATTCATCGTCCTGCAGTTTGACCGGCATAATCACGCCTATGCCACGATTCCCGACAGCGCGTACCGGGCGCGTGTTCTCGGATAACTCTAGGCGGATCCCGTTACCATCATCGGATATGGCATTCTGTAGCGCGAGTAGTAGCTTAGCATCTATGCCGATGGTAAATGTAATCGGTCTATCTTCCATGATTGCGTCCCTGAATGGGGGGAATGTGTTGCCAGTGTCCAGGGATGCAACACGATCACCATACCGCGCTTCTCCATCATCGGTAATTCGCACGGTTCGGTCATTCTTGCGCGATGGAAGTATCCCTGGAGATAGATCATACGTGCCTGGAGTATCTGCGCCCGATACTTGAACCGGAACAGCTGCAAGTACACGACCCTCGGTAGCTATGGCATAGGCTTTCCCGTTTCCATCATGGCATACGATCAAATGTTGCGGAGCATAGCGGGAATTCGTTTTCCCAACTACTCCGCGCATGTCTGTATCAAATTCAATAGTTGTCACAGTATTACCCTTTTCACGTTATCCCCTGACACTATGCCAGGGGGAAAACCACCGAATACCGTCAGGCAATCGGTAGTGGTGGAGCTGTTCAGCTCAGGGAATGCAACGCGCGCTCTAACTCCCGCTTGAATATATCACGCCCCATAGATATATACCCTTTATTCTCAGGGGGAGTAGATGCCCCCCTGTATACATCGGTCATTGTATGTTCCCGCTATACATTACGTCAAGGTAATAACCTAGTTTGATACGCTCTTTCCCTGTCTGACCTGGGTATACCACCATGCGACACCATCACCCGTGCCTGTAGCTCGAGCCCCCTGGTACATACGCGCGCGGGTTTACCCTCGAGCCTGGGTACATACGCGCGCGGGTTTACCCTCGAGCCTGCAGGACTTCTCCCCTGTTGGAGTGTGGAGCGTGCTGTGCCGGTAGTGTGGACGACCGACCCTACGTGAACGATTGATGATGGGGGGGGCCCCCATAGGGGGGCCGGGGCTATAAATAAAGTCCCCCGTCCATTATCCAGCCGATTCTCAATGACCGACTTTTCATTTGCCGATAAGATAAAGACATGGCTAAAGCACGAAACTACCGTAAAGAGTACGACTCATACCACGGGACTGCGAAGCAGAAGAGGAATAGGGCTGCGCGTAACAGGGCGCGTACTAAGCTCGGGTTGAAGAAGGGCAATAAGAAGGAGGTGGATCACAAGCGTCCATTATCCAGGGGTGGATCAAACTCTAGAAAAAACTTGCGGGCGGTGAGTCGGGGTGCGAATCGGAGAAAGGGTGCAAGGGGAAGGTGATCTTTGTGGGCCAGGCCGCCCCAATTGCCTTGATTATGACGTATACGAGCAAACAGAAGCCGGGTGGTGGGAGAGGGAAGCATCCCAACTGCCGTAAGGGGATGAAAAACCTCATTCCACGCAAGAAGGGCGAGCCAGTGGTCAACCTTGGGCCACGGGGTAGGCAATATGTTGGGGTGATGGTAAACCACCTCCTGCACATCAGGAGTAATGGGAGGCCACAGTATGAACTCAAAGATCTCGAGAAGATTGTTACAAACCCGAGGGAAAGCCCGGCGAAGATCCTGGCAGCTCGGAGGATACTCTCCGCATCGAGGGACAATCAGAGGTTCATCAAGGACAAGCACGGCAATATCTACCCTGCTGGCTCAGATACGGAACCAGGACGGGACTTCGAGCGGATAGCCGATAGGATAGATGGCAAGCCAACAATTCGCGTGGAACACGATCATGGCACGGAACGTACTCCAGAGGAAATCAGGAAGCAGCTTGCGGTGTTGATCGAAGATAACCCGCAGTTGCAGGCTATTATGAAGATGAGGGTCGGGGCTGGGCTGATTGATGAAGAACCTGAAGTTTTACCAGAAGCTATTGAGGGCTATGTGGAAGTTTCCAGTGATGGAGAGAACTGTGAAATTGAATGAGAACGCAGTATTCGCCCTTGGCCTGGAAGATGCTTTGGTGGGCTATGCGCAGCGATGTGGTCAGCCCACGGTAGCTGTATATGACCGCGATAAGGTCATTGAGATATTCGTGAAGGATGGCATGGAGCAGGATGAGGCGATGGAGTATTTCGAGTTCAAGGTCTTGTCATCCTGGGTGGGCAAGAACACCCCGTGTTGGCTCACCAAGATTGATGTCGATGACATAGATATGGAGATATTTGATGCCTAAAGTCGGAAAGAAAAGTTACCCGTACACCAAGGCGGGCAAGAAGAAGGCGGCGGCAGCCAAGAAGAAGATGAAGAAGAAACGGAAGAAGTGATGTGGAAGAGCTCTTTGATCTTCAACACATTCTCTCTGTTGGATTTCTTTCTCTCATGGGTTTTATGTGGCGTGCGGGCAACCGTGTTACCCGCCTGGAACAGAAAACGATTGCGTTGGGGAAGCAGGTGGATCGGTTGCAGGAAGAGAGCGACAAGAACAGCACCCACCTCTACTCAATCAACAAGCGGATACCGACGAACTAGGTGAACCAGTGCCACGCGAATACGACTGTCTTTCCTGCGCAGCATGTTGCCAGAATATCAGACGGCCACCGTATGAACCCGGTGAGATTGATGACCTGCCAACCGAGATCATTCAGGCATTGGCAGCCACTAGGACAGCAAAGAAGCACAAGCCCTGTCCGTGGCTGGGTGATGACAACAGGTGCAGGCACTACAAGGACAGGCCCAAGGCATGTAAGGATTTCGAGATCGGTGGAAAGTCGTGCCAGTTTGTTCGGGTCTTATTGAAGATTGACGAGGAATAACGATGCCTACATACACAAGTCAACCCGCCGCCGCCGCCGGTGAAGATACATGGATTCTCGACACCGCCGCAATCACCAATAACGAAACACAAACAACCATTGCCGCAGCGGTTTATGACGATAGGGGTTCTACCCAGACAGCAAAGTGTTTATTGAGGTGGACAGCATCCGAGATACCCCGTGGTTCTCGGGTAATAACAGGCACTCTTTCCCTGTATGTCAATAACCTTGGTTCTACTGCCCAGCCCATCATCATTGGAGAAACCCTAAAGCCGTGGGACGAGTCGGAAGTGACATGGACTATATATTCATCAGGCAATAACTGGTCAACCGCTGGCGGCGCAGCAGGAGTTGACTATTCGACAAAGGGTTCACCAGCATCGTCCACACCCGGCTCTGCTGGCTCGACGTTCTCGCAAGATGTCAAAAACCTCTGCAAGAGAAGGACAAAGAATACGAGGGTGTTTGATTTCTTCATGGTGCAAGATGGCACGACAGAAATGGATGCTGTTACTTCCTTCAGAAGTAGCGATCATGGTACGTCTGGTCATAGACCAGAACTCGAAGTAGTGTATGCTGCCCCTGTTCGTAACAGGGGTTCACGTTACAATCACGGTAGACCAGGGCATGTGAGGTAACATAATGGCGGAAGAGACAGGGACGGTAGAATCGATTGCGGCAACGCGACCACTGGTACTGATGACTGTCCATGAGACAGCGGACCTGCTCTGTGTGTGTTCGCGCCACGTATGGTCTCTTGACGCTCAGGGCCTCATGCCGAGTCCGATTCGATTGGGGCGATGTTGCCGCTGGCGGAGGGACGAGATCGAATCTTGGCTCCACGCAGACGCACCTCCGCGCGATACTTGGGACAAGATAAAGACAGGATAAAACAATGGCAGAAGAGACGGGGACTATCGAAGCAACCGAAGAAGTGACCGACCAGGAGATTGTGGTCGAGGAAGCACCATCGCTCCTCTCCGATGTCGTTGAGGCAACCACAACCACGGTAACAGAGGCAGATGTCAGTTGGAGAGACAACCTCCCAGACGAGATCGCCAACCACACCGCCCTCAAGGACATCAAGGACATTGAGAGCCTGGCGAAAACCACGATCCATGCACAGAAGATGGTGGGTGGAGATAAGCTCGTCAAGCCCGATCTGGACTCCCCGAAGGAGGAGTGGGACAAGTTCTACGCCGCCCTTGGCCGTCCTGAGAATGCAACCGACTACACCATGCCCACAGAGAACATGCCAGAGGGCGTTGAGTTCGGTCCATGCTACGATGAGTTCTGTAGTGAGGCACACCGCGTTGGCATGACAACGGAGCAGGTTGCAGCAGTCGTGCGGTGGCAGGCCCACGCCAATGCAGACGCGATCAAGGACTACCGCCAGAGGATCGGACAGTTCAGCACAGAGTCAGTAGATTCACTGAAGCAGGAGTTTGGCGATGCGTTCAATGAGAAAGTCGCACTTGCCAAGGATGCTGTTGGACGATTTGGCGGCGATGAGCTGAAGGCGGCGTTGAACGAGACTGGCCTGGGCAACCACCCGGCGATGGTCAAAGCATGGGCAGAGGTGGGAAAAATGATCGCACAAGACGAAGTAATCGGCGGCGGTGGTAATCAATCGTTCCGCTTCTCACCAGAGGAAGCAGAGCAGGAGATTGCAGACGCAACGATGGATATGGAGTTCATGGCCGCATACCAGGACAAGAATCATCCGGGTCACAAGGCAGCTTTGGCGAAGATGACAAAGTTGTATCAATCTGCACACCCCACCGTTGACTGATGAAATCGGCGTATATAGCCGATAAGAAAACCAACGCAGGTAGCTTACGGGTCTGCGTGACATGCACGGAAAGACGGCCACCTATCGGGTGTAAAACGAAGGAGTGTCCGCGAAGCGGGGAGCATTCCGAACAAAATCCTTTGTTATTCGTTTTACCCAATTAAGGGGAATATCCCGTGTCCACAAATGTAACCACTGCCTTTGTTGAGCAATATAAAAACAATGTTGCTCTCCTTGTGCAGCAGAAAGGCTCCAGGCTCCGCAATTCCGTCACGGTCGATTCGGCTGTGGTAGGAAAGAACAAGTTTACGGAACAGATCGGTGCTACTGCTGCTGTCGAACGAACGAGCCGCCACGGTGACTCACCTCTGGTCGATACCCCACATGCCCGTAGACGGCTCAGTTTGACCGACTACGAATGGGGCGACCTGGTGGATGATGCCGACAAGGTTCGCATGTTGATTGATCCGACCAGCTCTTACGCACAGTCCGCAGCATTCGCTATGGGCCGAACGATTGATGATGTCATCATCTCGGCACTTGGCGGGACTGCCAGCACTGGCGTTGCTGGGGGAACATCAACAGCCCTCCCATCCAGTCAGATTGTTACACCATCACCGATGGTCAACCTGACTCTGGATGTCCTGCGTACAATCAATGAAAAGTTCCAGTTGAATGACATTGACCCAGAAGAGGATCGTTACCTCGTAACCAGTCCAAAGCAGATTACAAAGCTGCTTGCTGACACCAATATGACGAGTGCTGACTACAACACCGTCAAGGCATTGGTCGATGGTGACGTTGATTACTTCATGGGATTCAAGTTCATTATCTCGAACCGCCTCACGGCAGACGGCAGTAACGTCCGAGACTGCTTTGCCTGGGTTCCCTCGGGACTTGAGCTTGGCATTGGTGCTGACATCAAGGCGCGCATTTCTGAGCGTCCTGACAAAGCCTTCTCAACGTATGTTTATTACTCAATGAGTATTGGTGCTACACGGCTTGAAGAAGAGAAGGTCGTGAAGTTCCAGGTTGATGATGACCTCTAAATCGAGGTTTAGTCTAGGGGGTTTTTAGAAAGTTCACGAAGCAACACGGAGGGTGAACCCCCCACCTAACGGCTTCGGCTTCGGAGAATAATGAAATGGCAGAAACAAGTTCCAATCTGATTACAAATACAGACGCAACACCACCTGTTCTGAACTCTGTCGCCAAGGCTGGCGGTCGGATGCGGATTATGGCTGATGCGTTCGAGGTAGCGTCTGCTGACATCGACGCTGATGGGGATATCATTCGGCTTTGTAGACTCCCCGCACACGCGGTTGTCTACAGCATCAAGATTTGGTCGGATGACCTTGGCGGTTCAGGAACCGTGGATTGTGGCCTCTATGCGGAAGGTGGGACCACCGCCACTGACGCAACAATCTTTGCTGATAACTTCGACATCAGTGGGCAGGTTACAAACGGCTCGGAACTCCGCGCCCAAGTAGCCTCTGCTGCTGCGCTTGCGTCTATCGGCAAGAAGTTGTACGAATGCCTGGCGACTCCGCTCACCGCGGACCCACAGGTTATGTACGACCTCTGCCTGACGGTCGAGACTGTGTGTTCTGCTGCGGGGACAGTCGGATTCGTTGTCCAGTACACGATTGACTGACCAGACATCCACTCATGCCCAGAATAGGGGCATCCTGCCCGTCTGTTGGGCGGGATCGCCCCTTATTCATAGGAGGTAAGGCCAAATGGCGAAGCTAAAAACAGACTGGATGAAATTCATAGCAAGTGAAACGACCACTGCTCCAGTTTCTTATGTTGGAGGCACTGGTCAAGTCGCCGCCGGTAACATAGAGGTTCCTGTAACCTCGCTCCAGGCAGGGGATCTCATTACTCTCTGTGCGCTGCCCGCCTCAGCCATTATAGAATCCATCGTTTTGTTCAACGACAAGCTGGATTCACACAGTACCGAGACACTGACATTTGATCTGGGGCTATACATTCCGTCCAGCAAGGCGACGGCAGACATAGACATCATTAGCACCACTGCGGCTGCTGTTGACACCGAGACAGTTACGCTGATAAATACCGCAGCTCTGTCGAAAACATACAAGTTTATGAATGGTGGTGGCAAGTCTACTGGCGACCTAGATGGCGGTAGTTGTGTTGTGCAGGTATCTGGCGAATCTACAGCGGCGGGCCTGGCAGATGAGTTGAGGACAGCAATCAACCACACGGGCGGGAACGCGCACGCGGCAACCATAACCGTCACAAGGCTCATCGGGAAACTATCGCTGGAGCAGGCAACACTCGGTACAGCAGGCAACACAACGGTCACCAAGTCTGCCGCTGATTCCAAGATGACAAAGACGAACTTTACTGGTGGGAATACAGCGGAACTTCCTTCCAACACAGGCGCAGCCAAAGATTTGGACCTGTTCGCTGCTAGTTCAGCGGTTCTACAGGGTGAAGTAACAGCGGGTACAGAGTTGAGATATGCGGCTCGTAACTTGGATACATGCTCAAAGCCCCTTTACACCCTCGTTGGGGACACCGCAGCCAACGCACCACTTGGCGGCTACCACCTATGTATGACGATAAATGTAAAGGCGGCGACGGCACAGGCTGGAACCATTGGTTATGTAATCAGGTACACAGAAGTGCTAGATACGAGGCCGTAAATACTTAGGGAAACACAATGGCAACGACCTATGTATCCATAGCAAACCTCGCCCTTGTCAAGCTCGGACAAGACACGATCAACCTGCTTACTGAGGAGAACGCACGGGCTAGGGCGATCAACGCAGTCTATGAGCATGTACGCGACGGCCTCCTGCGTGAACACCGCTGGAACTTTGCCATGAGCCGCGCCGAGCTGACGCAGAACGCCACCGACCCCCTGTTTGGGTGGGGCAAGTCCTTCGCCCTTCCCGGCGACTTCATCAGGATGATCCGCATGGAAGCCCTGGGAACGGACTACCGGGTAGAGGGCGGCAACCTGATTACGGATGCAAGTACGTCAAAGATCGTGTATGTAAAACAGGTGACTGACCCCAACCTGTTTGATTCGTCATTCATCTATGCCTACGCCTACCGCCTGGCTGCTGATGTCGCTGTGACGTTGACCGGGGATGCACAGAAGGCGCAGGGGATGGAACAGCTCTACCGCGACGTAATGGCCGAGGCGAAGTATATTGATGCCGTTGAGAAGAGCGTAGTCGAGTTAGAGCCGATGGAGTTTATAGAGTCCCGCGTGAGTGCGGAACCGTACCGTAAGATTTCATCGTAATCCCATGCCAGCACAATCTGTAATACAGACCAACTTCACGGCGGGAGAGTTGTCACCCAGGTTGCTTGGTCGAACAGACCTTGACAAGTATCAGAATGGTGCTGCGACCATCAGGAACTTCACCGTCCTCAAGCACGGTGGGGTTACGAAGAGGATGGGAACAAAGCACATCACGACCACCAAGAGTGATGGCAAAGTCCGACTCGTCCCATTCCAATACAGCACAACCCAGACCTACATGCTGGAGTTCGGTGCTGGCTATATCCGTGTATACCGCGACAGTGGGCAACTCTTGGAATCGGGTACGTCGAATCCAATGGAGGTTGATACATCGGCCAGTACGGCATCGTACACAGAGGATGATCTTGCAAAGCTGAACTTCGCTCAATCGGCAGATGTCCTGTTCATTGTCCACCCCGACTACCCACCACATGAGCTGCAACGACTTGCTGGCAGCGATGACCTAGCGGCAAACTGGAAGTGGACTCCATACGACTTCAAGGATGGGCCGTATGAGGATCTGAACACCGATGAAGATAAAACCATCAAACCCCTGGTTGTCGCCTCCGGTGAAGTAACAATCCGCGCATCCGTTGGCATATTTGCATCAACAGATGTTGGCAGGCTTGTCGCACTGGAGCAGGCGGGAAGCGACGACAAGATACATCGGGGATATGGGTAGATAATCTCAATCACCGAATCAACAACCACACTGCCGACACATGATCTGATTATAGAGGTCGTTGCCGACTTCCAAACCACTACGGCTGTAAGCACATGGAGGATCGGGTCGTGGAGCGATACAACGGGCTGGCCTCGCTCGGTCAGCTTTCATCAGAACAGGGTATGGTTCGGCGGCTCAACTAAGTCGCCGCAGACGCTTTGGGCATCAGCCACCAACGACTTTGCCAACTTCAGGCCAAACAGCCCTGACGATACATCGACTACCGCAGACACAGATGGCCTCAACTTCACCATCTCTGATAACCGGGTAAACACCATCCGCAACATCAAGAGTGAGGTGAGGGGTGTCCTGATCCTTACTGATGGTGGTGAGTTTGTGGGGATGGCAGACGGTCTATTCAAGCCTATCACGCCGACCAACTTCGCTGTTGCCAGGCATGGTAACTTCGGGTCGCCAGAGGGAATCCAAGCCCTTCAGGTTGCAGATCGTGTCCTGTTCGTTCAGTCGGCAGGTAGGCGTATTCGGGAGATGGGCTACTCGTTCGAGAGCGACAGATACCAGGGGCTAGACCTTTCCATCCTTTCCGACCACCTCACCGAGGACAGGTTTACGAGCTTGTCATATCAGCAGGAGCGAGAGAGCATCATCTGGGGGACAACCACGACCGGAACCCTGCTTGGCATGACGTATGAGAGGCCGGAGAAGGTGTTTGCCTGGCATCAACACATCCTTGGAGGCTCGCTGTATGGCGACCAGACGGTAGCTGAATCCATTGGTGTCATACGCGAAGAGAACGAGGATCAACTGTGGGTGGTTGCGAAGCGGCTGGTCAACGGTGTCATCTCAAGAAGCGTTGAGATAATGAAGGAGCCATTTCGGACTACAGACAATATCGAGGATGCCTTCTATTTGGATGCCGCACTCACCTTGGATAACCGCAAATCCATAGCCGCAGTGAACCAGACGATGCCAGTCACCGTTACGACCTTTGGCGATCATGGTGCTTCTACGGGGGATACCGTCCTGATCCGTTATGTGGAGGGCATGACGGAACTCAACGACAACGTGTATTACGTTATGGATGCGTCCGGGGAAGCGATGGGCCTGGGCAAGACTGCCGCCTTCCCAATCTCTGCCATAACACGGGCGAACCCTGCCGTGGTCACAGCAATAGGCCACGGGTTTGTCACCGGGGATAAGGTGTTCATTACTGGCGTGTCAG
>Ga0114906_1000985_pt1 | contig 15273 bp, 14 predicted proteins | sample MalvirDeepMed_M9_FD_89687 | JGI IMG/M metagenome (GOLD analysis project Ga0114906, IMG submission 89687) | Marine viral communities from the Global Malaspina Expedition - Malaspina viral metaG DeepMed_M9 | ecosystem: Environmental > Aquatic > Marine > Oceanic | place: Mediterranean Sea...
ACCTCCACCTCCCGCAGTTTCGCAATAATCTCTTCAGGCTTGGCTCTCTTGCCCATGTCTCAGCTCCATATCTGAAGCCGGAACTAACTCAAATAACGGACCACTTTTCGGGAGGCAGACCACCCTCATTCGTTACACTTGAGGTTATCTACGTACTGGGTGCCAATGACTTGCGGGCACGTCGCAAAGAGTTGCTTTTTCGGGTGAATTCAAACGCTTCGCGGGAAAACAAGAAAGTTGCGCTGACTATTCGGCGACACTGGCCGGGTAGCCGTTTTGGGGAGTATTGATAAGCGCTTAGGCGCCCGCTAGATCTGGTTCACACGCACGCCTCAAGCGGCCCAACGCATCGGCGGGCACATGAGATAACGAATTGCACAAGTCTCGGAACTGAGCCTTCGTTCGCTTCTCGCCCGACCAAAACTCTTGCGACATTCTCGGCATTGGAGCGTCGCAATCTGCGCAATGAGCAGCGACAACGGCAAACACTTCTACGGCCTTCGAATACGCAAGATCCGCCAATTCTAATCGCGTCGCCATCAATGGAATTGGAAAACGACAAACAGCTACGATAGGACCACTATCAACCAAGGGAGCAATCTCGTGAGCAGTTACACCATAAGTGTTCGCCCCTTCCCAAATCGCAAAACTATCTGCATGAGAACCAGGATATTCAGGTGGACCGGGGTGAATATTGTATGGAGTTAGATGGAGCCTGGACAATAAGTCTCTCGGCACTATGACGTCGGTAACAAAAGACAATAATCTTGCATTGCCATCTGTGCGCCAGACTGCTTCTGTCAGTTCGGATTCGCTATGGGCAGCGATTATGTTTAGGCTGGGTTCGCGCTCCATAATAAACTCTCTGAAAAATGGAATTTCACGCTCGCCCGTTAACAGTATAATTGATCGTACCATTAGTCGTAATCGCTGCTAGAGTCTTTGCTCATTTGGGTAGGTCGCAAAGTATCGAAGATTCGTCTTAACGAACTGTATAGAGAGCAATGAAGCTTCAGTCTGCGTTGCAACTTTTGACCGCAATGAAGTTGACTGGGTCGCCTTCAGTATAGTTTAAAGCTTGAAATGCTGGCGACTCAATCAGTGTCATATCGCTGCGCTCGGACAGACTGCTCAACGCATTTCTTTTTTTGCGAGCGGCCAAATCTTCCAAATTAAAAACAAATATGTCTCCGCGAATTAGCCCGTCGATCCATTTTTCCTCACTTCGAGGCGGCAGCATTGTCTCTGTTTGCGTTCTAAATACTAGACTTGGCTCTGCGTACCCGAATGATCGAATAGTCGGAGATTGCCCGCTAGGCGCTCTTTCATAATTGACTTCGCCACACATCTCGAGGGCTGCGATTGCGTCAAGCGCGCGTCCCGTCGGATCAAGCCAAACCTGGCCGGGTAAGAAGATCGCACGAATATGGATGCCTAAAAATATCGACACTAAAACTGTGGAGACGATTGTCAGGCCGCTTTTTCGCCGAATGAAAAACCAGATCGACACCAATAGAGCGCCTAAGGAAAACATCCAAAAAATAAAATTGGTTCGAGACGGTAATTGCCAGGCCTCCAGCACGGTCTTAGCGTCGATGGATTGGAACTCGTTTGCCGTAGCCTGAATGACTGCACTCGCGGCCCAGGGCGATGAAACCGTCAGCAATATTATGCCGCCTAATCCGAACAGCACAGCTCCCAATCGTTTTGAGGCTTTCATGTCAGTCCGGCCCACCAGTTCGATGGCGCTCGCACCGACAATCAAAGCCAGCGCAGGATAGAGCGGCAACGTATAGTGAGAAAGTTTGGTCGGCAGGATCTCAAAAACGAACCAACTCGGAACCAGCCAAGCAAACAAAAACACCTGCCATTTCTTTTGGTCACAGGTTGAGTGCGTGCAACGAGCCATCCACAATCGACGACCGGCAATCAACACGGAGGGCACAACCAATATCGTGGCCGGAAAGAAGTGAGTGATCAAAAATGCAAGATGATACCCTGGTGGCCCGCCATGTCCCTCCGAAGACCCGCCAATTTTGTCACTTAGTTCTTTACCCAACGCCTCGGCGAGAAACTCGCCCGATGTGGCTATTTGGATGGCAATGAACCAAGGCAGCACTACACCCAACATCAGGATCATGTGTTTTAAATTGATCAAGGCTCGAAGCGCAGAGTGTTGCGCGCGATGGTAGAGCAAAAGCGAGACAAGCGTCAGACCACCAATCATCGGCGCAATCGGGCCCTTGATCAAAATACCTGCGCCCATACTAAGCCAGAACAAGAGTGACCACTTCTGGGATTGCCCCGACGAAGTATAAGCTTTGGCGAGCCCGGTCATCATTAGGACCACGCTGAGGAGAAGTAAGCTATCAGTCTTCGCGATATGAGCTTCGGTGGTCACTAATATCGTAGTGCCGAACAATAATGCGCCGATAAACGCGTCGCGGTTTGGCAACAACACTCGCCCGCATGCGAATACAGCGAGCGTCGCCAACACGCCAGCGATCAGCGAAGGCAATCGATAGGTCCAAATCGATCTTTGGTCTTCACCCGAAAGCAAAGCGGTGGTGCCGGCCTGCAACCAATAGGTTGCTATCGGCTTTTTATTTCTTGCTTGGTCTTGAAATTTAATCTGAATATAATCATCGGTTTCGAGCATTTGAGTCGTTGCTTGCGCATACCGAGCTTCATCTCGATCCAAAACCGGTAAAGATAAGAGCCCAGGCGCGGCTGCGACAACTAAAACAAATCCCAGAACAAACCATGCGCGTAAGCTCATTGAAAATGCGTCAATATCTATACGTCGAAAATCAAATGGCATGAATGCCGTATTCCCTCGCGAAGAAACCGCGCTCCTCCTCAATACGGCAACGCAGATGTCTTAGAATGTGTTGTCCGCATGTGATACGCCCGTGATTGCTGCCCCCCTTAGACTTAAGCTCAAGCTCAGAGAGGTGCCGCATCGTTCGCAAACGTGTACAGTTTAATTTGTCTCAAAAACCATTGCGAGCGCTGCGCATTAAACACTGGCACACGTTGTTATTGCTCTACGTGTCAGCGAGACTGCCGCCAGAATAATCTGATACTTGCCCCACTCAGCCTAAAGGAAGCTTGCTCCAATTCCGAGGGATTTATTAGTTTTGCGGATAGATGCGGTCGCGTCCGACGACAAATTTGTCAGTGCACGTATGGCGTCAATTGTTTCAGGGATAACGATGGCTTGATTATCGACCATGTAGGCGTAGAAGAGTTCTGTCCCCTTGATTTTGACCAAGTCTTCCCAAAGCGCCACTTCGTACAGACTATCGTGCGTTCGATTGAGATCTGCCATGAGTTCTTTGACGCTGTTCAACGCGATCATGCCTTCATCGACCCGTATAAGTTTTATTCGTGTGGATGAACCGAACGCTTCGATGACTTCGCTGACTTTTGCGGGTTTTGCCAACTCGACATTCCAGTAGTGAAGATGTGCTAGAGTCTGTGGAACTTTCACAGCCATAGTGACAACATCCAAGTCCGGATCTACAAATTTTGCATCTGGTCCTTGATGACTTGGAATTGTGGGTTCAGGCACAAGAGTATTCATAATTCCGCCTGCATGGCTCTCCCAAGGGTCGGTGGCGCGCCGGAGCAAGGTTCCACGCGCTTTGTTCAGCAACCCAGCCTTTTTCAAAGCCCCGAGGGTGCGCACGATCGACGTTGTGTTACAGGACACAATGCGCGTTGCAGTCTTTCCGATCGCTGACGCATAATTGGATTCGGCAACAAAAGAGTGACCAGTTAATGCATGGGGTTCTCCGCCATGAAGGATAAATTTGACACCCCGATTTTGATAAACTTCGACATTTTTCTTCGCTATGTTTTTCGGCGTGCAGTCCACGACGATATCGACCTTCGCCAATAAGTCTTCCAAATGCCCTGCAAGCGAAACACGAGACGCCTTCATTCGAAAGCCTGCGTCTTTTGTTGCGGAGTAGACTTGATATCCTTTTGCGCTGGCGACACGCACGCGCATTGAAGATGAAGTATCGGCGATACCGACCAGTTGCATGTCGTCTTGAACGCTCACGGCGTCGGCAACTCGTTTTCCGATGACGCCATAGCCTACGATGGCAACATAAGCTTTTTTTTGCATGTGAATAATCCTAGGCAGTATTTTGTTTCGAGTTGAAAACGAGATTTATTGGTGCGCCATGAACGAACGACTCTATGCTTTCTATCGTGGTGTCTGCGATTCTTTGCATTGCTTCGTGGGTGTAAAAGGCCGAATGCGGCGTCGCGACAACGTTTGGCATGTTGAGCAAAGTCCGCGCTCTCGAGCTGATTTCTAAGTCACGCCGGGCACAATCGACCCCACAGACCAACTCAGCTTCCTCAATAAGCAACGCCTCATCCTCTACCACATCCAACCCCGCGGCGAAAAGCTGGCCAGTGTTTAGCGCATGAATGAGCGCCTCATTGTCGACAAGGCCACCTCGCGCGGTGTTAATCAAAATTGCGCCATGCTTCATCCTTGCGAACACGTCTCTGGAAAAAAGGCCCTTGGATTGAGCCGTCAAAGGTAGATGCAGAGAAATGATTTCCGCCTCGGCTAGCAGCTCATCAAATCCCATAATCGATGTCGGTTTACCACGTTCGGAATCGGGCGTTTCAGCGATGTCGTGGACGATCACCCGCATACTAAATCCATATGCAATTTCGATGACCCGGCGACCAATAGCGCCCGCACCGATAACACCTAGTGTCTTTCCTGCGAGGTCGAAACCGATAAGGTCTTCCGGCGAAAAATGGCCCGATTTCGTGCGTTTGGTAGCGGCAAGCATGCGGTGGCTGATCGTCAAAAGAAGAGCAAACACGTGTTCCGCTACAGAGTTTTCACCATATCCAGGAACATGACACACCGAGATATTGCGTTTTTCACAAGCTACCAGATCTATGTGCTCAAATCCGGTGGATCGAGTTGTGATCATCTTTAGCGACGGAAGTTTCTCTAAAACTGAATCATCGATGCGCGAGTTGATAAACACCGAAATAATTTCAGCCCAATGAAAGTCTTCGACATTTTGCTCAGACAGTCTCGCTTCAGTCGACCGCACCCAATGCCTAGACGCCAATCGTTCAAACGGCCTTTTATGCGGCTCGTCTATTTCAAAGATGGCGATTTTCATACCTCGCAAGCCCTTCTCTTATTTTGGTCCCGAAACGGCCCCTGTGTTCAAACAAGAGTTGTGATCGTGGCACCGAAACGAATGCCCAACCCCTAATTCGGTAGGCATATTAAGTACGCACGTGAAATTGATTCCACTCAACTTGCAGATTGGACCGTTGAATCGTTCAAGACGGTCCACCGCGTACAGCTTTAAGATTGCCCGATGACCAAGACTCAGTCTCCTGATTTCACCCCCGCCCTCGGCCCACGCGGCTCGATCGGACTTTACGATCGTGTCATCGCGCTGCTCACTCGGGAGAAGCAATGGCGCGCCAAACTGCTCGAGGCGCTTGCGCCTGAAAATGGCGAAACGATTGTCGATATCGGTGCCGGGACGGCAAGCATGGCAATCCTGATAAAGACCACACAGCCGGGCGCCCGTATGGTCGCGATTGATCCCGACCCGGACATCCGGCTGATCGCCGAAACGAAAGCGGCGAAGACAGGAACCGAATTAGAGTTCATAACGGCAATGGGAGACGCTGAGGTCGATAACAGGCTCCCGCCCGGAACGGTGGACAAGGTTCTGTCCAGTCTTGTGCTTCACCAATGCCCGGTCCCGGTGAAGAAGAGCATCCTTCAGAACGCTTTTCGGCTCCTCAAACCGGGCGGCACGCTCTTGCTCGCCGATTATGGCCGACAGCGCTCCATTTCTATGAAACTCGCATTTAATCTCGTTCGTCTGACCGATGGATACAGCGATACCAGAACCAATAAAGATGGCCGATTGCCCGACTTCATGGCGAATGCCGGTTTCTCAGATATCATGGAGCGCAGTGTGACGCTGACGCCCACGGGATCCATCTCGCTTTACACGGCGACCAAGAAGGAAACGTGAGGCGAGACAAATCGTCGAGCGACGGTGCGCTCCAAAACTGCTATTTTAGCCATCATGTATAAACCCCGAACCGAGCTATCCACGCACGACGTCACCAATCAACCAAGGCAACCCGGCGATCTTGATCCCCTGCAGGACCCGGCCTTGGCTGAACCGCTCATGGCCGCCTTTGCAAGGTGCGATGCAAACCGCGATGAGCGAGACACAGCTACCCACCATATGACCCATCTCGCCACCTTTTCGAAAGAGGCCGGGGCGCACCATACCCGGGAGCTCGGACGACAGGCTGACGAACACCCGCCGCGCCTGAAAGCCTTCAACGCCCTGGGCGAGCGCATCGATGAGGTCGAGTTTCATCCGGCCTATCATCAGCTGATGAAAATTGGCCTCCAGGGCGGAGTATCCTCGCGCGCCTGGACCCATCCAGCAGGCGGGCAGATCGCCCATGCGGCGCTCCTTTACATGATGAGCTGGGCCGATAGCGGCGTGACCTGCCCCATGTCTATGACCTATGCAGCCCAACCGATCCTGAGGCGAGCGGACTGGGCGAACGGTTGGGCCGAGAGCGCTCGCGCGCCAGACTATGACCCGAACGCCATGCCGATAGAACATAAATCGGCGGCGACCATCGGCATGGCGATGACCGAGAAACAAGGCGGATCCGACCTGCGCGCGAATACGACGCGCGCGCATGCGCTCTCAGATGACGAAGTCGAACTGGTCGGGCATAAATGGTTTTGCTCGGCGCCAATGTGCGATGCGTTTTTGACGCTGGCCTATGAAGAAGGTGGTTTGTCTTGCTTTCTGGCGCCGCGCTGGCGCCCAGACGGTTCACGCAACCAAATCGAGATACAACGCCTGAAAGACAAGATGGGCGATCGTTCCAATGCTTCATCTGAGATTGAGTATCGCAGCGCCTATGCAAGACGGATCGGCGCGCCTGGCCGCGGGATTGCAACCATTATCCAGATGGCGCACCACACGCGCTATGACTGCATGATAGGGTCGGCGGCCGGCATGCGTCAGGCTGTCTGCCGGGCGGCGTTTCATGTCAGTCAGCGAACAGCCTTTCAGAAGACCCTGATTGACCAACCCCTCATGCGCGGTGTGATCGCCGATCTCACACTCGAGAGTGAAGCGGCGATCGCGCTAACCCTGCGCGTTGGTGCGGGATTTGATCTCAGTGCCGACAATGAACGCGAAGCCGCATTGAGCCGCGCGTTGACGCCGCTTGCGAAGTTCTGGATATGTAAACGGCAGCCAGATGTTGTGAGCGAAGCTTTGGAGTGTTTTGGCGGGGTCGGATTCGTCGAAGAGACCGGCATGGCAAGGCTATTCAGGACCTCCCCGCTCAACGCGATTTGGGAGGGCTCTGGTAACATTATGGCGCTCGACTTGCAGCGCGCCTTGTCCGACGAGGCTGTACGAAAAGTCTTCAACGAAGAGCTCAAACGGATCGCCGCCGACATCCCAGAGACAGAAACGCTGGCCAACAAACTTCGATCCGAGCGGCCAGACAATCTGCGCCTCTTCGCGCAGCAGGCCGCGCTCGTATTCTCAGCCGATGCACTCACCGACCCGTCTTTAAGGAAGATGTATGTGCAAACCCGTATCACCCATCCAACCCCAATCTGGGGCGCGTTTGGCGTTCAAGTCGATCTCGACAACCCGATCGTGCGGGCGACAAGCTGGATGTTGGGCTGATCCGTACACAGTCGATAGAGGCCAGAATAACAGACGGCATTGACAAGCCACCAGAAAAGAACAATACATGAACAAGCAACACGGATTCACAAAAGACGATGCGGCATGTTTTCCGCATTGTCCGGCTTTCACTTGTCGAAAGGCGAATATGCGTCAAGAACGGTCTTAAGAAAGCGCGTTAACGAGGGGAGGTGACGTCTTGTCCCTGGCACTCAAACCAAGAGATCTCGAGCCTGCTTTGCAGGCCGTTTCGCCGTTTCGGGAACTAGGCGCGTATGAAGCACTCTGGCTCGAAAAAGGTGCAAGTTTCAAATCACTTGCCGACAGATTTCGAGCTGATCGGCTTGCTCTGCCGTCAGATTTCGTAGCCCCCAAAACTGCAGATGCGGCCGCCAGTAAAGTGCTCAAAAAGTTCAAAGACGCAGGCATTTCTCGCTTCGGTGTGCGGGTGAATAAGGCAGGCGATTACCCCAAACGTCTACGCGAGGCGCGCCACCCCATCGAACTGCTTTATTATCGCGGCACATGGGAACTGACAGAAACCCGCTCCGTCGCCATTGTCGGCAGCCGCAAGGCCTCCATAGAGGGCCAAAGGCGCGCAGCGCGCCTGGCGCGCCATCTCGTAGAGCGAGACATCACAGTCGTCTCAGGACTGGCTCAAGGGATCGACACGGCCGCACATATGGCGGCGCTTGAAGCAGGCGGAAAAACGATCACTGTCATCGGGACGCCATTGCACCATGTCTACCCCAAACAAAACAAGGCGCTGCAGGAACGCATCGCAAATGATTTTCTGCTGATCAGTCAGGTGCCCGCCCTACGCTATGATGCCCAAGACTATCGTGCAAATCGCACCTTTTTTCCGGAACGAAATGTGACAATGAGCGCGCTCACCGAAGCGACGATTATTGTCGAAGCCAGCGACACATCCGGCACGCTTACACAGGCCCGCGCCGCGATACATCAAGGGCGCAAATTGTTCATATTGAATGCCTGCTTCGGCAAGGGCTTGAAATGGCCGGAACGGTTCGCCGATCAAGGCGCGATTCGCGTGCGCGATCCTGAAGACATCTGGAGCGCGCTTGGCTGACCTGCGACTAACCAAGATCGATGAGTCGCTTCGAGAATTGCATTTTCATCTTTCCGAAGATGATAGCTGTTACTTCTTGTACGAGTATACCGCCGGACAGGGCTTTCGCTACAGCGCAACTAATCAACTCATCGCCAATATCAAAAAAAGCCCGCTGACACGCGGAACGCGGCAATGGGCTTACAAGACGCGCGATATAGGTCGATGCTCTGATGATTTGACGCTCGCCTTGCCGGAAGACGTGATCGAACGGCTGACATTTGTACCTATTCCGCCTTCAAAAGCGCGCGACCATGCTGAATATGACGACCGCATGCGGCGGATTTGCGAAGGGATTGACGATGAGGTAGACGTCCGCGACCTTGTCTACCAGACGCAAAGCACCCGCGCCTCGCACGAGAATGATGATCGGGTCACCGTCGACGAGCTGATGGAGGTCTATGCCATCGACGAAGCACTCTGCGACCCACCGCCAACCGCAATCGCGATTGTAGATGACGTCATTACGGCAGGCACTCATTTTCGCGCCATGTCAGATACGCTGCGCGCGAGATTTCCGAATGCGCAAATTATTGGTCTGTTCATCGCACGTCGCGTCTTTCCCGATGAACCCGCCGCCGCAGCCTTCGGCTTTGCACCGGTTTAGCAGCAATCAATCCTTCAGCTCCAAGTTCTGACACGCGGGAAGCATATCGTGATGATCGAGACATTCGAACAGGGCTTCAATACTGAGCACAGTCAAATATCCGCTGGAAGGGGCTTCACCCATTCTTCCAACTCTAAGCAGAGTCGTTTCAGAAGGCGACTTTACTCAGATTTCTGAGATGACCGGGCCGCGTTTTCAAGGGATGGAGCTGCCTCAGACGTACTGAACCATACCTGCAAATCGACCGGTGAGCATGAAAAGGTTTGGCCAGATCTCTTGCAACAATTGATAGCGGCGCGTCACCTGCTTCAACGCAGCATGCTGCATTGGCGGTTTTTGCAGCGATGCTATTGGCCTTCGCCTGGGTGAATTCACCGGCAGTTGAAATCTATGACCTGATCCACCACACGCCTTTGTCGTTGCAGGTTGGCGCTGTTGGATTGTCCAAGCCGTTGGTCGACTGGATCAATGAAGGCCTGATGGTCTTCTTCTTTTTTGCGATTGGGCTCGAAATCAAGCGCGAAGTCCTGGCCGGCGACCTCGCGTCGCCGCGCAAGATCGCCCTTCCCGCGATCGGCGCCCTGGGGGGCATGCTCGTCCCCGCCGCAGTCTATTTGTTGTTTAATGCGGGCAACCCGGAAACCCAGCATGGTTGGGCCGTACCAGTCGCCACTGATATTGTTCTCGCGCTCGCCGTCTTGTCTGTGCTTGGCACGCGTATCCCATCGACGCTCAAAGTGTTCCTAATGGCGCTCGCCGTGTTCGACGATTTTGGAACATTGGTGATTATCGCGCTCTTCTACACCGAAGGATTGAGTCTGGTCTCGCTTGCCTTGGCTGCAGCCGGACTGGTTGGCCTGATTGGGCTGAACCGACTGAGGGTCACGCATATGACGCCTTACGTTTTGATTGGAATTTTCGTTTGGGTTGCGGTCCTTGAATCAGGCGTCCATGCCACAATTGCCGGTGTCCTCGTAGCGTGGACAGTTCCGCTGTCGGTTAGAGGACGCCCAATGCTTTCAATGGTTGAAACCGGCATGCGACCGTGGGTCGCGTACGGTGTCGTACCGGTTTTTGCTTTTTTCAATTCAGGCATTCACCTGGCGGGCATGTCTTCTGCGGCCCTTATCGGTCCGGCGAGCCTCGGCGCGGGGTTCGGGCTTTTCATTGGCAAACCTCTCGGCGTATTTGGTGCGTCTGCCTTAGCGGTCGCTAGCGGCCTTGGAAAGCTCCCGCCGGCTATCACCTGGTTGCATTTGCTGGGCGCGTCTCTCCTCGCCGGAGTGGGCTTTACAATTAGCCTGTTTGTGGCGGCGCTCGCGTTCGACCATCCCGCCGCCTTGCAAGGGGTCACGCTAAGCGTGATCATCGCATCGACCCTCTCTGCCGTTACAGGATTGGGCGTGCTAACCTTGGCGGCTGAGAGCCCCCAGCCTGCCGAATCCGAAGAGAGGTCTCGCCGATGAAAATGTCCCCGCCGCCTTTGCCTTGGCTGATTGCTGCGTTCTTAGTCGGGGCCGTGCTTGCGATATCCTTCCGGGTAAAACTCGCAATTGATCAGCAGGCCGCATCCACACCGCAGATTGCGATCTCTTCGCCCGTAGAACGTGCAACATTGGAGGCGACCTTCGCCCGCATTGATGTCGAAGCGCGTTTGCGCGCCGCTTTGGCGGCGTCCTCCGTCGGCGAAGATCTCATTTCAGATAATCTGCTGACTGACGCTGAAATGCTGATCGCATCATTGCCTGCGAGCCTTTTAACGGATGACGACCACGCCCGGCTCAATCAATGGGTCTACCAAGCGCGGATGGCCATTCTGACAAAGTCTGGCGTGGAGGCCAAATTCGAGGCAGCGATAAACGGCCTGCGTCAAATACCGCACGATGAAGCTGGATCTTCTACCGCACCCTCGTCCATGGCTAGAGCCATCGCCGATCAAATCGAAAAAGCAAAGGATCGGTTTGTCGAAACGCGCGAAAGCGGTGACCGTAAAACCTATCTGATTGGGTATGGCCATTATAAAACTGCCGAAGCCCTCTTTCAAACGCATAATATCGATATCGAGCTTTACAAAATGACCGTCAGCGAGCGGATTGAAAAAAGCCTGCTCCTGCTGGCCGATTTCTATCCCAGTCCGCGCCTTACTGATGCAGAGATGCCCTAAACCCTGCGACGCTTTTCCAGCTTGTCTGCAGCATGTTGTGTAATGGCCGCCCCGCCTTCCCGTCTATTCGTCCAGCACATCTATCAGCGCCAAATCAAAACGCGCGCAAAGACGAGAACCGCAAGAAGGCACCAGATGAATCACAATCCGAGCCACGAACGACAATCCGCCGAGCATGCCAGAACCAGAAAACCCAACAAGCTCAGCGGTGCGACCTGCATTCTATCGACCCTTGGGATTGGCCTTCTTGGCCTTGGCGTCGGCGCCATCACCGCACCCTATTTCAGAGCATCAGCGGCGCTGATTGCACTTCTGGGACTGACCGTTCATCTGATTGCGCTGATCCATACCGCTCGGACCAAACATCACGCATCATCTGCGGGCCGGTTCTGGCTGACAGCGATCTATGGGAGTTGCTGGATCATTCTGCTTGTTCTGACTTTTGCTCTGCTAAGGACGTGGCTTGTACAGGCGTGATCAAACGACCAAAGCCTCAAGGCGGTCTCGCGGCGACGCGATAATAACTGCCGGATCAACAATCGCGACCGACTTGTCGGTGTCCGGGCACTCGATCGTCCTGATCATGTGGCCAAGCGTGTTCAGCCGGGCCATGCGTTTATCGTCGGTATGAACCGCATACCAGGGCGCAAATGCGTAATCTGTGCGGGTGAGCATTGCGTTGCGCGCGGCCGAATAGTCGTCCCATTTTTGCAGAGCGACCGCGTCAATCGGGCTTTTCTTCCACTGCTTCAAAGGGTCTTGATCTCGGGCCGCAAGTCGCCGCTCCTGTTCTTCCTGGCTGATGTCGAGATAATATTTGAGGATCTGCGTGCCATCGCGCACCAGCATTTGTTCAAATGCGCCAACATTGTCGTAAAATGCCTCGACTTCTTGATCGCTGGCAAAGCCCATAACCTGCTCAACGCCGGCGCGATTGTACCAGGATCGATTGAAGAGCGCGATTTCACCATCAGCTGGCAGATGCGGGGCGTAGCGTTGGAAATACCAACTTCTTGTATCGCGATCGGATGGCTTGCCAAGCGCCACAATGCGCGTATCTCTGGGGCTGAGATGGTCAGCGATGCGCTTGATAATGCCGTCTTTGCCGGCAGCATCGCGTCCCTCGAAAATCACCAGAATCCGATGACCGTGCGTGATCGCGCGGCGCTGGATCTTGACCAGTTCTATCTGCAGCGCGCGCAGTCGGCGTTTGTATTCCTTCTTGGAAAGACCTGTGTCAGCGTGATCATCTTTTGGCATTCGCGCGAACCCTTTCATCATTGGCCGGCGAAACTTGTCTTATGGCCGGGCGGGCCGGTTCGGATGGATATAGATAGTCGCGTGTCAGAGGCGCCGCGTCCTGGCGTTTACCAAGCTGAAGCTGGAACACATTGTGAAAGCCATGGCGAAAAGACAGCTCACTTGTGACGAGATAAAAATCCCACATCCGCACAAACCTCGCATCATATAACTTTTCAGCATCATCCGCGCGGTTCAGAAATCGCTGCCGCCAGGCTTTTAGCGTTTCCGCATAGTGCAAGCGCAGGATCTCAATATCCAGAACCACCAGCCCGGCTTTCTCAATGACGGGGACAATTTCCGAGAGTGCTGGAATATAGCCCCCTGGAAAGATATGCCGGGCGATCCATGGATTGGTCGCCCCTGGTCCAGGCGACCGCCCAATCGTGTGAATGAGCGCCGTTCCATTCTCGCCGAGACGGGCCGCAATCTGGTCGAAATATTCGCGGTAATGCGGCACACCGACATGTTCAAACATACCAACCGAGACAATCTTGTCATACTCGCCGGTAAGGTTGCGATAATCTTGAATCTCAAAATCGACACGGTCGCTGAGCCCGGCGGTCTCAGCGCGCTCTTGAGCCAGACAGTGCTGCTCACAGGATAATGTCACACCGTGGACCCGAACATCTTCGCGCTCCGCCAGATGCATCGCAAGCCCGCCCCATCCGCACCCAATATCAAGCACCTGATCCCCGGGCTTAAAGCACAGCTTGCGCGCGATATGATCTTTCTTAAGCCGCTGGGCATCGTCGAGCGATGTCTGCGGCTTCGGGAAATACGCGCAGGAATACTGCATGTCGTCATCAAGAAAGAGGCGGTAGAGATCGTTGCCGATATCATAATGGTGCGCCACGTTCCGAGCCGATCGCTTTTGCGGATTAAATTGCGCAACCGCACGAAACGTCTTTCGTAGGAAAGATGGGAGCGCCGCATGCGCGCTGCCCTTGGACAGAATATTGGTCCAGAGAAGATCCAGCAGATCATAGAGATCGCCGGTTTCCAGAACAAGGCCCTCTTCCATGTAAGCCTCGCCAAGCTGCAATTCAGGATCGAGCACGATGCGGCGAAGCCAGGCCTCTGATTTCACGGCGATACGAACTGGATGGTCGCAGTTCTGACCAAAAACAGCTGTCTTGCCATTTGGAAAAACGACTTCCAGGCGTCCCTTGTGAATAGACTTTTCAAGCCGGTTTTTAGCGATTGTGCTCCAGAGACTCATCAGCGGCGTCCTTTTTGGTTTAGCGGCGACGCGCTCCGGCGTGCTCACTCCATGATCTGATACGGATAAGACGCCCCTGCCCCTGAACCATTACACTTTGCCGGCCTGCACCCTCTTTCTGAAAACCGTGAAAGCCTTACCGAGACATGAAGGCGAACCATCTTTTCGATTTCTTACGATTGGTGTGATGCGCCGTGATCCACGCGCTATTTCCACGCAGTCTCTGACGCCGGCCCGATATAGATCCTATTGCGCCATATGGGCAGCTCAGAAGTCATCGCGCCCCACGCCGCGCAAAACTTTCAAAGCGTCCTCATTCGAAAGGCAAGCCTCATTCCATCAAGCGGCAATTCTTTTAACCGGCCTGAACTGAATTGAGGTCAGGACCGCACGCCCGTTTTAAACGCTGTGCGTCCTCACCAGACCAATTAGGAAGAGAGTCGCATAAAGCTTTAAACTGGGCTCGCGTTCGCTTTTGGCCAGACCAGTATTCGTGCGGCACAGGCGGCATCGGATCATCGCATTCAGCGCAATGGGCCGCCACCACGGCAAACACTTCCACGGCTTTGGAATAGGCAAAATCGGATAATGCAACTCGCTCCGGACGCTCGGGCATTGGAAATCGGCAAACCGCCACAATCGGACCACTGTCAACCGAAGGCATCATTTCATGGGCTGTGACCCCATAGGTGTCCGCGCCTTCCCAGATAGCAAAACTATCAGCATGCGAACCGGGAAATTCTGGCGGTGCCGGGTGGATATTGTATGGCGTCAGTTTTAGCTTGGACAGCAAAGTTCGCGGCACAATAATATCGGTTACAAATGAGATCAGTCTCGCATTCCCGCCTGTTTGCTCCACCGCGTTCGCCAAATCCTCTGCGTTATAGGCTGCAAGAATTTGCAACTCCCGATTCCGCTCCAACAAGAATTCCTCAAAGAAGGGAACTTCGCGTGCGCCGGTTAATAGGATAATTGATCTTGGCCTGCCCCACAGGGGTGATCCACCAGATTTATTAGCCCGGCGGTTTCAAAGTAGCAGCGTTCATGCTGCCACCTCCCTATAGTAAGGCGGCATGAACGCTGCGGGCAAGACGGCTTTTG
>Ga0114906_1000987_pt1 | contig 15262 bp, 16 predicted proteins | sample MalvirDeepMed_M9_FD_89687 | JGI IMG/M metagenome (GOLD analysis project Ga0114906, IMG submission 89687) | Marine viral communities from the Global Malaspina Expedition - Malaspina viral metaG DeepMed_M9 | ecosystem: Environmental > Aquatic > Marine > Oceanic | place: Mediterranean Sea...
ATCTTAGGGGCCTGTTAGGGTGGGGTGGTAATTAAAAATGGCGACGTTGACAATCGAACGAATCAACGCAATAGCCGAGTTAAATCGCGCCAACATTTCTTGGGAGAGTTCGGGTGAGGATGAGGTTAAACTTCTTTGCCCTTTTCATAACGACAACTCTCCTTCCTTCAGCTTAAACACCGCTAAGAATTTAGGGCTTTGCCACGTATGCGACACTAAGACAGATATAATAGGAATCTTTGCTCAGGTTCTTAGAATTGAGCGGCAGCTTGTAATCCTCGACTTTGGGACACGGTACGACTTAGAGGATGTTAAGTCGATCAATCCTGAGAGAGCCGAAGAAATGCACGTTGATTTCTGGGAGAAGGCGGGACCACTAAAGAAAGAGCTTTATGACCGGGGAATAACAGACAGCGATATCCGCAAGTATAGACTCGGATTCACTGAAGGCCGAATATCAATACCTGTCTATGACGAGGCAGGCAGAATTCGGAACATCAGGAAATATTCACCTGGAGCGCCGGGTCCAGAGAAAATGCGTAATACTCCTGGCTACGGAGAGATGCGCCTTTTCATGCCGGATCAACTTAAATACGAAGTTATCTGGCTCGTAGGAGGGGAACTAAAAGCAGTAGTCGGGGCACGGCTTCTGAACCCAGCGGACATAGGAGTGTTTGCAGTAACCGCTGGAGAAGGTGCGTGGGATAACCGCTGGAGCAAGCAGCTTAAAAACAAAACCCTTTACATCTGCATGGACGTGGATCAAAAGGGAACAAGTGCTGCAAGGAAGCTCGCCCAGGTACTTAAGAAGTACGTTACTTCTGTAGCTATAGTAAACTTACCTTTGGACTTAGAGAAGCATCCAAAGGGAGACATAAACGACTATGTAGGCACGGAGGGAGCAACAGGGGATGATTTAGTAAAGCTGATGGATTCCGCTACGCTTCTTAAAGAAGACGATGGATTAGAATCAGCGGAAATACCTATAGATGTTAATCTAAGCGAGGTTCAGGAGCATGTCGGTAAGAAAATGACCTTTAAGGGCACGCCGATTGCTGCGGATACCCAGCCTTATCTTTTACCGCGCTGTATAAATATCTCCTGTACCCAAGACCAGAAGTGCTGCACCGATTGCTCCATCCCATCTCACGTAGATGCGGCAGGGATTTCAGAGGTTGACATTACTTTAAACAGGGATAATCCAGGCCAACTACTCTATGTAGACTCGAACCAAGATAGAGAAGATTTAGTAACAAGAAAAGTAGTTGGCATCCCCAGAATATGTAAAGCGGTTACGATTAGAATAACTGATCGCCGCCCTGTCTATGACATTAGGATCACTGATAACGTAGACAACACGGTGGGGCACATAGCCGCTTTTGTCACTGGCGACAAGTTAGAGCTAAACGTGCCCCACTTGTTCCATGCTCAATCAACACCCTCCCCGAAGGATAACAAGCTCGTCCTACTTGCAGAGGACGCCCACCCTACCCAGGACGGCTTAGACCAGTTCCAGCTAACAACAGAGGACAAGGCCAACCTGCAAGTCTTCCAGCCCAAGGAATGGTCAGTGGAGGGAATAACCAAGAAATTAGATGAGATTTATGACGACTTTGAGGCTAACGTAACGCACATTTATTATCGTAAATCCCTGCATACCGTAATGGATTTAGTCTTCCATTCGCCGTTATATATAAACTTCGGGTCACGAGAAATCTCTGGCTGGCTTGATGCTTTAATTGTAGGGGATTCAGCGCAAGGCAAATCAGAGACCGCGCAAAGACTATGTGAGTTTTACGGCCTTGGCGCACGGGCAGACTGCAAGAACGCTACCAGAGCAGGGCTGGTAGGCTCCGTTAAGATGATGGGGAAACGGTGGTTCATTTCCTGGGGGCTTATACCTGCAAACGACAGGCGCTTAGTTATTCTGGAAGAGGCCAAAGGATTAGCTAAACAAGAGATCGCTCAAATGACGGACATGCGATCAAGGGGCGTGGCCGAGCTAACCAAAGTAGAGACTTCACAGGCTAACGCAAGAACACGGCTAATCTGGTTGAGCAACCCACGCAAAGGAGAGATGTCTAACTTCAGCTACGGGATCGAATCTATGCTGGATGTCATCGGCGCTCCTGAAGATGTCCGGCGCTTTGATCTTGCTTTAGTTGTGCATAAAGACGAAGTTAATGCTGATGAGATAGCAGAGTTTATTAAGAATGGCAAGGAAGTCGAACATCGCTTTACGGCGGACTACTGTCGGCGTCTAGTTCTATTCGCCTGGACACGGAAAGCCGATCAAATTTATTTTAACCCCGCTGTAACTACTGAGTGCATCAACGCTTCAGTCCGATTATCTAATATGTTCGATCACGCTATCCCACTAATTGATCCGGGCACTGTTAGGTTTAAACTCGCACGGCTTGCTGCCGCTGTAGCTGCGCGCACATTCTCTGTTGAAGGGGAAACTATTGTAGTGCAGATATGCCACGTTCAATGGGCCGAGGAGTTCCTGAAAGAGATTTACTCCAGCCCGTACCACGGCTATCTTGAATGGAGTAACGTCAAGAAGGACGCCATACGGATTAAAGACACGCAGGCAGTAGTTAAGTGGGTGAGGACCTTGCAGTACCCTGCGGCTTTTGTAGAGGGGTGCCTTGCACAGGATGAGGTAACTCGTGACGATCTTGAGGATCTATGCGAGATGGATCGGGAGCAGGCACGAATGGCTGTTTCGTTCTTAGTTAGGTACCGATGTTTGCAGCGAGAGCATCGCGTCTATGTTAAGAACCCAGAGTTCATCAGTCTTTTAAAGGGTATGGAGGATGTCCCTGAAAAGAATGATGTTAAGAGTCTTTATGAGGAGGAGATGTGATGATCGTGGTCGCTGTTAATGATAATGGGGAACTGTATCAAGAGCGTTCTTGGGACGAGATTTTAGGGGTTACTCCTGAAGAAGCTCTCACGTTTAACCGAGCGGGGACGGTTGCTATTAGTTTTCAGCACACCTATGGCTCGGCTAAAGAATTAGCGGAAGGAAAGGAACTTGCCGAGGAAGTCTTAAAAGAAGACCCTAGAGTTATCGAACATAATATAGCGGTACATTCACACACCCTAGTAGTCACTGTGGTTAAAGAGTGGGATAACGCCAGATGAGAGACGATATTAAAAAGATAGAGGGGATCAGCACCGATATTAAGGCTAAGGAAAGGTTACTCTCCAACTACGCTACTACGCAAGATAAAAATGAAAGACGCCGACAGCTTTCCATTGAAAAGAGATGGGCGCAGATTATCAAAGCCGTGGGCTCTGAACTAAAATGCCCGGTGTGTGCCCGCAAAGTAGAGCAGAGTAATGCGTGGACTTTAACAACCGATCCCGTCCAATGCCGAAGCTGTGCCCAGAGAGGAACACGGCAGCACCGAAGCACGGGAACCCTATTAGACTATGCGTCTATTGACTACCCTTACATCACTAACATGAAAAACTTACTTTGCCAAGTGATGATTAGGGGTCTCAGAGCTAAAGCAAATACATCCATAGCATCCTTAGCTGAGAAATCAGGGGTAGCTATCTCAGTCATAAAAACGGCTGAGAGTGACGGCTTTATCTCCTTGGAAGACGCAGCGTTACTACTCCGGGCGCTCAACATGCCTGTAGACAAGATAACCCTTACTATTAAATAAGGGTATGCTCCGGTAGCCCAACGGTAGAGGCAAGCGACTTAAAATCGCTCCAGTGTGGGTTCGACTCCCACTCGGAGTATAAGGAGGGATGATGAAAACTACAGAAGAGTTAAAACAGGAACATGCTCAAGCAGTAGCAACATCCAAGGAAATTGGTTCTAAGCTACCCTACAAACAGTGGATGGATCTCCACCTTAGAATTCATCGACTTCAAAAAGAATTAGCCAAAAGAAAGGAAAACCCCGATGGTCCCCGGTGAAACAATAGCTTCAGGTGCAAGCCCTGTCTGCAAGGACTGCGAGACGCGCGTAACTCTAATGGTTATGAAGTCAAGCGCAGGGCACTATGTAGGGACGGTCTGCAAATGCTACGCTTCCTCCCTGGATTCCGAGGAGACTTTCACACCGTACACCAGGGAGACTGGATACCACCGAACAGTTGAAGAAGCAGAGATGGCACTTACAAGAATCTTAAACGGTAAGGTAGAGGATCTAAGAAAGTGATAATACTTGATACCGCATTAGGACCTGCGAGGATTGTTGAAGACCCAAGCGAACTGCCCGAGCTTAAGGATGCCTCTATTCTTTACCGGGACATAGAGACCGCGAACAACGGTACAGGCGGTGGGTTAAATCCTTGGATGGGTGACAGGAATTGCGGCGTAGCTGTCACTGTAGACGAAATACCCGGCGCATGGTACGTGCCGTATAGGCATACGTCAGTCGGTGCAAAGAACCTCCCTCCCGATAAAGTAATTGAGTGGCTAAAGGACCAAAATAAAATACCTAATTGGGTCAACCACAACATTAAATTCGATCAATCTTTCCTTTACCATGATAGCCCCGAGCTAGATTTTCCAGGCCGCATGCTGGACACGGTGGTCATGGCTAAAATGATTGATAGTGACAGACTCAACTATAGCCTGAAGCCACTGTGCAGGGAGTGGTGTACGCTTCCAATGGAAGAAGAAATCGAAGTCAGAAATAAGCTGGTGGAAATAGGAAAACATAAGAAGATAAAAAAGGCTGAATGGAGCTACAGTGATATCCCTATAGATATTCTCGGTAAGTATGCTTGCATGGACGTTATCGGCAACCGCGAACTGTACCAGTGGATGGAGCGGCACATGCCAGATGACATGAAGGATTTATGGGACACGGAGACTAAGTTAACCGCAGTCCTATGGGACATGGAAAGGGAAGGTTTAAAGATTGTCCCCGAAGAGATTGAGGTTGCTTCCGCTAACAGTCAAGTTCTCCTCAATGTCATGGAGAACGAGTTAGTAGTAGCAACAAACTCAGAGTTCGTAGACTCCTCCAAGCACCTATACGATACAATTTGTATCCAGCAGGGGCTCCCTATTTTAGCGACCACAGATAAGGGAGGGCCATCTTTCAGTACGAATACCTTGAAAGAATACTTAAAGCTACCGGACCTTAGCGAAGATCAGCGCCGAATAATTAAACTAGTAGTTGTCTACCGAGAAGAAAAGCATTTTAAGGGGCTGTTCTTAGACCCCTATTGGAACCTGCAAGGTGAGGATGAGTGCCTGCACGCCTCCTACAACCAGCTTGTGCGGACGGGGAGGATGTCAGGGAGAAATCCCAACATGCAGCAACTCAACAAACGGGCGAAGAAGTTAATTAAGCCTGACGAGGGCTGTGAATTTGGGTCATGGGATGCGAGTCAAATTGAATTCCGCATGATCGTCCACTACATTAAAGATGCGGCAGCGATAGATGCCTACGAGCAAGACAAGAACACGGACTTCCATCAGTGGGTTGCAGACCTCTGCGGTGTCAGCAGGAAAGCAGCAAAGACATTAAACTTTGCGATGGCCTACGGCGCGGGAAAGAGAAAGATTGTTGAACAACTAAGGGCATTGGATAGCGATGGGGACGCTAATCAAATCTACCGGGACTACCATGAACGGCTACCCGGAATTAAGATTCTCGCGGACCAAGCGGCCTACTCCTGCAAGAAGCGCGGGTACGTCTACAACGCCTTCGGCAGACGGCGCCACCTGCCCACCAGGGCGTCCCACAAGGCGTTCAACTCGGTTGTGCAGGGTTGCGCGATGGATTACGTCAAGGACCGTATGGTAGCCCTCTCACCGCGTTACAACGACCGCATCAGGGCCGAGGGCATCCGCATGGCTGCAAACGTCCACGATGATATAACCTTCTGCGGTCAGTTCAGCCCGGAGATAAAAGAATATATTACGGAAACTCTGGAATACCAAGTAGTACCCTTCCGAGTTCCGTTTACCTGGGATTCAGGATTTAGTGATGTGAATTGGGCGGAAGCCTCGGGGTGAGGGATGAAAGAAAGCGAATTCCAAAAAAGAATAGTTAAGATGGTTCGGGATGATGGGGGAGTAGTTTTCAATGTGCATGGGCACGGAATGCAAACCCCTGGGTGGCCGGATCTATACATCGCCCTACCTGCATCAGAGCTTTATGATCCCTGGTCAGGATGGGTGGAGTTAAAAGTAGGGAAAAACAAGGCCACGGCCCTGCAAGCTCACCGGATTAAGCAACTTCAGGGAGTTTCTTGTCCAGCTTGTGTGCTTCGTCTATTAGAGTGGCCTCTATGCCAACTCGAACTCAAAGATTCGACTAATAACTACTTACGTTTGATTGAAGTATTAGGAGAGGTTGGGGAATTGTAATGGCACGAAAGAACGCGAAGAAATATAGTACGCCCAAGAAAGAGGAAAAGTATCCCTACCCCTCCCGTTTTGGGAGCCATACTTCTATGATTGTAGAGGTGAAGGGAGAGTGGGTAATCTGCGAAGACGAAGACGGTCTATACCCAACTCTCAGGAGATTTATAGATACGGGTTTAGCCGACCCGCATAGATTCTCTACTACGGTGAGTTATCGTAAGCAAGCTCTCAAAGCCCTGAAAGCTAACTCGTAGCTTCAGCAACAATTTCTTCTACCTTAGAGTCTGCGGGCCATTCCCTATCAAACACTTTCTCTAAGATATCGTGGAGTTCTTTAATCGCTGCTTCTAAACGATCTAATCTTTGTTCTGTAGTAAGTGCCATGTTTAGTCATCCACAAATACGCCATAGACCATGATCGTATGTTTATCACTTGCCGAGGCACGACTCGCGTCGTTGTCATGCTCAATAAAACACATAGCCACAGGATCATCGTCCCCTACTATAGACGCTAACGGACTGGCGAGGGTCCCTGTCGCGGAGATATTAATAAAGACATTGGTGTCCTCTGTTGTGACTGTTGCTAGATCGTGATTATTAGCTCCCGCGTGTGCTTGATCTTGCCAGCTTGTTATGCCCAATGTCCAAGTAGTCCCTACGCCTGCGCCTGCCTTGCATCTACCATAAGCAGCCAGAACCTTAAGGGTTTGCCCTGCGGGGATTACAAAGTTAGCATCATTATCTGTAGTGTTTAAGAATAGCCTAATTCGCTGACCATCTGTAAAAGATCCGCTTCTATACGCGGTGTGAGTAAAAGGTCTTATTAAAGATAGGGTTACTATCTCCGCTAAAGCAGCCTCAACCTCTGTGGCAGCATAATTGCCAGCAGAGTCCTGCAAGCCGACCAAGGATGCGCCCTCACTTGCAGACGTGCTTGCTATTTGGCCTTTTTGTAGGGCATCACCTGAGGCTGTTCCCTTTGCGATATTAGTTAAACGGTTAGCGCCGTTATCAAGTACGGATGAGGCCCCTACTGTGATATTCTTAACACTTAGCGTACTAGTTCCAGCAACATAGGTCATTCCTGTAGTAGCTACATAAGCACTCGATCCAGTAGCGTAGGATAGGAGATTATCTGCTGAAGGCGCAGCAGGAGCATCGCTTAGACCTGCAACAGCTATCGTTCCGCTTTCACCTAAAGCGACGGCAGTACCAGCCACGGTAACTGAGCTATTAGCTAAACTTGCATTGGGTATGCTGGATAGCCCAAGTGTGATAGTGCCAGCAGTAGTAATAGGCGATCCGCTATCAATATCTATTCCATCGTTACCAGCAATCGCTACGCTGGTTACGGTTCCCGATCCGCCGCCTACTGCTGCCCACGCTGATCCTGAATAAGATTTAAGATTACCGTTAGCCTCAGAATAAACTATCATCCCGGCTACAGGAGCAATAAAAGCCCAGGTGCCCTGTCGCCAAAGAGCGATGGAATTCTCAAAGCCTGTCCACGTACTTGAAGCTGTGGCTACAACCAAGTACGCTGTACCTTCCGGCACAGAGTTTGAGGGCGGCGCAGACAGTGCGTCTGATGCAATTACTAGTGGATTAGGAATCTGATAAGGTAGAGGCATTAGTTTTACGCCTTCACGTACTCAAAGAGCAATAAGTAATCATATCCAGTACCATAGGCACCACCAGAATCCGCTATAATAATACTAGAACTAGTCACCTGAATAGTAGTATTTTTATCCGGAAGAGTGTAGGTGATTATATCGGCAGCAGCACTGACAGTCTTATCTCTAATCATACAAAATGGAACATAAGCATAACCTGCCACCGTTCCGCTCGCGCCCATATGATTTAAGGTTATGCCATGAGTGATGGTAGTAGTAGTGGCACTTAAAGTCCCTTTATACGCCTTCGCATGAATAGGGTAATCTACGGTGCCAGTAAAGAGATTATTAAAGTAACGACCTGTGAAATGCTCTGCTGCGATATACCACATAGGCTCCTGCACACGGAACCAAGTATCCTGAGCAGAATCGTAAGAAATCAAACCTTTTATCTCAGGAACCGCATCATCAGAAATATTGGCGACCATGCCATGTTTCTTACTAACAAGTATCCAGCCCTGATAATAAAAGACTATATCATTCGTTGTCGTAGTTAAGGCATCCCAGGTTGTCCCACTCACTATATATGCGTCAAAATCCGAAGGACTACCAGGGCGCGATCCCTCAGCGACTAAGTAGCCCTTAATATTGAGCGCACCTAATTGTTCATCAGTTAAGAACAGTTCATTGGCAGTAGTCTCAGCATTTGCCTGATCGGGCGTTAATAAAGTTTGACCTGTTAACGAAGTAGCCATTACAAAGTAAACCTTTCTCTAATTCTTCCTGCGGGACCACCCACGGAGCTTAACTGCAAGCCCTCTACATAAACGGGGTCTCCAGGTGTGACACCTATTGCAGTCTGTTGGGCAGCCGTGACCACCATACTATAGAAACCTTGCGGGGCCATGGGTAGTATTTGAATCGGGCTATAAATACTATTTGCTTGAACCGGAATACTTGTCGCATCAGTATAGACATTAAACATACACTGAGCAAAGGAATCAAGAAGCAGACGGGTTGAGGCCATGACAGTAACTAAAGACCGCGTTGTTCGTTGCCAATAAATAGTTAGGTTATTAGAAGCATCCCGAGTCGCTGTTACGTTGCAGACAGGTGCAGGGCGGCTATTTTGCCCTGTTAGCTGGAAACTCTGGGGGACTACGGCTCCACCACTGAATACCGTCTCGATTGCAGACACCTCCGCTGCGGCCTGCCCGAGTGGAACAACCTTAAAGTTCCAGTAAGGTCCTGCACTACCCACGGAATGCGTCTCAAAGAAGCTAAAACCTAGTGAATTAGTAAGAACAAATCTCTCACCCGCCACATGGCCTGTTACTTTGGTGCCCCTTAAACCACGCAGCAAGTTCGACAAAGTATAGGAGTTATTGCCTAGAGACTCTACAGTTTGAAAAGCTATTATCTCATCACCTAAGACTGCTTGATTGCCCCTTTCATTAAGCTCGTCCTTAGTAATAGAAGCCAAGGAGCCATGATTTAGATCCACAGTAACAGTATTTTTACGGTCTAGTGTGTGGATATTCCCATCTGCTAAGACAGTCGCACTTGCCCCTGAAGTAGTCTCAAAGATTAAGTCCTTCCAGGCTGTAAATGTACCAGAAGTAAAGGCTACTCCACCCGCTAGGGAAGTATGATCGGTAGCCCGCCAAATCTTAGCGCCATTCCAACCTGCTTCTGGATCAACCAAGCAACCTGCAAGGTAAGCCCCAGGAGTATTGATATGCTCTTCCTTAAGCGGCGCAAGATCAATTATTTCTAGTTGGGCCTCTGGCGGATCTGTGGGCACTACAGTTGTGGAAAAGCCTGTTGGGCTATCAGTCTCGCATAGCTGAGAGATAAAGGGCTGCGGATCTTCAACTACACCCTCGATTTCTATTAACCCATTTTCGCCGCGAGTAGTTGTTTAGATAAAGGCTCTAACATACGCCGTAATCGCGGTTCCTTCGCTATCGTAGACGCTGTAATTAAAGGTAGCAACATCGCCTGGAAGAAGTTCGTAATAGCGAGGAGCAATAGAAGTGGTGAATCTACGGCTATTTGACCAAGACGCCCAGAGAACCCGACGCGCACGGCACTGAGCGTCCGTAGCGGTCATGGTTACCTGAAAATCAATATTCATAGCTCCTTGTTCTGAGGAGTCTACCTTTCGGTACGCCTGGGTCCCTGTTTGCAGGTCTGTAGCAGGATCTATATACTTAACATTAATTCGGGTTGGGCGATCCCGCTCATCCTGGTCAGTAAAGCTACCCGGAGAACCAGCTTCACCCGTACCAATTAAAGTAGTATCCAGGGCAACTTCGGCAGCGTTCTCCTTTAAATAAAAAGAGAGCTTATCATTATCTTCTTGTACCGCAACATTATAAGTCATCAAGAGAGGCTGCAAGGCAGAACGCGGTTGCTGAATTCCGACAATGTTATACCCCTCCATCGTTATACCGGATAAAGCCGTTACATCATACTGATTACTAACCAGCCCCGCCGACGTAAGCACATCAGAGATCGCAGTAGAGAGGGGTTTGGACGCCTGCTCATTAACTTGGACTACGAAGTTCGGAACACGATTTCCGAATTCAGTTAAATTCAATTCGCCTAAAGTAATGTAAGAGCGGTTAACAAATATCGGGACTGGTCCTGTTTCTTCCGCATCAATAAGGGGATCTACAGGCACGGGATCATCAGTTGGCTGCTGCGTACCGTCATAAATAGTAACTGTCTCTACCCATCCGGGGTGGTATGAAGCAGTATCAGCCGCACAAGTAACAGTTGCACCTGCGGCCTCTGAGCCTGGGCTGTACCAAGTATTGTAAATAGGGTTGCCTATCGTCGCAACATTAGTAGCGATACCGCTAACATCCAAGGGATACAATTCGGCGCCCGTGGGATCTAGAGCCCAGGCACGCAATCCAATCGTTGGGTTTGCCCCAGAGCCGATATCAAAAATTTTCCACCGAAGTGTATGGGTCCCTGCCGTTACCAATGCTGCTATTATTTGAGTATTAGCGGGGTCCCAATCCCCGGCCACGAAGATATGCCCTGAATTTAACTGGGAATTAGCGAAACCTGTGACAGTGATAACAGAACCAACTTTAAATAACCCAGACGAGAAAACAGCAGCAGGGGCTTGCAAACGTACATTTGGACCCCTATAAGTTACATTCCCCGCGATAGCAGCAATCTCATCTGAAGTAACGGTAGTCTGAACTAAAGCAGGTTTATCTGGGTTAACATAGAGTATGTTTCCATCAGCCCAAATACGGTCTATGCTTGCAATCGTCCCGTCAGTAACTTCAATAGCTACGTTGCAAAAATAAGTATAAGTAGTTACGTCCGGGCCACCACCGCCTTTACCCCCGCTCTCAGTATCCGATCTTTCGGTGACTGCCCCCTGCCAGATGATTTGGGCTCCAACACGGTTTTGCTCTCCAAGGACTGTATTTCTAGCAGAACCTTCAGCAGCGGTAGATAACGCAAAGTCCTCGATCCTATCACCCTTGATATCTTGGGGAGGAAAGAGAGCAGGAAAAAGAAGGAAATTATCTATTGCGGCGGCTACAGTAGTAAGCGCAAACATTGTGGCGGCAAGTTTCGTACTACCCGCGACGAAACCAAAAGTGGTAGCCGCTGCCCCGGCGGCGGCGGTGGTTGTAGATGCCAGGGCGGCTACGCCCACTACTAAACTTGCCATTAATCAATTACCCCTGGGACTTCCCAAATGGAGTGAGTTCTTCCAATCCAAGGACCGTTGTAGATATGCTGGCGAACGGTGTAGAGTTTCATGCTCTTACTCTTAAAGTTCATAGCATGTACCATCTCGCCGCCCTCAACTACGACCCCTACATGAGAAGGAAACTTAGCTTTTCCGAAACAAAAGGCTAAGATATTCCCTTTCTTTACTTCATCAGTTCTTTTCAGCTTATGCTCATCAAATATTTCTAGTAACATAGAACTGACATCGTTGGGATAAAGGGGGTACCCTTCTCGATCCCGCACTATAAACCCAATTTCTTTCGCCACGCCGATTAAGAGTCCTACGCAATCAATACCGACACCCTTTTTCCGGCCCTGATGGTGCCAGGGAGTCCCTATGTACCCTTTCGCGGCATCTGCTAATTCTTGCCTCGTGAAACCCATTATTGCCTATCCGCTAATTGCTCGGCGTGCTGCGCTAGGGCGTCCGTAGTAGGCATGAAAGGACTGCCGCCGAATCGCAAGGAATTGGAAAACTTAGTATTGCACGTTGTAAGTCTTTTGTCACACCCAGGACTAAGATCAAAAGTATCGCCAACCTGGATTATAAATGGAACACTAAGCTGGAGAGAAAACGTCCTGTTACTTTCAGCATAGTTTTGTACCTCTGAAGTCACCCCGGCGTTATTACCTGTCACCCAAGTAATAGTCCCTAGATTATAGTAATCATCCCCTGGTCCACTGGCTATATCCGCATTATAAGCGGTAAAGTTAGCCCTATTTAAAGCGTCCGCATCACCATCTGCGTCAACTACCGTAGCCACACGAACACCGGCAATAGAGAGCGCCCCGAGATCGACCCCACACGTAGCTGAATCGCCAAGTAGAAATGAGCAATTACGGCTGTGAATGTTACCAATTTTAGGCTTCAGTTGTCCCGTTAACCCAACAACTTCAGCTTGCCAAGTTGCCCCAGTAAAACTAACAGAAGAAATCGAATAGGTGGACTTGGAAATGGGGCCGTACTCGGGGACTCTCCAATCTACAAAGAAGTGGAATATTTTACACTTGTTATAGCGTCCGGCGTATAAATCTGCATCTGTTATTGATTCAGACTCAAATGCACCGACCAACTCCAGGTTCTCATCTTCCAGCGTGGTCTGTCGCTGTCTTGCAGACTGTGCCCAGCCACCGGAAGTTTTAAAAAGATAGCCATAGCCGCCCAGCGTAATATCACTATTGTGGTCTGTAAAAGCGAGGGTAAACCCATCCTCCCTTTCCAGTGCCCAGCAATTACAGTGATAATGAGCCGACGCTGCTAGAGAGTCTTTTAAGGGACTCGTTAGGGTTAGCGACATAATTGATTTCTTTCAATGCCTCTTCAGAAGCATCTTCTACTTCAGGAACAGGTGACTCAAACTCAATAAACCAATCCACTAATTCTTGAGGTTCTAGTAACGCCTCTTGAATAATCTTTTTCATGGGCTTAGATAGGGATTGAATCAAGCTCCGCGTTGAAGAAGATAGCTTCCCATTATCCAATAAGTCCTGAACGCAGTTCACCTTAATCTTATGAACCCAAAACTCCTCGTTAAGAGTCTTGATTTTCTCCGCATCCAAGTCACCGATTACCTGCTTCAATGAACACGCAATCATATAAATCTTAGCAGTTTCCCGCTTCACGGTGTTTACATGCTCGTAGACACCTGCAAGCTCCAGGTCAAGCTCTAACTTTTCAAGTTCGTCCACGGGGTTATCAAGTTTACGGTTTAGCTTTTGGAGGCCGACCCACGAGGACTGCAAGGTCTTTACCCTTGATGAAAGCTCGCGGAGAGCCTGCTTATAGCAGCCCCAGGGAGTGCCACCATTCTTGATGATCATAAAGCTCTCAATCTGAGTGTCATCGTGCCCAGATTGAATGTCGTTTAATAGGTCGTTTAGTTTAAGCATTAGAAAGCCGGTGTTGCTGAGACGCAGGAATTACTTATTCCCGTGACACCAGCAGGAGTAATCCCCGAGAAATCAGGATAATCTGTAGGGGCTGTTGCCCACGTTCCACTTCCGCCACTAGGGGTATAGGATTGTACGTCCGCTGTAGACGACTCTGCTGAGAGGTACGACTCGTTAGCTCCACCCACCCAGTATAATTTACTATCGCCTAAACCTCCAAAGGCGCCTTTTCCCCACCGCGCTGAAGGAAGCACAGTTTCGGTAGTCCACGAATTATCAGATACATCATAACTATGGTGTGTATCTACCGGACTAGAATAGTCAGGTAAACTTGTTGCGGTTAGCGGACAGCCCCCAGCAAAGTAAAGTTTATCCCCATCTACGGCTGAACCAATAAACATCATCCCAACATTTGTGCTTTCTGTTAAACCTGTACTCCAGGTCCCACTGGCCCCAGTATCAGGATCAAAGCTATTGATTTTCTTAGTTATACCGCTAAGAGCGCCTGCGCTATCCTTTGCCACCCCGCTATAGAGATAAATCAGGTCATCACAGGCGACTCCCGCGCCAAGTATGTGCATATGCTCCGGGTTATTCCAACTTTCATCCCACGTATCTGTAGCTGGGTCGTATTCGCAGGGTTTAATATAGGGAGTCCCCGCAACTAAACCCGCCTCAGTTTCACCAAAGAAGTAAACCTTGGAGTTTGCGCTCGCTGCCTGATTCGCAACATAGGGCGTAGTTTTTTCAGCGACCTCGGCCCAAGTATTAGTTAGGGCTGTATATTTTTGGGCCTTTTTAAAGTTTCTGTTGCCAGCCGGGTAGCCGCTTGCTCGCGGATATATACCGTAAATATCAGAGCCTAAACTTGCAAAAGCATTTCCTACGCCGTTGCCGCCTTCTAAGAGTAAGCCTTCCCGGTTAGACCATGTATCTGCAAGATAGCTGTATGACCTTAGTTTATTAGCCGGTGAAATAGCGCCGGGATTACCAGCCCCGCTGACAGTATACCCTAAAGCAGTAGGGCGTAAGTCTGCCTGTAACTTACCACCTGTACGCTGAGTTCTCTCCCAAGTTCCAGCAGAATTTAAGTTAACCGTCACCAGGGTATTAGCTGCGACAGAATCACTGATAGTTGCATCAGAATCAACAAGAGTAAAACCGTTTGAGCCCCCATTAAAGATATAGAAATAGGGACCTCCGGTAACGGTTCCGGTGGGAAGGGTTACAGTTAAGCTACCAGCTGTAGCATTGAGAACTAGCACACGCGCTTCACCAAGCGAAAGCGTAATGCTGGCCCCGAATGAGATATGTTTTGCGCCCCCAAATATACTCATGCGACTATCCACGACTTAACGCCGCTGCTGTTATAGCCCAGTAGAACTACGGTAGTCGTGCCATCCCCTAAAGTCACTACAGAAGTTCCAGCATAATCAGCTAAAGTAGCGTCGTGACCGCCCGTGACATCCTGATTAATGATATAAAAATACGGGCCACCTGTGGGCAGCGAAGTTGAATCAGGGAGTCGAATAACAGGAGTCGCGGCAATAACAGTAAAAGTAATAACTCTTCCATCCCCGAGGGCTAAAGTAGTGGTAGATGCGGCAGCTAAATCACCCAGATCCTTTGCCCCACCAAAGAAGAAA
>Ga0114906_1000992_pt1 | contig 15245 bp, 12 predicted proteins | sample MalvirDeepMed_M9_FD_89687 | JGI IMG/M metagenome (GOLD analysis project Ga0114906, IMG submission 89687) | Marine viral communities from the Global Malaspina Expedition - Malaspina viral metaG DeepMed_M9 | ecosystem: Environmental > Aquatic > Marine > Oceanic | place: Mediterranean Sea...
GCAATTTGAGTATATGAATACTTTTATTATCTTTACCAGAAACAGCATTAACAGGTTTGTCCTGGATGGATCTGCTGACGGATGGCGCAGTTCTTCTAAAGCATTGATCGAGGAAAAGACACAGTATGGTCTGCTTGCTCCTGATTCACTGGTCAGGGCTGGCGAAGCATTGTTCTGGTTAAGTGAAGTTGGTGTTATGATGTGGCAGAAGGACGGGCTGGGACTGATCAGCAAAGATATTGTGGATATACCGATAGAAGATGATGTGCTTGGGTTCTACAATAATTTAAGGAATCAATATATACTGCATAGGGAACTGGGATCAGGCTCGAGTATTACTTATGTTTATCACATTCATGGTGGTAAATGGACAAGGTTTACCAATTTTGATATAATAGACACAGCCAGCCTGACGGCAGGTTCAGAGCTGGATAACGTAAACCTGTTTCTAACATCTACCAATACTATTAAAAAATATCCCACAGCTACCAGTACAACCGAAACAGCCACAATCCAAACAAAAGAAATGTTTTTTGAGAAGGGTGTATTGAGAAGGGTCAAGGCTGGGTTTGAGGGATCAGATGTAGATTTTATTTCTTATTTGAAAAAGAATGATGCGGCAGGAGTGGAGCTGACCAAAGAAAATACCATCGCAGATATTGAGTCAGATAAGTGGCGTGGAGTTGCACTCGCCAACAGTCGTGGAAAATCCGTAAGTTTCGAGATTCAAAATGCAGAGAAAATTCAATCTATCATGTATGACCTTGATATTGAATCAGAGGTAGTCGTCTAATGGCATGGCAATTATTAGCAGCAGCATTACCATATGCTGCACAAGCGGTTGGTCAATATATAACCAGACCAAGAGAAGAGGAATACAAACCGCAGACTGGCTACATGAAAAAATATCTTTCTTATCTTCGTGGAAGACAGGCTGGCAGAGAGGTTCAGCACATGGCGATGCAACCAGCATTAAGATCTATTGGCGCACAGGGCAGGAAGATGCAGAGAGATATAGGCTATCAGACAGCAAAGGCTGGCGTGGCTGGTTCAGGCATAGAGGCACAACAACGATTATCTGCTGGTCAGATGACATTACAGGCTATACAGGAGGCAGGAGAGAAGGCTACGGCTGCTCAAATGGTTGAATCCCGAAGACTGGGAGAGAGAGCAGAAGAGGTAACAGCAAAGATTGGAGCTGAAGAAACCAGGGCGCAACAGGCATATCAAACCGCACAGTCTCAATGGAAAAGACAGATGGTTGCTACGGGGGTACAGGCAGCAGGTGCGGTAGCAGGTACTGCCATTACTCAAGCAGGACAGCTCAAAAGTGCCAAAACAAGGGCTTTGCAATCAGGAATGTTAGGCGATGAAAAGGCAATAGATGCTCTTATTGAGCAAGGATTTACCGCTACGGATATTGATAATTCCATTAATAGGGCAACAGGAATTATAACATCTGCTGTTGCTGGCGGTGCGCCACCAGAAAAAGTAAAAGCATTATTAATAACTCTGGGATATAACATAGGTGACGATGCACCCGCTGTAGATCAACCGCCTGTCACTACAGAAGCAGCTCCAGAAGGTAAAGAAATAACTACAGTCAAGCAAGCCACAGAAGCTGGTCTTGATGTTGCAGAAATAACTACAGCCGAACAAGCTAGAGGAGCTGGTCTTGAGGTTAAAGAACCAGTTATAAAAAAACCAGAAGGATTTATAAAAGGTGATTATAGTACATATCCTATAGAAGAAATAGAAGGTGTGAAATATCATGTTGATCTGAAGGGTGAGCCAGTTATGTCTATTGCCCCTGAAACACCAAAAGGTCTAGCAACTGTTCATGAAGAGCATTTGAAAGCTGAAGCAAAAACTGTTAAAAAAGAACAGCCAAAATTAACCAAGAAACAGCTAAGTGAAATACAAAAAAGGAAAGGAATTAAATTATTACCTACAACTCTTGAAATTAAAGCAACGGAACTGAAACAAAAAGCAGCAACAGAGAAAGCAGCAGATGAGGCGGCAGCAGAAAGAGTACTGAAAGCAAAAGCAGATGTGAAGTTAACTACTAAAAATGCAGAACGTCTAGCCGAAGAAGTTAGATTAGCCGAGAAAGCAGTAACAAAAGTCAAGAAAACAAAAGTTAAACCATCAACTGCTAAATTATCTGATAAAGAAATACAAGATTATTTCAAAAAAGAATTAGGTGGTATAGATGAATTTTTTGCATGGGAAGCAAAAGCTCAAAAAGAGCTTGGTAGAAAATTTGGAACTTGGCAAGAAGAATATGATTATTATATACAATCCATAGGGGGGGGAGACTTTGCGGCAAAATAGTGTTAAAAAAGGGGTAAAAAAGTGAAGGAACAAACAAAAGATATTAATGGTTATGGCTAACGAACAAGAACAACAGCCACCTGAACAAGAACCTCTGCCTCAAGTTGAGACCCCGAAAACGACAATAGCCCAGGCATTGGGGTCAATGAATGATATACAGGTAATGGAGTTCAAGCATCTTCTCAATGTAAATGAGAAGAAACAGCAAATCATCAGCAATGTGGGTGATCGTGCGGCATATTATTTAGAAGAAATAGAAAATAACAGGATGAGCCTAGATGAAGCAGTAAAACAGTCAAAAGAAGCTCTTACTCCTACAATGTTAGATTTGAATAAAAAGCGTTTTCAAGAAGGCATGACTTCATCAGAATATAATAAGGAATGGAAACGGACAGGGGAATTGAACTGGTCTACAACAGAATATGATTTATGGTTAAAAAATTTAACAGCTCTTGCAAGTGCGGAAAGAAGCGAAGCCGTTAAAAAAGGACAGTTAAGTAACCAGGTAGCTGTTAATAAGAATTCCGAAGAAAAAGCAAGAGTTTACTTCAATAGTCTTGAGCATTACATTAAAAACGCCTTATCAGGAGGATATGATCCTGAGACTGGTAAACGGATTCCTCGAAAAGAAAGCACTATAGTAGACAAAGCATGGTCTGCTCTTATGGCTGAGTTCCAAAAAGATATGGGTTATGATGAAAATGATAAGTTCAACAAAGATCTTTACAATACAGGTGACCAACAAGAGATGTATGAACAATTATGGTTACTTGTTCATAATATTCCTGAAGATCAATTGAAAAGGGCAAGATATTCTTCGTGGGCAGATGATCTAGAACCATTACCAGCACAGTTCATATCTATGTCGGCAGCAGATCAAAGAGAAGTGATATTTGATAAACTAAAACAACTAATTATAAAAGCAAAGCTACAATTAGCCAATATAAAAGAGCCAGAAGAAGACGAGCCAGAAGAAGTCAAAAGCGGTTCTTTCTGGTAATGATAAAAGTTTAGTAATGCCTCCCGCAAGTGTACAAAAGTTATACGATTATATCCAGCAAAACTATTCTAATCCAGGGCAGTTTGGGGATATTAATCTATTTCAGGAGAAAGTAAAAAATCCAGAAGATGCTGAAAGATTAAGGCAGCATCTTGATAACGAGAGTCTGTTCGGCGATTCCGCTACATTCTATGATGCTCTAAACCCCGAAGGAGCAATAGAAGAAGTCCCGCTAAAAAAAGAGGAAAAGCCAACTAATATTATATACGAAGATCCTGATCTTGCTGATTTAAATAATCGTATCAATGAAAGAATCGATTCAGAATTTATATCTACACCAGTCGAAGATCCGAAAGATCCTGCATTTGTAGCCCCCACAGACACAATAGATGTTTCTACAGCACCCCTAGAAGAACAGCGTGAGTATACTATAAGCGCAGCACCAAAAATAGAGCCAACAAAATTCAATAAATTTAAAGATTTGATTGATAATTTTATGGGTTATATGATACGGGGAGCTGGTCTTGCAAAAACAACAACAGCAGAGAACGTAGAAGCGCAAATGATATATGCAATTAGTCAAGACCATGATCTACCGCTTGATTATGTAAAAGAAAATTACGATGAGTTAATACGAAACCCAGAAATAACTGGAGTAAGTCCAGATCCAACAACAATGGAATCCATAGAACTTGTAATGACTGGCACAGTAGCAGTTGTGGGTTTACAGAGTTGGGGAGCCGCTGCCCGTGTAGCGTTAGGTGTGACTGGATTTATGGCACTAGATGAAGCAGAAAATGCCATAATCAGTAAAATACAGGATGATCCTTATGTGTTTCAAGGAGGCAAGAACATCTCTGATCTACTTCCAGAAGAAGCAACAAGAACAACTAAAGAGTTTATAGAGGTACTTGATCTAATAGGCAAAGCGTTAATCCTCGGAGGCGTACATCGCAAAGGAAAAGAAATATTTCCAAAGATAACAAAAGAATTTGTCACAGAATATAGTATGCCAAAAACTATATATCTTGACCCAGCAAAAGTGAAAGCTATTATGGTTACTGGCGACAAGACCAAATTTAGTCCCATAGAAAAAGAAATATTGCTTGAGCTAGGAGTAAAAGAGGGTGTATATAAAAAAGCATTAAAAGATGGAGTATCAATAGAAGTACCATCTGAAAAGGTAATAAATCTTGTAGATAAACCCTGGTGGGCTAAAGCTAAAGCTGTATTTGGCAAAGAAAAGGTAGTAAAGGAAGTAAGCAGAGAAAAGATAGGTGAGGTTAAAGAAACAGTAAGAGGATTATTTCCTAAAGTAAAAGAGACAGTCGCAGGTAGAAAGGTTGTATTTGAGCCACCAATTGAAGTACCTGCACCCGTAGAAGCACCCGTAAAGCCTGTTAAACCGCCCGTAAAGCCTGTTAAACCTGTTGAACCAGTATCAGAGCCAGTCAAGGTAGAAAAGCCCGTAGAAGCGGAAATAGAGCCTAAAGTATTAGATCAAACAGTAGAGCCTATTGAATATTCAAAACAGATTGAGAGTAAGCATGGCATAAAAGTGGATTTAATGGGGCAATTAGATAAGGGCGATATTACGCTATCTAGAATAGTAATACCGAAAGATAGGAGAAAAGAAGGAATAGGTGCGGAGGCTATGGATGATATTATTGAATATGCTGACAGAAATGACAAGCGCATAGTTCTAACACCATCCAAGGATTTTGGAGCTACATCCGTTACAAGACTAAAGAAATTTTATAAAAGATTCGGGTTTGTAGAAAATAAAGGAACAAATAAGGATTTCACTACAAAGGAATCAATGTATAGAGACCCTACTAAACTACCTAAGCCTGTTGAAGCCCCAGTAGAAAAGCCAGTCACAGCAGTACAAAAGGAACAGACTGCAAAGCTGAATAAACAGTACAATGAGATGCTCCAGGCACAAGCAGCAGCACAGGCAACCCTGCTCCGTGAAGATCTACCAGGAGGAAAGGTAGCGGGCTATGAGCAGAGTTTTGAGAAATCAACCGCTTTGCTGGAAGATCTGGAGCTGGAAGCCAAGACCAAAGGTATTACATTAGTAAAGAAACCCACAGAGACAGATGCAATTATAGAATTGAAGGATATGTTTCAAGAGGTTGATCCAGAGGTAGTATATGAGGAACGACTTTCTGAATTAAGGACTCTTAAAGATAATATAGATGATCCGTTACACCCAGAAACGCCAGAGAATGCCATGTTACAGATACAGGCTTCTGGTCGGGAATTAGCTGGGCTTAAAGCAGAAGATATACAAATAGCAGGGGAAAACTATCAGTTATCAAAGGATGGTACGCTTGTCGATATAATCAAGCTCCATAAAGGCGCAGATATGGGTACGGTGATTGAAGAGCGTGCAGAAACATGGTATGGTACACAAGAAGAATTAAGCCCTAATTGGGATAAAACAATAACTAAAGAAAGGAGAAAATATCATGAAAGAACGGGAGAAAAAGACGACCCAACACAAAGTAATTTGGAATGGTTCAGTGACAAGGCGAAGGACAATGCGATTGGTGCGGAACCAGTCGGGAAGGTCGGTGCTGCTCTACAGCGAATCTTTACCAAGTTCCGACAGTACGCCCAGGCTCTCCAAAAGAGTGCCAAGAAGTTTGCTAGGCACGTTAGAGAAGGCAAAGTCCCGAGTAAATTAAAGACCTTTTTAGAGCGGGCTATTGAAGAGCCGATCAAGACCCCAAAGGAAGTGGCTAAAGCGGTAAAAAAGAAAAAACCGACATACCAGCTAAAGAAAAGAAAACCTTTAGTTAAAGAGCTGTCTATCACTACTAAAAAAGTGAAGGCTAGGAAACCTAGTTCGGTATTAAAAGCTGATGTTGCAATATATTTAAATAATCGATCTTTGCAAATACAGGAGAACCATGGCATAGATCTAAGACCAGTTAAACTAAAGTCTGGGAATTGGGCAGAAGATACTCCAGAAGTAAGGGATATCATATCTGATATCATTATTGATGAAATAAAATTAGAAATAGACAGGAGCAAACAGGGCAAATTCACAGCACAGGGATGGTATACAGAGAAAATAGTAAGTGCCATGAAAGAAATGGAAAAACTGTTCCCAGAATTAAAAGATCCACTGCAAAGAGATTTATTCAAAACGGTTCTTGCAATTACAAGCAATAACCAATCGGTTAAAATAAATTTGAATTACGCAGTAGGGGAATATAGAAATTATTTAAACACTGGTAAATTCAACGAAAACTTTCTAGGTGGCGGTAAAGCACGTGGAGCAATGCGAGATCATTTTGCCTATTTAAATTATTTGCAAGAAGAATTAGGCTTAAATGGAATGATAGAATTTCTTACTACTAAATATGTTGCTAGAGATTTAGAAAGAATAGGCAAGAAACATTTCGGAGATAAATTTGTTGTTGATGAATTAAAAGATACTGAAGTGTATGGTTCAACTATATTTGGATCTAAAGTAGGTAACGGTTTCTTTCCCAATTTACTGGGAGATAACAATGCGCTGACAATGGATATGTGGTTTATGCGTACAATGGGAAGAATACGGGGCAATCTTGTTGAACGTAATTACGCACCTAATCTGAAAAAGTTCAGACAGGAATTGCTCAACAGGGGATCTGCGAAATATCATCAGTATGGTTTAAAGCGTGAAGATATAATAAAAGAAAACGAAGAAAAACTTATAGCCGTAGCAGATGATATTCGTAAAGCAACGCAGAGAAGGCGATTTGTAGGTGAGACACAGCTTGATAAAGATGCAAAGGCACTTATAATAAATTATAAAAAAGTAATGGATAGTCCTCGAAGTCCAATGGAGCGTTATAATAACCGTGAAATAATGAAGGAAGTATCCAGTAAATCTGGGTATGAAATAAATGATGCACAAGCAATTATTTGGTTTCCTGAAAAGAGATTATATCGTAAATTAGGGGTAAGAAACCCAGAGGCATTAGAGACAAATTATGACATTGAAGCAAAGAGACTTGTTAGTAGTGAACAAAAACGCTATGGTGGCAGAGCAGCCCAAGTCGTACCCCCCGAAAAACGTGGTGAAATTCGCAAAAGAGCTATTGGCGTTGAAGAAAAAGCCAAAAGACCAAGATACCACCTAAAAAAACTCACCCCTAAAGAGCGCAGACTTCGGAAAGAGCGAGAAAAATCCGAAGCCGAACAAGCTCTAAAAACAGCTAAAGAAACCTTTGAAACACTTCGGGATGTTGATAAAAAAACATCCGAGTTGCCAAAGTATGCCCGTTCCATCAACCTTGAGAAACAGGCTATTGACGATGCCTTGAAGCAATTAGAAGTTAACCTGGGTAAAATAGAGGCGAAGAAAGTCCAGACCTGGGATGAGACTGGTAAAATACGTGATGAAATATTGGGCGACTATGATAAAGCAATTAAGTTACTGCAAAAGGCAAAAAAGCAGGGTATAGTAAATGCAGCAGAAATGGATGCATTGAGACAAATTAATGTTAATGCCATTCATCGCCTGAAAGAGATGGTTGACACTGGTATTGAAAAAGACTTGATTAATGAATATGTGAAATATTATGAAGATATATTTAAACTGAATTCTGATGTATCTTCGGAGATAGGTCGGGCATTAAATATACATAAGAGAACTATCAGTGAAAACAGGATGGCTAAAGCGTTCACTGAATTATCTAGAGGCTTGAATGAAAGAGAATTGGCAGAATTCAAAAAGCTCAATTTCGAGAATCCTCTGGAGGTTAAACGGTTCATAGACCGCCTGGGAGATCCGACGATTGCGAATTATGTATATGAATATTGGTACAATGCAATTTTATCTGGCATTCCAACACACATGGTCAACATTGCGAGTAACACAGGCTGGGGGTTGTTTCAAATACCAATGCGTGGTTTGGCTGGTGGTATAGATAAATTAATCACCACGTTCACAGGTAAACAACGTCAGAGGTTTGTCAATGAAATGATTCCTATGTTCGGCGGTTACCGCACAGGATTCACAAAAGGCGGCAGAAGATTCTGGAAAACAATTAAGACTGGCGAACCGCCTATGGATATCGATACTAAATGGGAAATAGAGATGGGTAAGAACCTGTCTGCCTTTCAAAGGTCTCCCTACAAAATATTGAGGTTTCTTGCGGTTCCTTTGACTATACCAACAAGAGCCTTGCGAGGCATGGATGTCTGGGCAAACTCCATTGCTTTTGATGCCCAGATCGCTTCACTGGCAAGAAGATCGGCGCAGAACAAAGGTTTGAAAGGACAAGAAAAGAAAGATTATGAGGAAGAGCTAAAGGGACATCCAACCAATGCGATGATAGAGGATGCCAAGACTTTTGCTAAATATAACACATTTATGGATGACCCAGGTGCATTTACACAGTGGATCATAAATGGAAGAGAGACTGTCCCAGGTTTAAGACTCATTGTACCTTTTGTGAATACAATCGCAAATTTACTTAAACGTGGGGTAGAGTTCACTCCTGGCGTGGGACTGGTAAGAGGAAAAGAATATTATAAAGACCAGCCAGCAGCAGATATCATAGCAAAGCAGATAGTCGGTGCAACAATAGCTTTATATTTAATATACAAAGTAGAAGACGATGAAATAATCGGTAAAGCCCCAGAAAACAAAAATGAAAGAGAGGCGTTTTACCGCCAGGGTAAAAAGGCATGGTCTATAAAAGTTGGGGATAAGTGGGTTCAATACAGAAGGATTGAGCCTTTCAATACGGTGATAGCATCCGTTGTCATAGCCCGTGATGCAATGAAAAAAGAAAAAGATGAAGAGAAAGCAACCGAGATATTTTTCAGAACCAGTGAAGGGATTGCAGAAAATTTACTTGATGTCAGTTATTTACAGGGTGTCTCCAGCTTTTTGGATAAACATGAAAAGAGAGAGGGAATGTTTCAACGGCTCGGTTCTAGTTTTGTTCCATACTCTGGATTCTGGCGTTCCATTAATCGTTCAGTTGAGGTGCTTACAGAAGGCGAAGCAAAATACAGACCAGCGAAAACTTTCTTTGATGCATTAACCCAGGTGATCCCAGGGCTATCCAAAGATGCACCAGCAAAATTAACTGTCTGGGGAGAAGAAGTTGTCCTTGAAGGCGGTGTGTTCAGGCAGTGGCTTCCTTATAAATGGTCAGAACAAACTAAAGACCCACTGGAATTAGAAATGCAGAGAGTGGGTATTTATCCTGGGCTTCCAGGCAAGAGGGTGATTATACGTGGTAACGAAATAGAATTCCCTGATGATTTTTACAGGGACTATTGTATAGACTTTGGCAAAAGAGCAAAGATAGCATTAGAAAGAAACCTGCGACCAAATTTAAAACCTGAAAGTGCAATTAGGCGTTATGATAATATATTAAGTAGTGAGAGAGCAAGATCACTAATAAAAGCAAAAAATGAATACCTCAAAATATACGGAAAATAAAGAATTACTGCACCGTCGGAAGCAGTGTCTGCTTAATTTCCGTTGTTAGTTATCTGTTATTATAATTACCGAGGGCGACCCATACAAGGTCAACCGTCAGTCTTTTTACATTGCCTTCTTTAACTCGATTAACCATCTTAATGACCTGACGATGTATATGATCGTCAAGCATTTCAACAGCTTCACTTGTTATCTGAAGACCTGATTTATTAAACTCACGCTTGAGTTTTGTTTTCTGTATCATTGTAATCCCCATGATTAACTGTTTACATAAGTTACATCTAAATAACGAGACACGCAAGAGAATTCTCTCGAGGAGAACTCTGTAACTGCATTAATAAATTAAGTTACGGTTATGATTCTATGACTGTTTCTTTCTTTTCACGGAAACTGGTAGGATTGAACTTACAGATTACGAAACTTTCCTTTAGGCGATCAGTTGCCCTGGAGCCATAGATATTTTCGATTTCCAGGGAATCAAGATTAGTGGTAATAATGGTTCTGGTTCTGTCGTGCCTTTGTATATATATGTATCTTGATATAATCAAACCGCCGAAGTAATCGTGAGAGGCTGCTGTACCTGGTCGCTCATCTCCCAGGTCATCAACAAACAGGCATTCCTTATCGAATTCTCTGTTGTGCGTTTTTATAGCATCCCACTTGTCAGTGTAATCGCTTTGTATATATTTAAGATAAGTTTCATAAAATGGTTTGACGGCTATGCATTTCCAGGGAAGCGGATTAGTATTGACAATATGCTTTGCCAGGTAGGTCTTACCGCAGCCGACCACGCCAGTGAACAGGTAGTGGAAAGGATTGCCGTTACTTAGATCCTGCTCCACCCTTTTGATAATATTGGGATTGTTGATATCATATCCCTCTGGAAACATTGTTAATGGGTCTTGGATCTTTCTGAATTCACTCATTAGAATTCTCCTTTTTTATCATTGACCTGTATTCTTTTCTTATTCGTTTATATTTTTCCTTTAGCACCATCTTTTCATCTTCGTTTTTTTCCCTTACTTCCAGGTGTGAGTACAATTCAATACCATCTAAACTTTTTCTGTTTAAAAAATCTATAAATTCAGTTGCTCTCATTAGATTCCTCTGTAGATAAACATATCTCTGTGCATGGGGTAAGGCTGTACACTTTCTCAACCACTACCTTCCATATCTGGGAGTCATCGTGCCAGATAACGCCATTGCCAGAGTCCATGATAAACTTCAGCATATTGTCGATGTCTGGCTTATTAGTATATATAACAGGCGCATTGGGTTTTAACTCACCCGCAAATTTGCCAGTTCTAAACCACTTTTTAGGATAAGGCATACAGAACCTCACATTTAGCGTAATTGCGCCCATATAGGGCGATTTAGGGGCTTCTGAATGCATTAGCGCAAGAAAGTCACGCTTATCATTCACAGATGGATCATATGTAAAGCCTTTCTTGGTGTGTCTGTGGCGTTTCTGGGCTTTGGGGCTGCCTTTAACTGTGAACGTGCAGGTTTTCATTGATTCTTCTTACGCATACTTTGATTAAGGGATCATCTATCAAACACATCTTTTTGGTCTGAATTATCCCAACTGATAATTGCATCCCTGTACTCTTCGCTCTTTCGATGCCTTAATTCATACACCTTGCCCCTGAGATCTAAATTCTCTTCCTGGAGCTTACGGCGCATCCTGCGTATTGACTGTTCATTGGGCAGGTCGCCTTTGGTATACATCTCTAAAAATGTTTTTATAACGTCAAGCTCGTACTGCTGAAACCTGTGTTTCAATTGACTGTTCAATGTCATCCACCAGATATTTGCGACCAGCTTTAAGTCATCATCCCGTAAATGGGAGTTATGCTTTAATAGGTTCTCTATGATCTCTTGGTAGTTATTCATATTAAAAAATCGGGGAGCAGGTTCATGGAGTAAAGACCTACTCCCCTCTTGAGGCAAACGGTAGATGCGGGTATAGCGGGATGAAGGATAATATGTCCACCGTCAGCCTTTTATAGTCATTTGTTCTTGTTCAGAATCTTCCTCGCTTGTTTCTTCAAAGTCAGGTGGGATGGTTGCCGTAGAGTTATCCTCCTGGTATTCCACCTCCGTAGTATTTAATTCTTCATCAGCTTCCTGAATGACGGTATGCCGCACTTCATCTTCAGGAAAATCATCGATATGTGCGGCTTCATTCATAAGTATACCATGTTCAGTGGTAGCTTTCGGCAGTTTCTTGTCACATAGCTGTCTGATCACGGTCTTGAATGCCATTGCATCAAAGTCTGTCTGCCAGGGCGATGACTTGGTACTGTATGCTCTGGAAAACTGTTTAGCGTGTTTAATCACATCATCTTTGCTCATCACCTGGAAAGCAACACCGCCGTTTTTGAGTTCTGCCAGTGCGTAATACGCATAGGGCAGTCCACGATCCGTAAGCAGGTTGGGCGTATGCTCAAACTCAATGCCCTTCGTAGTCTTCTTATATACGAAATGATCATTCTCGCAGACCTTGTCAAAGTCCAGGGTCTTCAGCATACCAGTGTTCCAGGCTAACTTCATAAGACCTCGATATTCTATGAGGAACTGGACATTATTGCCGAAAGGGATCAGGGCTGCCTCGCTCAACGGCGAGTTAGGCTCAAGACCATATCGAGCTGATTCCATCATTGCCTTTAGGACGGAATTAATATTGCATTGCTGTAACTTCGGTGTCACAGCTATAGCCGTCAGACAGGCAGAGATATATCTCTTTGCTGTCAAATCGCCTTTGGGCAGGGCGTTATTGATCTGATTAAAGAATTCACGGCTCTGAATATGCTCTTTAAGGTCAGTTTGCTGTGCAGTCATGGATATAGACTGCCGTTTTGCTGATTTTATATCTACCATTTTATACCTCTTCCATTTTTTTAAGGATGAAACGGCGTACTCCGTTTCTGCTGTTCATGTATTTCTCGTAAAGGTCAGGGTTGTCTGTCTTGAACTTGACCCTGTCAAAGTATTTATGATTTCTTGATAATTTCCAGGTCGCAAGGGCAGTGCCGTTATATTCCAGCAGCTCACTGCTTCCCAGAGTTTTCATTAATTCAAGTTTAGCCTGTTTGATCTGGTTATCTATATCCTGCTTATTCCCATTAAGGTTGTGGAGATTGCGGCAGATATAGTATATGCTTTCATCGGCAACCTGAATGCTGTCAGGATCAACGTCCCTGAAGACTTTTTTCGCATCTGCAAGGGATACTGGTTCTGGCGGGATCTTTTTCAGCACATTGTTTTCCCAGAAAGAGACCAGTTCATCTTTCATGTCATTGATAAACTTATCGTCCCGCTCATATTTTTCGATGATTAACTGCTTGTTATACCCCAGTGATAGCGAGGCATAATATATATATGGCGATTCTGTGATCATCATCTGGTGCTGGAGCTGGACAAAGTAGTGATCTGGTATCTCACCGTCCCAAGGCTGTGCGGAGGTCTTATATTCAACGGGAACCTTTTCCCCGATAACCATGCCGTCAAGATTGCAGGTCAGGTAATCATAGTCCTTATGTATCCTGATCTTATTGTCCTGCTTGACGGTTAAGCCTGTCTGTTCCATGAACAGCTTCCGCAGTATCGGCTCAAGGTCTCGTCCCAGGCGCATAGCCAGGTTGTCTTCAATAGGATCACCGCCGTAAACAAGATCGTCCCATACATCAACTTTCGACTTCCAGGGATTAACGCCCAGAACGGCAGCAGATTGGGAGGCTCCGATGGACGGGTGTTCTTTCCTGTCCTTCAGCCATGCTTTATATGATTTGGGTGCTTTGCGGTATCTCATTGTGTGAAACCAGATTTAAAAAATCTTTCAAATCCTTCTACAATTTTATCCCATGCAGTAGGCTTACCTTTTCTGCCGTATGGGTTTGGTGGGTTCATGCCCTTGAACCAATTGGGGTTGCCTCTCTTTTTAGACTTCTTTTTTTCCATGAGTTCCTCTTGTTTAGTTTACAAATTCTTCATGATATTACATCTGTTTACATAAATCATGCAAGTACAAAATACTATTCTTCTGGGACAACCAGCTCTACAGCATGATTGTGAGAGACATTATTTGTTGACTGGTTTGTAAGCAGCCTGAATTTATTGATCAGTGTATTGAACAGGGATATAAAATTATGCATATCCTGTGGCTTTCCGTTAACCAGATTCTTATAATCTACAGAGGACATGGCTTGAGTCATGCGGATCAGTTCCACCATCATGCTTGTGGACAGGTAGTTCATTCCCTGGAGCATAGTGGTAGACTGCTGTGCCATGATCTCCTCTTTTTTCTCCCACCAGCCTCGCAGGGTTGACTTCGGGATGTCCAGCATTTGTTCTACCCTGCGGAACAGGGGTTTCAGTTCGCCAGTTTCCTGATCTTCTTTTTGGAATGCCTCCATAAACATCAGTGCCAGATGCTGTTCATCGATCCTGTATTTGCCGTTTCTCTTAACTAACAACGGCTCGGTATCGAAGACAGGCTCATTCAGTTCCAGTGGTTTCATGTTATCTACCACCAGACCGAGTGCCTGACCCTGCTCTTTGACAAATATAATTTCCTCTTCGGATTGTTTATAAGCTAATTTTTGCTTGACTTTATCGGCTCTTTCTTTATCCATTCTGCTTGGAATATAAAAAATTTTGGTGTAAAATAAAAGCTGTCGTTAGTCACTCATACTCTACGGCGAATTCCTCATATGCGCTGTCGATGTTGTGCTGATCTACCCCTATATACCGCAGTGTGTGGTCGGGGTCTTTGTGATTCAGCATCTTCATGACCAGTGCGAGGTCTTTAGTTTTTGTATATACATTATAGGCTAGTGTTTTTCTCATGCTGTGTGTGCCGAAATTCTCTACCCCTGCATAGACGGCAGCCTGTCGCAGTATTACATAAGCCCTGATCCTGTCGATAGCCCTGGAGGGGTCTTTAAAGGAAAAGAACAGATAGTCATCATCCTCCAGTTCATAATACTCGACATATTCTGCAAGGACGGGTCTGATCTTGCTGTTCAGCCTGATCTTTTTAAGAACACGGTTCCTGCGCTTGATAGTTTTTGACTCGAATAGATCTAAGTATTCCTTCAATTCTCCACCGCCGTTAAAAAGATACTTCACCTTCAGCCCCAGTATGTCCTTGATCCGCAGACCAGTGTTCAGTCCAAACTTGAGCAACAGGGGATCACGCATATTGCCCTTGCGCTCCAGAAACTGGAGCATGACTCTGATCTGATTGTTGTCTTTAATAGGTTGTACAGTCATTATAAATCTCCATATTTAATTAGTTACAAAATGCCTCGCTAGGCAGAAAGGCAGTATAAGACCACCCTTCTGCGCTATAACGGGCTTCTACGGGTATCCTGTGGCGTTTATCGGGCATTGTGCTTTAAATTGTTAAGCAGCTTGTTGACCTCTATTGCCGATGCTTTCCAGCCTTCAGCA
>Ga0114906_1000993_pt1 | contig 15242 bp, 13 predicted proteins | sample MalvirDeepMed_M9_FD_89687 | JGI IMG/M metagenome (GOLD analysis project Ga0114906, IMG submission 89687) | Marine viral communities from the Global Malaspina Expedition - Malaspina viral metaG DeepMed_M9 | ecosystem: Environmental > Aquatic > Marine > Oceanic | place: Mediterranean Sea...
CCGCAAGGTTCGTGTGGTTCTGCATAACAAGCATCATTACAACAATGTGGTTCTTCAAGTGTGCAACCACATCCATTATTACAGTCATAATTTGGACAATCTCCTATATTGCCAAAGTCACATGGGTCTACTGGATTTCCATCTTCATCACAGCAAGGTGTTGGGTCACAAGTACCACAAGCGCCTGGTACTGTACAATAACCACCACAACAAATTTTATCTGGTGAACAACACGCGCCTCCACAACATCTATCTGGTGGACAACAACCATCACCCCCACAACAAACAGTATCTGGTGGACAACATCCACCTTGACAATTTGGACAACCTCCGCCCTCACATGTTGGCATACAATCAGTACCACAGCAAGTTTCGTCATCAGCACAACAATTGCCACCACAAGATGGACTACAATCATCACATTCTGCACAAGGTGGGCATATATTACACGGAGGTTCGCCGCCTGCACGGTCTGGACAAGGGTCTGTACATTGTGTACCACAACAAACTTGTTCCCCTATACATTCATTATCGCTTCCGCAATGTGGAGGAACACACGATCCCCCCTCTACATTACATTCACTTTCATCACCATAATATTGTCCATTGTAAAATGCACATTGCGAATCGGTTATTTCTAAACAGAATCCACTAACGCAACAAGCACCAGTTATACCACCGACACATGTACCATCACAATCTCCATCAAGTCCAGGCGCGCCTGGAGGACCAACTGGTCCTCTGCATCCATCAATGCCAGGCAAGCCTTGCTCACCAACAGGTCCTACTACAACAAATGGTGAACCTTCACAATCCGTTACTCTACCAGATTCGTCTGTAAACTCTGGAAAGAATTGCTCTGTTTTTTGTAATACTTCTTCGCTTACTTCGTCTTGTTTTATATCCAATAATGCTTGTTTAAGTTCTGGTGTTGCAAAGATTGATCGAACAATCTGACCAATAATTGGGTCTGCAATTGCATCTTTTGTAAGTCTTGAACTTGCAGCATATTTGTCAACTACTTTTTTTGCTTCACAATAATTTAAATTATCTTCTTCGATTAAGTCTTTAACACAGCCAATAAACTGGTTAATAAAACAACTTATGACTGCATCGGCGTTGGCGGTGTTACATACACATCCCACCAGCCCAACAACGCCAGAATTTGCGGCGATATTACTACCGCAAGTAGTATAGCCATCCTGGCAATCGCCCGAACAAGGATTTAACATTCTATCTAAACAAACATCTCCTGCTCCCATTAAACTTCGGAACACCATAGAGAATTTTTCGTGATTCAAACCAGTAATAGTTTTTAATGCACTGGTATAAGAACCTGCTGTAGACAGCCGTTGGAAGAATTGGTCGATGCTGCCCACTTCAGAACCAGATAATTTATTAGTGTGTACTTCTAATGCATCCAACCAATAAATCAATAGTTCTAAGAGATAAATTATATCTTGTCTTTGTTGAGCAGAAAGAAAGAAGCATTCACTTCCACTACACGATGGACAATTTCCTTCATCATCGAGTACAGCAAGAGATAAACCATTAAACGCTTCTATTTCTGATAAACAGGCTTCACGGCAGGTTTGAATCTTTTCTGCCATTGGATTTCTTAAACCCCTACCAGTCATAACTGTATGGATAGCCTTTCTCTGTTCGTTAGTCAGAGTTTCAAAAGGTATCTCTATTGTGTCTGGTAAGTTTAATATTGGCATAATATACTTTACACCCTATGGAATTTAAAAGATATCACCAACTTCGGGAATATCTACAATATCTGTAAATTTCGGAACGTCGATGTTTGGACCAACAAGATCAGGACTGGGGTCTGGTATTTGTTTTAATAAGTCTTGAGCATCTGCTCCCATACCTTGAACCTTAGCACACAAATCGGCCAACGGGTTCGGTATATTTAGTTGATGTAATATATCATCTGCCGCTGCCATTGCTTCTTTTTTCCAATCAATATCATCAATGTTTGGTATTCCTGCCATTTCCATTAAACCAGTAAAAGTAGGAATACCAGAGAACATTGATTCTGGGTCTAATTTTCCTGGCAGACTTGATAATCCCGATGCAGAAAGAAGGCTTTCAAGATTTGGAAGGCTCGGCATACTAGAAAGACTCATAACACCATCAATATCTTTTAATAAGTTTTCATTACACAGTGGATGTTCTGTAATTAAATCGGCTGCATTAGTAGCACGAATAACAGAATCTGGATGCGGTATATCGGGCGAAGGAAATTTTGGTGTTATGTTGCGAGGTAAATCGCTATATCCTGATTCAAAAACCATTTTAATATCCTCCCGGCGCTGCCGGCGCACCTGCGCCGCCTGCGGCGCCTGCTGCTGCACCTGCGGCTTGACCTTGTGGTGTTGACATTGCTGCACCAGCCGCCATACCCATAACACCTTCTGCATCAAGACCCCCGAACGGTCCGGCGGGCCCGGCACCACCTCCAGCATAGCCTGGGTGGTTCAGATGAATATCTGGTCCTGCATTCATATAAGTGTTCTTACCAGATTGTGTTCTGAGTTGTCCGTCTACTCTTAAATTATAGTCTCCGCTCACATAATGTTCAAAGTTACCATTTACATGTGTGTAGAAACTTCCATCTGCAAGTTCTACATTCATATCACCTTTGGTGATTTTAGTATTAATCTGTCCTTCTTCTACATGAATATTTAAGTTTGCACCTTTACCAACATGTATATCAAAGTTTCCAAACTTTGGGGCTCCTTCAGGAGATTCATCTTGGTTAATAAAAATCTTACACGCTTTGTCTACTGTAACATTTGCAAAACCATCAATGTGCATATTACTATTCTTAAAAACTGTAGTATAACTATCATTTACAACTTTCAAAACTCTATCACCGTTTGGATGAATTTCTTCATTAGTTCCTGTTCTATGATAACGATGAAGTCTTTCTCTATTTGGTGTATCATCTACTTCCATAATATGACCAGATTCACTTTCATAAACATGGTTATGTGGATACTTTGGGTCATATGCAGTTTTTGGTTCAGTCCATTTTCCTTTTGGATTTTCTTCTGCTGTACTTTGACTAGCAATACCTGCCTTTACCGGCATACAAGTAATGTCAGCAGTTGGAACATTATCATCTAAAAGTCCACCCTCGCCTACTTCTCTTTTTTGTTTCTTTCTTGGAACAATTGTTCCGTCTACTACACCGCGAGATAAACGATTTGTATCTGGTTCATTTAATGCCCATTTCTTAGGATATCTTTGTGCATAATCGTTATTAACAATTATTGCACCATTACCATCATAATAATATTTGTGAACCTTTAATCCTTTCCCCTTCATATTTCCTCTTGGGTCTTCTGTGAGTTGCCCTGATGCGACATATGGACATCTCCATCCAAAACAACCAGGCTCAATTTCCGATTCTACTGTCCTTGGATCATTAAATCCCTTTTCAACATTTGCTTCTTTTTCTGGAATACCACCAATCGAACCCATTATTACTGGTTCTTGTGCGGATTCTCCATCACGGAAAAATCCCATAACCCAAGAGCCAGGAACGAGTCCAGTTGGAGAAGAACCAACACCACTAATTGCGGCACTTGTAATTGGTTGTAGTGGATATGCCCAAGGCAAATCTTCTGTTGCAATTCCCTCTGGACTTTTATCTTCGGTGTGCCATCCCAAACAACGAACACGACACCTACCAAGCATTAAGGGGTCATCGACATCTTCGACAACACCCTGCCACCATATAAATCCATCTTTTCCCATAAATTGTTGCATAATTTAGAATCCCATTTTCTTTAACTTTGTAATTGTACTTGCCGCATCTGTATGTAATATACCAACACCGCCTGAGGCATTCCATTCTTTAATATTTTTTGAATGGTCATCAATCAAAATATTTGGTTGACCTTTATCATTAAGAGCGTACCGTCTTTTTTCTTTTCTTTTAACAATATAAGCATCAACTCTGCCAATGTTTTTTTTAATCCATTGTTCTTTGTCGCTTCTAGCATTTGGCATCCATTCTTTTGGATACGCAGATAAAATTTTTGGATTATGTGTTCTGATAAAGTCCCAAAGTTTCTTGCCATCTGACATCCACTTTAAGTCTCTGTATAGGTGTGGAGATTTTTTAGTCAGTTCTATCTTTTTGTCTCCTGACTCTGGTTTGTTCCAATAGTTTTGGTCAGTAAATGATTTACCAAGAACCTTTTCAGCACCACCTAAAAAGTCTGAAAGAACTTGGTCCATATCGCAATAAATTTCTGGTAAAAGGTTTTCTTTTTCTTCAGTAACGGATTCGTCGGATTGGAATATACCTGCATTCTTTAGAGTTCTTGGAACATTGTCTACAATCCATTTCATAGCCTGTGCCCGCAAACCAGCATCGGATGTCATTGCTTTTCCTGGCTCTTTCAAAGTTAGATATTTAAAATCTTTAATAATAACTCTGTCTGTACCATATTTGCTTCTTTGATGTCCACTAAATTCATTACCATCAGCATCTTTGAAAAATACAGTATGTTCTTTACCACCAAGAATGATGTGAACCGAACCATTTATTCCGGCCGGTGTTCCATTGTTTAACATTTGCCACATATTAGTTGAAGCACCTTCGTGTGTGTCTAGCATAATTTGGTCTGATACAACTCTGCCCCGCTTTGGGTCACGATTTTGTTTTACTGCAATTGCATAATTTGTTAATACCCAAACGACATGAAGATTTATTGGATTATATCCAGCCTCCATTAATGCAGGAAGAAGAGCATCGATATCACTTTTCTCTCTGTATGAAATATCAAATAATATATTTGGCAGTCTACCAAGTTTGGCTTGAGATAACATCAAATCTAAAGTTTTACTTTTAATTCCTTTATCTTTTACCCACTGATGAAGAGTAGAAACATCATCAGGATTTTTTAAGTCTAGTGATTTAAGTTCTGGATATTCATTTTTAAGGGCAGCAATTCTTAAGAACATTCCCTTCCACTCATCAACATCCCGCTTTTTAAATTTCGCACCCTGCAAGAAATGTGTTCTAGCAAAACCTTTACCACTACCTGCACCACCAACTAGAAATACAATCTGACCATAGTTAGCACCCTTGCCAACGATAATTTCTTTTTCGTTGAGCAGATGCAGCCCTTCAGATATTTCATTGTATTGTGAGAATTCTAATGCCATTTTTTATTCCTGTGCTTACTGGTTTACTACTGGTCCATTAATGTTTTCCATTGCCTCTAAGAAATTAGAACTAGAAGAATATACTTCTTCCATAGAATCTTTGCTGAGTTCCATATTCATCCAATATCCGTCTGGTGTAAGATTGTGTTGTACAGATGTTACTAAATATTTTCCGTTAATATATTTATTATATTTTAAATCTTTTCCTACTGCTGGTTGTAATGGAGTGTGGGTAAGGTGTACTACATCTCCAGGCGATCTGCGAGAATCTCCAGAAACATTAATATTAATAATATTTGCTCCTATTTGTCTAATTAAAGATTTTCTATTTAACAACCATTCTGCATATTTTTCATTTTGTTCTATTGTATCTCCACCGTGTAATTTGTTTTTTTGATTAAGATTTTTATGAATAGGACAAAAATTAAAGGAAGTATTATATTCTTTGCTAAATTTATCTATACCTTGTGCAATAGGATAATTTTGTTCTATATGTTTAGTTTTTGAAAAATTACTTTTCAATTGAAATTTTTTAAGTTTATACTTCTTTCGAACTATGTCGTGTGTTAATATTGAAGAACCGTACATTCCTTTTACATTTTCGTCAAGTCTGTTGCCAGGTTCTTCAAAAATTAATCTTTGAATATTTCTCATTTCGTAGCCAGGATCACGAAAGTTAGCAGGTGCTTCACGATATCGTCGTGGCATATAAAAGTATTCCATTCTTGGCTTGCTCCCTATTTTGAACAAGTCCTCTATAGTGGTTAGATGATGTCCATCTCTATTTTGAAAAAATATATAATTAGAAGCATTATCATTATCTTTCGGAGTAGCACGGGTCAATAACCAATTAATTGCATCGAAAGGATGCCAATTAGGAATAATAAATTTTCTCTTTTCTTTATTTGTTGGTAAAATAGTGCTTAATTTATATTGAGAGGCAGAACCATCTGGTTTTAAGTAATCGTTGTATATTGTTTCTATAATATTATCAATACTATCATAAAAAGACCTGCTAACTTTAGTATGAATGTTTTTGAATTGTTCAGCAGAAACACCCTGTAATGTTATTGCTTGTTTTTTTCCAACTGTAGATATATTTTTTACACTTATCCTATAAATATCAAAGGTATATTTAATGTCTTTATCGCCTGGAAGTGAAAAAACTGCTTTTAGTTTTTCTCGTTGACCCACAATTGGAAGATGTCTACAAATATCATTGGTATCGTGAAATGAAACACTACAACTCATGGTATTTGAAAACATATCTTCGTAAATAGACATTCCTACAAAAATAGTAGTAATATCAACTTCGCCACCAGAAGGAGAAGAAATCGTTAATGTTTTTAATCGATAGTTATTGTCACCAGCATACTTGTCCAGTAACTGGTTTGCTTTGCCAGGATTATTGTCCTCAAAGTGAGACAGCCCCTTTTTTGTTGGGTCGGTATTTTCTGGCATTATTTAACAATCCTTTCAAATTCATCCATAACGGTAGGAACATAATCATCTCTTAAAATTTTTACTATTCTTTTCGTTTCGTTTAATCTTCTTTCATATTCTTGATTCGTAACTACAGAATGGGTAATTGTACTTGCATCTAAACTATTTACATAAGAATATAAAATTGTATTTCCAAAAGTTGCTCCTGATAAACCGCCCTCCGAATTTACAAAAGTAGAACCAGTTGAACCAATAGCAACTTGTAAGCCTGTTACAGGAGGAGTTGCAAGTGGGTCTAGTGGATTGTAAAGATAATCTGTATTTGCATCTTCAAAATGATGAACTGCTTGTGAATGAAGATCAACTAGTCTTGTAATAGTACCAACAGAAGAATTTGTTTTTCCTGTAATGATATCACCTACAGCAAAAGTTAATGGAGAAACAATATTATACAAAACTAATTTTCTATAAGTTGGGTCATAATATTTTACAAGACCCCTAATAGTTGCATGTTTTGTTCCATCCCTACTGCTTACATAAACTTCTTCATCTTTTGCAAAATATAAGTTTTCGTCATTTCCAAGATAAAATGCTTTGCCTGGATATTTGTCATCTGTAAATTTTTCAAAAGAAGCATCACTCAATGGCCATTGGAAATATGGGTCAACTATTTCATTCAATAAAAGTATAATCCAGTGAAGATTAGTATCACCTAAAAATTTATGTGCAACAACTTCTGGTGTTTCGCCATCTTTAATAATGTAGTCATAAAATAAACTTGCTTCCTCACGAAGTTCTTCACGAAAAACAATTCTTCTAAGAATATCAACAACAAGTTTTTGATTGCCGTCCTTCTTAATATCATAGAGTGTTACTGGAAATTTATCAAAAAATGCCATTATTCTCCTCCTCGGAGGTCAATACCATCTAATTCCATAAGACTGTTTCTGGATTGCAAGGACAATTCAGTTAATTCGAGACTAACTTTTATGTGTGTTGGGGCACTTGTATTTTTAAATGCAGACCACATATTTGCATTTGTATAATTTACGGCTATATTAGTTAATGCACACCTATCTATTTTTGCAATATATTTATTTTCTTTTCCGTGTGATACAAAATAAATTTGAAATTCAGATGGATAAGTATAAAGTGAATTTGCTCCTTTATATAATTCAGGTGCAGCGTGATATTTAAATAATTGTATAATAGCATTTGCATTTTCTGATTCGTCTATATCTCTTGGAGCAAAATCAAATTCAAAAGTAAATGTTCTCATACTTGGCTCATTAAACATTGTTTCTTTTCTTGGATTTGAAACTCTTCTATTACTGTGTTGTATCAATTTTCCAATATTCTCAGAACCAGTCATAGCACCAATACCACCCACTATATCAGTTAGTCCTTTTTCTAATCCTTCTTGCCATCCCCCCTTCATCATTTCTCCTACTGCTGACTTTTGAAATGATACTGTTTCCCAATTCCAACCATCAGTCATAGAAATAGATTGTGGAAAGGGAACAAAGAGAGAATCTTGGTTTAGTTTTTTTGCTCTTGAATAAGTAGTATCAGTAAAAAATGCACCCACGATGCTGGTCGCATTTTCTATTGCCGCATCCTGTAACCGCTCTTTTCTGTCGGTATGATACCTGCTCTCATCTCCTGGCTTAACACCCTGATCTCTTAAACGCTTTTCATTTGCCTGCATCCTGGCGGATGCCGACGCCATCCGTTGGGCAGCCCCTTCCCGATCATCGTCGCCTGCTTTTGGTTGATTAGAGGCTCTTGAAGAATCTAAATCTCTAAGCATGTTTCCTTCTGCACTGCTATCAACAGTAGAAGAAGATGTAGAGCCTGTTCTAGTATTACTTCCTAAACTTGCTGACGAGTTCGAATAAATACGAAACACCATAAAGTGTTGGTGTTCTTCTGATTCGCCCAAATCTTTAGGAAATTTAACTATGTTTTGTGCCATTATTTTCTCCTAGATACATAATATGTATGCCGTACAAAGGAAAATTCCGACCTAAATGCCCACATAAATATATTGGTGACCCTACAAATATTATTTATCGTTCTTTGTGGGAGCGTCGATTTATGGTATTTTGTGATGAAAAAGAATCCGTCATAGAATGGGGTTCTGAGGAATTATTTATTCCATATAAATCGCCAATCGACAATAAATATCACAGATACTTTGTTGATTTTATCATAAAGACAAAGAACAAGAAAGGTTTTGTTGAAACTCGTTTAGTTGAGATTAAACCAAAGAAACAATGTTCTCCGCCAACTCGACCAAAACGAAAAACAAAACGATATATTGAAGAGGTAAAAAATTGGGGCATCAATAGCGCCAAATGGAAAGCAGCAAAAGAATTTGCTGAAAATAAGGGATGGAAGTTTCAAATTCTAACTGAAAAAGAATTATTTACAGGTAACAATAATGGCTAAAAATAAATTGACTGAAGATAGCATTTTTGATTCTTTTCAGAAACTTAGAAGAGATGCGAATGTTCCATTAGACAGTTTCGAGTGGTTTCGTAAAACTATAAATGAAAATATTCGAGTATCAAAAGTACAACATTTAAGAGACCAGATAATATCTGACCCTACCAGAAATAGCAAAAGAAGACTGTTTGAGGGTTTCTTGTATTTTTTCTTTTACAACGAACCAGAATACAAAACTACCCTTCCGTTTTATGATACATTTCCTCTTGTATTATTGTTGTCTAGAGAAAAAAGTTCTTTTTTTGGTATTAATTTTCATTATATTCCACCAAAAAGAAGATTATTTATGTTTATGCAACTACAGAAATACAGACAAAATAATAGAATAATGCTTCCATATAGTAAAATGATAAAAGACAAAAAATGGAAGATATTCAAATCCTGTTTTCGCCAATATAATATCAAAAGAATTCAGGGAAATTGTATAAATATACCAGCAGAAGATTGGCCCATTGCTATCAATCTCCCCGTAGAGAGATTTAAAAAAGTAGGAAAGAAAGCAATTTGGAGCAACACATTAACGGAAGAAATGTCATAAATGCCAGCACCTAGAGTACCAAGCAATATAAGTGATTGGAAGGCCTCCTTTGAGGGGGTTGTTAAACCCAGTCTTTATGAAGTAACTTTTGCGGGTGGCGGCTTTGAAACTGTCATGCAAGCCTTTATACAACATGCAGGTTGGGACAGCACTTACAGAAAAAAACTTACAGTTCTTTGTGAAACGGCATCTTTTCCAGGCGAAGCAATCAGCACACAACCAAACAGAATATATGGTCCTATTCGTGAATTTGCATATGAAAAATTATATTCAGGTGATTTAAGTTTAATATTTAGATTAGACCACGATATGAGTCTTAGAAGATTTTTTACTGCTTGGCAACAACATATTAATGAAGCCGACACTGCTGATTTTTCTTACTATAATGACTATGTTTGTGATATAGGTGTATTTCAATATCCTACCAAACAATCCGAAGGACCAATTGGCACTGGAGCAGACGGGACGGTAATCCAAGGCCCAATTGATGATACACCAATCTATGGCGTAAGAATTGTAGAAGCATATCCAAAAAGCGTAGGTCCTATCGAAGTAGGATACGAACAAAGAGATACATATATGAAGCAACAGGTAGATTTTGCTTTTAGACGATGGGAAGAAATCCCATTATCTCAACTTTAAATAATTAGGAGAAATTAATTATGGCTTTACCAAAAATTGCTACCCCTTTCTATGAATTGAAACTCCCCTCTACAGGTGAGACAGTCAAATATCGTCCATTTTTAGTCAAAGAAGAAAAACTTCTTCTTATGGCTATGGAAGGCGGAAAGCAAAAAGAAATTGCGAATGTAGTAAAACAAATTATTAATAATTGTGTTGACGGAAAAGTTGATGTCGATACATTAGCAATGTTTGATATTGAATATTTGTTTTTACAACTTAGAATTCAATCGGTTGAAGATACCGTTGATGTTAATATTGGATGCGACAAGTGTGCCGAAAAGATTGGCGTAAAAGTTGATCTAAAGAAGGTCAATGTCAATTTTCCAGAAGAAAACCAAGAATTTAAAATTCAGTTGACCAGTGATGTAGGACTGGTAATGAAATATCCCACTTTAGATATGATGAGTGGAATGAAGCCTGGAGCAGAAGCATCTCCAGAGTTCGTATTTGATACAATTTCAAAATGCATTGATTCGATTTATGATGAAGAACAAATTTACAACGATTTTAGCAAAAAGGAACTTGATGACTTTATAGATTCATTACCACAAGAACAGTTTAAGAAAATTTCTGAATTCTTTGAAAAGATGCCAAAACTACAGCACGATATTAACTTTACTTGCCCAAAGTGTAAGAAAAAGAACACTGCTACTTTGGTAGGACTACAAGATTTTTTCGAATCTGCCTCTCCCATAACAGTCTGACAAATATGATTAAGACTAACTTCGCTATGATACAACACCACGGCTGGAGTCTTGAGGAGGTAGAGGCGATGATGCCGTGGGAAAGAGACATATATGTTGTGTTGTTAAATAAGCATGTGGAAGCAGAAAACGAAAGAATTCAGAAACAGAACTCACAAATAAATTCAGCAAGACGAAGATAAAAAATGCCAAGCGAATTCCCACCAAATCCCGAAAGAGATAAAAAACTCGATGAAGTTACCAAGAAGGTAGTGGCCGAGTCTGAGGGTACTCGCAAGTCTGTTGAAAAAGGTTTTAAAGATTTTGAAAAACCTCTTAGTAAATGGCACGACACCGCTAAAGAAATAGAAGAAGCATTTTCAGGATTTTCCAAAGAACAAATAGGGCAACTTGCACGGTCTGCAATGGCTATGGAAAGTTCGTTAGAGCAATTTACCAAAGCCCGTTTACATGCAGAGACTAAGTTTAGTGGTGATTTAACTGCGGCATTTAGAGAAACTCAAAAATGGGCAGACAGAACAAGTTTTGATATTGCCGTTCAAGCACAAGACAATCTCAGACAAATAAATGACCATAATAAAGCCCTGACTGAAGAGTTCGGGGAAATGCAATCGGCAGAAGGTTCATTTCTTGAGCAAAGACTTCTAGACTTACAAAAAGAGTTGTTGACTGCTGACCAAGAAAAAGCAGGCATCATTATGGGTGAGATGCGGGCAATTAGACAGTCCGATCACAATTTAAATGAAAAAGAAGCCGCACGAATTGAGTCTATTGCAACAACTCTAGAAACTGGTATGGGCTCTCTGACCAGTTCGGGTAATGTATTATTCCAGTCCGTAAAGGAAGCATTGCCTTCTTTAGATAAGTTTGCTGAAAATATTCTCGGTGGTGGTATTTTAGGAAAAACTGCTGGTATTCTGATTCGAAAGCGTCGAGCGAGCAAAGAAGCAAAGGCAAAAGTCGCAGGTGAGATTGAACAGAAAAGACAACAAGATGTACAGGCTGAAGAACAGCGAGTAGAAGCCGAACAAGCCCAAGCAACGGCACCGATGAATGAGGAAGAAGAAGCCGAAATGGCTCGATATCAAACCGCCCTCGGAGCGGGCACAGCAATCCACATGGGAGGGGAAAAGGGCGGCGAAGAGATATCAACCGCAGATATCGAGCAACGAACTCTTGAAGCAATAGAAGAGATGAATTCAAATCTGATTGATGGATTGGGCGTAAAGAGTCCAGGCTTCTTGTCAGAGTTACTCGCGTTTATGCAAGATAATGCTGGTGATGATCGAGAAGAAGAGGGCGAAGAGGGAAGAATAGAAGAAAGAAGACACGATGAATTAATTGCCGCACTAGGTGCTGAGGGAGGTAAAAAAGGCGAAGGTGGTGCAGACAAAGGATTTCTTGGAATGCTTGCCGGAATGGGCAAGGCACTAGGAAAAGCAATTCGAGGTCTTCTCACAGGTATTGCTAAAGGTATTGCGGCATTTGGTACTACAAAGGTATTAAAGGGAATTCTTGCCATTGGATTACTTGGTATTGCACTCGTACCATTTGCGTATGGTTTAAAACAATTCACCGATATTAACTTTATGGAATTGATAAAGGGTGCAGGCGCACTTGTAATATTTGCTGTCGCTGCCGGAGTAATGGGTCAATTTGCATCACAAATATTAATGGGTGCGTTAGCAATTGGTGTACTTGGTATTGCACTTATACCGTTTGCGTTTGCACTAGGTATGTTTGCTGAAGTTTCTTGGGCGGATGTGTTTATTGGACTAGGAGCGTTGGTGGCGTTTGCGGTCGTTGCCGGGGTGCTGGGTATGTTTGCTCCCTTTATCTTTATAGGCGCCCTTGCGATTGCGGCATTAGGTGCTTCGTTGATACCAGCGGCGATTGCAATGCTAATGTTTGGTGCGGCTGCAACACTATTCGGAGTTGGACTGACATTTATTGCTGAAGCAATAGCATTAGTAGTGAACACGGTTGGAGATTTCCTAACAACTATTGTTGATAATTTTATTAGACTTGGAGAAGTAGGTGGCGCGGGAATGATTTCGGCAGCCGGCGGCATCATTGCATTGGCAGGTGCGTTGATTGCATTCACTGCCGCAGGTGCGGCCGCACAACTATTAGCAACAGCAAGTAGCGTTGCTGCAAGTGCATTATCATTCTTGTTTGGTACACCTGCCCCTGGTCCGTTTGAAATGCTCCAAATGTTTATTGCGTTTGGTGAAGTCGCACCAACAATGGGTGAAGGTGCAAAGGGGATTGATGAACTAACAGTGTCATTGCAGAAATTTGGTGCCGCAGAGTTTGACACGGAAAAAATTGCAGAGACTATTGGAGTTGTTGCGGGATTAGGGGCTGCTATTAAAGCCTTTATGGGCGGCGAGCCTGGTTTACTAGAAGGTATAGGAAACCTTGTTGGTGGAGCATTATCTGGTGTTGCCAGTTTCTTTGGAAGTTTCTTTGGTATGAAGAAACCAAAAAAGACTCCATTGGAAATTTTACAAAGCATTGCCCGCACAGCACCTTTTATTGCAATACTAGGACCAGCGTTAGAAAAATTTACCAAAGGTCTTATGAAACTTCTTGGATTCCAAGGTTCAAAATTCCCATCAACAATGTTTGATGATATGTCAAAAGCATTTAAGAAATTGCCTGCTAAAATGATAGACCAACAGGCAAATGCGGTGATGAGATTTGCTGATGCTGTTGGGGCGCTAGTAACCGAAGTTAAAGAATTAAATATAGCGTTTGCTGAAGGTTCCCAACTTGCACTTGTTGCTACTCAAGATGCAAATACAGAACTTAGATTTAGTGCTGAACAAGCCAAAGCAGATTACAGTTCTTCTTTGATGGCACAACCATCGGTGAATGCTCTAAGCAACACTAATGTTGTTACTAACGATTCTCAACATTTCCATATGCCAATAAATTCAAGAAACAGTGAACGCACTCTTAATGATTTAATGGCAAGAAGAAGATAATAAGAAAGGGACTCCGAAGAGCCCCTTTCCATCATCGATTTAAAATCCAAAGGTCAATTAACCTTCGTTTGCCAACTTCTCAAAGTATGAAAGGGCATCGCCGGACTCACCATCCTCTTCATCGACGGGTACTTCAGCGGCTGATGACGATGATGCATCAGACTTGGGGGGAGGGGACACGCTTGCATCTTCAGCACGGGGAGTTGCAGTAATTCCTATGCTTCGGATATCATTACCAACAACCTGATTCAACTTAGTCTTAAGTTCATCATAAGACTTAAAATTGCTTGAGTCGGTAAACTCAGAAAGAACATACTGTGTCTTCCAAAGTTCCTCTAACTTATCATCATCACCATCATACACTTTTGATGTTGATTCAAATTCTGACTTATCATAATTGATAAATCCTGCAACCTTACGAACCTTTAACTTGAAGTTAGCACCTTCCCAAAAATCAAACGGGTTGATGGGAGACTCGTCCTCAAATTCAGGATTCATAGCCTCATTAATCTTATCAAAAATCTTCTTACCATACTTGTAAAGAAAAACCTTACCTTCGTTTTGAGGGTTGGCAGGGTCGCTCACAATAAGAATGTTTGAGATGTAAGAAAGACGGCGCTTGCGATTGCGAGCAATATCTTTATCACTATCTGTTCCACTGTTCCAGAGAAGAGTATTCATTTCTGAAACTGGGTCCTTCTCTCCAAGAGTGGTACGAGAATTCTCAATGTACCAACCGCCTGGTCCCTTGAATCCGTGAGTGAAAAGACGCGCCCAAGGAATGTCTTCATTTTCACAAGCAGGCAGGAAGCGAATTACTGCATATCCATTACTAGACTTGTCGAGTTCTGGCTTCCAGAATCGGTCATCCTTGTAGGACTCCGAACCCTTCGACAACTTATTCATTTCGTCTGTTAGTTTGTCAAAGCCACCCTTCGACCTCTTTTTCAAATCTGAAAATCCCATATTAATCTCCTTGTTGTTGTGTACGATGTGTACGGGGTATTTGATTTATATACTAAAGTATACTTTATTTATGCTAAAAGTCAAGAACTTTCTTTGACTTTATCTGCCAGTATTTTTTTATATTTTGTAGTATCTTTTACAGCCACAAAAGGCTCGTAGTTTAGGCACTTCTTTTTCAATTCGTCCCAAAGTAAATCGTCATCCATATCTCGGTCGAAC
>Ga0114906_1001000_pt1 | contig 15156 bp, 14 predicted proteins | sample MalvirDeepMed_M9_FD_89687 | JGI IMG/M metagenome (GOLD analysis project Ga0114906, IMG submission 89687) | Marine viral communities from the Global Malaspina Expedition - Malaspina viral metaG DeepMed_M9 | ecosystem: Environmental > Aquatic > Marine > Oceanic | place: Mediterranean Sea...
CCCGGCGCATATTTAAATCCCGAGGGTCAAAGTAGAAGCAGGATTAATGTTGGCCTGCACGAAAATCAACAAAACTTAACTAAATCACAAAAAGTCAATAACATACTTGACGATATATTGGGAGATATATAAAATGAAACTAACTAAATCAAAACTAAAACAAATCATTAAAGAAGAGTTAGCTTCTATGTTAACTCTAGAAACAGGAATAGATGTTAATACCCGTAAGCAAGCAGAAGCCGACGGATGGAAAGATCACAAAGATGGCGGAGATCGTGCCTCTCATTGGGAAACATTTGAGGGTGGAAAATATTTAACTTACTGGCAGTTAGGATTTGACAATCGGCAAGAGGCCGAAGGGTATTAAAATGAAACTAACAAAATCAAAACTAAAACAAATCATTAAAGAAGAGATAGCCGCTGTATCTGAAGCTTTTGATTCTGATGAAAGGGCCACTGCTGCTGGATTAGAGCAAGATATAGAAGCTCGACATCATCGAGGTGATCCATACGAAGGTGACTTCGGCTATTTTAAAGATGGCCCAAAAGGCTTCGGCGATTATCCGTGGATCCAGCAGGCATTAGAAGATCTAAAGGACGAGGAGTACGCCAATAAAGCCCAGGCAATAAATGACTTAGCACAAGAGTTAGGTGTGACGGTCCGAGTTGAGGAAAAAGGCCTCGCCGGCTCGTCCAAAGAACAAACAGACGCATATTACAAAAAGAATCCTGCTGCTTTTAACGAAAATAAATAATGAAAAAAAGTGAACTAAAACAAGTACTTAAGCCTCTCGTAAAACAATGTATCAAAGAATGTTTGTTTGAAGAGGGCATTTTATCTGGCGTAATATCAGAAGTGGTAAAAGGTCTTGAAACCCAAAGAGTTGTAACTGAAGGTGTCACGATCCAAACTAAAACAAATGATCGCGAGACCAAAGAAAAACAAAGAAAGCTTGAAGAAGAAATGGAAGCTCAAAGACAAGAAAGAATTAAGAAACTAAATGAGTCGGCTCAAGTCGGTGGAGTAAATATTTTTGAAGGTATAAAAGAAAATACTATAGCTCCAGAAACAACAGGCCGCGGCCCGTTAGCTAACCAAAGTCCCAGCGATCCTGGTGTAAATATTGATGGCATACTTAATATTGCCAACGGAAGATGGAAAAACTTAATATAAAGGTACAATTATGGGAAGGCCAATACATGTTGAGGTTTCGATAGAAGAAACAAGAGGGGATGTTAACAAATTAATTAAAAAGTTTGTTAAAAAGGTTAAAAAATCTAAATTATTAGATAAACTTAGAGAAAATAGATTTTATGAAAAGCCTTCTTCAAAAAGAAGAAGGTCTTTGTTGAACAAACGTCGTAATGCTCAAAAGGCCGAAAGAGATCGACAAAGAAAATTTGACAAAAAATGCAATAATAGAGTTAGGAGATAAAAAATGGCAGAATATTACAAGCATAAAGTTGGTTTAGGCCACGCACCCTCATATCAGGTCAGCGGCCATCCATTTTTAACAGGCGCACTGAGCACTGTTAACGACGTAGAGGAAAAAGTAGAATTTCCGAGAGTAGCAAAAAAAGTTACTATACAAAACACCGGAGGTTCCGCTCTTAAGGTACATTTTAATTCCCACGGAAGCGGGAATCATGTTACAGATAACCTTCATTTTATAACATTGCCGTCCCTAGGGGCAAATCGCGATCTTAGCAGAATGACGTTTGAGGTAAAGTGTAAGGAAATATATTTAACGCCCGCCGGCAATACATCTTATGAGGTTTATGCAGAGTTAACGGGAATTGAAACTAAGGAAATGTATCCTCTAACGGGTTCTGGCTTAACAGAATAGCTCTTAAAATGGAATTTACCAAAAAATATAACTACTTACTTATGGTGTATAAAATTTATAAAGGAGGAGATTCATGTCTTCCATGCTAGAACAAGCCGTTGTTGATGCCGAAGCCCTACGAGAAGTGGCTATTAAAAATGCAGAATCCGCCGTGATTGAAAAGTATTCAGACGAAATCAAAGGTGCCTTAGAACAACTGCTAGAACAAGAAGAATTGGCTCCAGACCCTGTTATAGATGATATGCCCTTAGCTGCCACAGAAGGCGAGCCGGCCTGCCCTTGTCCTGAGGAAGATACTGTTTTTAGAGTAGATTTCGATGCCTTGTCAAAACAGGCTGAAGCCGAATCTCAACCAGAAGAAAGTCATATGGATGCTGCAGAAGATGTAATGGGTGAGCCAGGAGAAGAAGAATTAATGGGCCTAGCTGAATCTTCGGATGAAGAATTAAGTATTGACGAATTTAATTTAGAAAATATTTTAGAAGAATTAACAGTAGATACCAATCCCACCAAGAGCGGCTGGGCAGGCACTCCCGATTCTTCGGTAGAAGTGCAGGAAGATCAAACGCTCGCCATGGAGCAAGACGACGACGTTAAAGAAGAAAACGAAGCGCTCAGGTCTGCAGTGGCTAGCCTTGAAGAAAACAAAACATCTTTGGAGGCTAATTTAGTTTCCGAGAGCAAAAAAGTTTTAAAGTTAAAAAACACAGTATCTAAATTAGCAGATACTTTGAATGAAACAAACTTAATTAATGCTAAATTGCTATACACAAACAAGGCTTTGACTAGCTCCTCCTTGAATGAGCGGCAAAAAACTAAACTTGCCGATGCTCTGTCAAAAGCTGAAACTGTTGAAGAGGCGAAAGTAATTTTCGAAACACTTCAAAGCACAGTGGGCCGTACTCCAAAAGCACAGCCATCAGAATCACTGAGTGAAGCTGTAAATAAAACTTCTTCGACGATGTTACTTTCTAGAAGCAATTCTGGAAAGGAAAAAGATGCCGGTCAGGGTACTGATCGGTGGAAAATTCTAGCTGGTATTAAATAACCTGCGAGAATTAAAACAAAGTTGATAAATTTTATTCTAAATGGAGGAATACACTATGTCTGTTTTAGACAAACTAACTGAAGGTATCGTACATCGAAACGTTCAGAAGCAAGGTGCCGCCCTACTTGAAAAGTGGGAACGTACTGGTCTTCTTGAGGGTATCAATGACGATTCCAAGAGAAGTGGGATGGCCCAACTTCTTGAAAATCAGGCCGCGCAGCTTCTAAAGGAAGCTTCGTCAATGGCCGCTGGTGATGTTGAGGGCTTCGCGTCCGTAGCATTCCCAATCGTCCGCCGAGTATTCGGTGGACTTATTGCAAATGACCTTGTGTCGGTTCAGCCAATGAGCCTTCCCTCGGGTCTTATCTTCTTCATGGACTTCCAGTTCAATGGAGGCCGTTTAGGTCAGGACGCCAACGATTCGCTTTACGGCGGAGGCGTGGTAGGTGCTGAGCTAACTGGTGGTGTCAATCTTGGCGGAGCCAACGCTGAAAAGAGCTTCTACGCTCTTAACAACGGACACTCTTCGCCGACTGGCTCTGCTGACTTTGCCCTTACCGTAATCGCCTCTGGTGTACTTGGTTCTGGCGAGGGAGATGATGCTGAAGATTCCGTTACAGCGGCTACCATTGGTGGAAGCACCGTAAACACCAGCCTAAGCAAGCTTTGCCGTTGGGATGCCGACGCGTCTGGTTCTTCTGTTGTTGTTTGTACCGTAACTGGTGCTAACACTCAGAACCTAGGTTTACTTAACCGTAATAACCTAGTTGCTCTCTCTGCTGACGGAGCAGCTGCAGCCGACAACGGAGGTAGCTCGACGAGCTTAGACACTGATAAGTGTCGTCTAGTCCGTAGACTTACCGATATGGTAGGCGGCGCCGCTGGTAACGCCACGGCCAACTTGAACGCCCTTGGAGTCACAGCCGCTGACACCTCTTACGTTCTCGTTTTCCAGGGTACTGCCTCTAATGGTAGCGACAGCAATACTACTGATCTAGTAACTCACTTAACGTCTAAGGCCCTTAACGTTACCTTCCCGATGGAAGATAACTTCGATGCCTCAAACGCTTTAGGTTCCGTAATTGGTGCTACACCATGGGGACTTGAGGGTGAGGAGAGCATTCCGGAGATCGATATTAAGGTGGACAGTATCGCTGTTACCGCGATCACCAAGAAGCTCAAGGCCAAGTGGACTCCCGAGTTAGGTCAAGACCTTAATGCATACCACAACCTGGATGCAGAGGTGGAGCTAACGAGCATTCTCTCCGAGCAAATTGCTCTTGAGATTGATCGTGAGATTCTCAATGACCTCGTACGCGGCGCCGCCGCTGGTACATATCACTGGTCACGTCGACCCGGTAGATTCCTCAACCGCGACACTGGTACTGCTCTAGCAGTTGGTGCCTCCATCGCTGGTCCGGACTTCACTGGTAACGTGTCTGAGTGGTATGAGACCCTTGCAGAGACTATTAATGATGTATCGGCAACGATTCACAGAAAGACTCTTCGTGGAGGCGCAAATTTCCTAGTGGTATCACCAGAAATTGCGAACATCCTTGAGTTCACTGCTGGATTCCGCGCTAGCGTTACAGCCGACCAAGACACTGGTACCGTTGGTGCCGTCAAGGTAGGCAGTCTTAGCAAGAAGTGGGATGTGTACGTTGACCCGTACTTCCCGCGTAATGTTGTACTAGTTGGTCGTAAGGGCGGTAGCTTCCTCGAAAGTGGCTACGTATACGCTCCGTATGTCCCGCTACAGGTCACTCCCACTATCTTTGGTACGGAAGACTTCGTACCACGCAAGGGCGTTATGACGCGCTATGCGAAAAAGATGGTCCGACCTGACATGTATGGTCTAGTGCTCGTTCAAGACCTTCTTGGGTAATAACTAAATAACCGTAGTTAGCAGAAGCCCCGCTCTAGAAATAGAGTGGGGTTTTCTGTTTCTGGAAACTAATTATGTTTTAGGAGGATAAAGTGAATAATGGCTGTACCTGTTTTATCACCATCAAGCGGAATGAGCACAATAGTGTTACCGGTTACTGGTACACTTTCAAAGGCTCAAACTATAACAAGTTATCCTCTTGGACTTTATGCAGATCCGGATAATGGATTCTACGATGCCAATTTTGTTTCCGGAGCAATAGATCAGGTTTCCTTAACATATAGAATGCTCGGGGGCGATGTCCTCGACGTTGAGCTAACAGAGGAGAATGTATATACTGCATATGAAACAGCCGTATTGGAATATTCTTATATTGTTAATATTCATCAAGGTAAAAATTCCCTCCCCAGCATTTTAGGACACACAACTGGTACCTTTGATCATGAAGGCGCCCTAAAATCTGGAGATCTATCATCAAGTTTGTCGGGCGAACATGTAGGTTTAAAATACCCAAAGTTTGATTATTCATCCGCTAGAAGAGTTTCATTCAGATCCTCACAAGAAGCTGGATTAAATGGTATAGAATCAGAATACTCTGCGTCCATAACGATTAACGACCAACAACAAGATTACGATCTTCAGAAAGAGATCGCCGCCAAACCATCTTTTAGTAGCCTTATTAACGGAAAAAGAATTATAATAAATAAGGTGTATTACAAGACCCCACATGCTATGTGGAGATTCTATGGGTACTTCGGCGGCCTCAATACAGTTGGTAATATGTCAACATATGGTATGTATGCAGATGACTCTACTTTTGAAGTCATCCCACCATGGCAAAATAAATTACAAGCTATGGCTTATGAAGATGCCATATATACTAGAAATTCTCATTATTCCTTCGAGATTAAAAACAATAAATTAAGAATATTTCCAGAACCAAACTCGGGTTCTCCAGAATCTTTATGGGTTAAGTTTACGATCCCCGACGAACCTTGGGATGAAACTGATAGTGATAGAAGTTCCAGAACTAAGGGTATTAATAATTTAAATACTGCTCCATTCGCTAACATTCCTTTTGAAAACATTAATAGTATTGGTAAACAGTGGATCCGGAGATTTGCTTTATCAATTTCCAAAGAAATGTTAGGTCAGATTAGGGGTAAGTTTGCTACGATTCCAATCCCTGGTGATTCGGTCACGCTAAATGCCTCAGACTTGCTTTCTCAAGCAAAGGATGAGCAGGAAAAACTCCGCGAAGAATTGAAGACAGTGTTAGATGAAATAACATACAGTAAACTAGCTCAAACAGAAGCTGAAATAATCGACGCTTCAAACAAAACCCTTACTAGCGTCCCTAACGGCGTTTACGTAGGATAAATTATGGCAGAAGAGAAGGACAAATGGTCTAGACCCTCCTCTCCCCCGCCTCCTTTATTTTTAGGCGAGAAAGAAAGAGATCTTGTTAAACAAGTTAATGATGAGTTAATAGAAAGAGTTATTGGACAGCAGATTGTCTACTATCCAATAGACACAAAGACTACAAATTTTCATCCTCTATACGGTGAGGCTATAAAAAAGAATTTCTTGCCACCAATAAGAGTTCACGCTCTAATAGAGTGGGACGGTCTTAAAACCTCCACAGATCATTACGGTCTAGACAAAGTAAACGAAATTAATATTCATTTCCATCGCAGGAGATTAACTGAGGACCAAGACTTATTTGTCATCGAGGGGGACTTCGTGTTATATGGGAAATATCACTACGAAATAGTTTCTTTAGATGAGACAAAACAATTATTTGGACAAATAGATCATAAGTTCGAAATTTCAGCAAAAGCAATAAGATCTAGAGAGGGATTATTCGATGCCTCATAAAAAAGACTATTCATATACCGGTGTAGAAGACCCTTCAATAATTGATGAAGAGGTGTTTATGCCATCAACTTTGGAAACTATAGATTACGCCATGTATAATTGGCTTAATGAAGAACTAAATATATTTTGTTCAACAAATAAGGGGTGGAAGAGAACTCCTATTGTGTGGGCTTCCCCAGAGCGCGCTAAATTTCGGGAGAGCAAAGAAGCTAGAGATGAGCACGGAGCTTTAATATTGCCTGTTATCTCTATCGAGAGAGGAACAATTTCAAAGGAGCTTACAAAGAGAACAAGTGTATATGCTCCGGTACAAAGAATGAAAGATATTCAAGGCGGAGAGTTAGTAATCGCACGCCGAATAAATCAAGAAAAAACTTCTAACTTTGCAGAAGCTGATGCTTATAGGACACGTAGAACAGAATCAGACCATAAGGATCGGAACAGGCCCAGAAATAATAAAAAAGTAGTATATCAATCTATTTCAATTCCGGTTCCAGCATATTTGGAGATTGAATATAATATAACTGTGCAGACAGAATATCAACAGCAAATGAATGAAGTGTTATCATCTTTTGCTGCTGCAGAAGCACCAGGCCCTGATAATTATTTTTATATTAATCACGACGGCCACAAATATGAGGCTTTTATGAACACCTCATATGAAATGAACAATAATATTTCCAACCTGCAAGAAGAAGAAAGAACATATCAGACAAAAATGAGTACAAAAGTAATTGGATATATATTTTCTCCAGATGAGAATGGAAATCGTCCCAGGATTACAACTAGAGAAAACGCAGTTGAATTCAAAATTTCTCGTGAACGCGTTCTTTTAGATGAAAAGCCAGAACACATTGGCAAAGAAGGCTTTTATAAAGGATAAATTGGATTTTCGCGAGAACAATTACTATTTATAAGGTGAGTATGTTTTATACATTAACTTTCCAAATGAAGGGAGCAGCAAATAATGTCAATAGATAAGTACAAATTCGTATCACCCGGCGTTTTCATTAAAGAAATCGACAAATCACAGTTACCAGCGGTGGCCCGAGGAATGGGTCCCGTAATTATAGGCAGAACAGAAAAAGGACCGGCCTTTAGGCCCACAATGGTCCAATCATATGACGAGTTCGTCAAAGTTTTCGGGGAGCCAGTCTCCGCCGGCGGCGCTAATGACTCTTGGAGAGAGGGAAACCGCAGCTCTCCAACCTATGCTGCATATGCTGCGAAAGCTTATTTGAGAAATAATGGTCCAGCCACAATTGTAAGATTATTAGGCGTCGCAGATAGTGATGCGGATGGCACGACTTCTGCTCTAGGCGGTGCAGGTTGGACAGTCCCAGCCCTCGGCGAAGGCGGTACCGACGGAGGAGCTTACGGACTATTCATGGTAGATTCTGGCTCTGCTGGAGATCAAATAACCGGTACATTAGCAGCAATTTGGTATTTACAAGATGGAAGTATCTCTCTATCTGGAAACGTGAGGGGCGACGCCGAGGGTATTGCAACTGCTTCGAATGGTGTAATACTTGAAGGCACCGCAAAGCATGAATTCAAGGTGGCTATCCAAGACGCAGCCGGCACGGGAGATAAAACGTATGGATTTAATTTTGATCCGAACTCAGATAAATATATTCGAAGAGTTTTCAATACTAATCCCACTAAAACAAACTCTGACACCACAAATACTTCCAAACGAGAAAGTTATTGGCTAGGTGAGTCTTTCGAATATGCGGTTAATAACATGTGTACCAGCAGCGACGGCCAACATGCTATAATGCTTGGACTAAAAAACGGAACAAATCAAGGCGGAGATTTCGTAGGAATTGATGCTAGACCTTCTGAGACGGGATTTTTTATATCCCAGAACCTTACTAATCTTAGTGGATCTGGGTTTGTTACAGATGATTCTCCCGAGCTTTTTAAAGTTGTGTCTTTGGATACAAATGGTGATTGGAACCAGAGAAATATCAAGATTTCAATTAGAGATCTTAAGGCTCCGAAGGACAAGAACACTAGCCCATACGGAACGTTCACTGTAGAAATAAGAAAGATCAACGATACAGATTCTAAGAAAGAAACCCTTGAGATTTTTAGTAATTTAGACTTAAATCCTAATTCTCCAAACTATATTGCAAAAGTAATTGGCGATCGCTACATTAAATGGAACTCCACAGAACGCAGGTACAAAGAATACAACGATTATCCAAATAATTCTAAGCTCGTCCGCGTCGAAATGTCGGAGAATGTTAAGAATAGTTTGGTAGACAAAGAATCTCTTCCGTTTGGAGTTAAGGGGCCACTTAGATTTAAGTCCTTCTTGATTTCAGGTTCTACTGACACAGGCAACCTAACTATTGCTAATAGTTTTGTCACGGCCGACGGAATTTCTAACCAGCATGGATCCGCATCCGCCTCCGCCGTCGGAATCGGTAACGTCGGTCTTGACTGCAAAATGGAATTCCCCGCAATTGCTTTAAGAGAAAAGAGTGACGCGCCGGAGTCCTATACTGACCACAAAAAGGCTTACTTTGGTGTAGATTTGAGACAAAGCGGTAGCTCAGTCCGGTTTGATCATAGTAATGTTGATTTGGTCCGAGCCAAGCCCGGGGCTATTGACAGTTTTGATCCCGGCCCTACAACCGAGCACATGTGGGTTTTTACTCTTGATGACCTTGTACTACAAGAAGACAACAATGATAAGCATGCAGAATATTCTTCTGGATCTTGTTCTAGATCAGTATCAATCTCCGCGGTTAGCGGTGGATACCAGTCCACTCTCGACGCCGGGTATACAAAGTTCACTACCGTGCTGCACGGAGGCTTCGATGGGATAGATGTAACTGAACCAGATCCATTTAGAAACACTCTCCTGTCAGGCAAGTCTAGGAAGACAAACTATGCTTTCGCGTCTATTCACCGAGCCCTAGATGTTATAGCGGAGCCTGATGAAATGGAATTTAATTTGGCAGTTATGCCTGGTATTACAAACGAGAGCTTAACTCAAAGGTTATCTGATGTTTGTGAAGACCGAGGAGATGCCTTAGCAATCATCGATCCAAAGGGAGGATACGAGCCCATTCATGAAGGAGTGCCAGGAACATACCCCAAGGTTGGATCTGTTTCTGACACAGTTTCTAATATGAAGGCCCGGGATTTAGATTCTAGTTATGCGTGTCTATACTACCCATGGGTCCAGGTTAAAGACTCTACTGTGGGCCAATTAGTATGGATTCCACCATCCGTCGCAGCCCTAGGGACTATGGGCTCAAGCGCAGACAGATCTGAACTTTGGTTCGCTCCAGCTGGATTCAACAGAGGCGGCCTATCAGAAGGCTCAGCCGGATTAACAGTAATATCTGCTCGCGAGAAGCTAAGCTCAGAACAAAGAGATGATCTTTATGAGAATAGAATTAATCCGATCGCTTCATTCCCGTCAGAAGGATTGGTTATATTTGGCCAAAAAACCGCTCAAATTAAATCATCCGCATTAGACAGGATTAATGTACGCAGGCTTATGATTCATCTCAAAAAGGAGATCTCTAGAATCTCTAATCGAATTTTATTCGATGCCAACGTAGAGGCTACGTGGATCCGTTTCTTGGGTCAGGTTAATCCTCTCTTGTCTAGTGTAAAGGCGCGCTTCGGCCTGGAAGATTATAGAGTTGTTCTAGATGAAACTACAACTACTGCAGATCTTCGAGACCGAAATATAATGTATGCAAAAATTCTTCTTAAGCCGGCCAAGGCGATTGAGTTTATTGCTCTCGACTTCACGATTATGAGAAGCGGCGCATCTTTTAATGATTAAAAAAAGAACTGAACTAGTTAATAATAGCAAATAGAAATATTTAATAATAGGAGACCTATAAAATGGGATTTTGGAGTGACGCAAATATAGAGCCAAAGAGAAAGTTCAGATGGACGTTAAGTATTCCAGCCATAGGGACGGATTCCCTTTGGATGATGAAATCGGTAACTAAACCTTCTTGGAACATGTCTGAGCATCCGCATAAGTTTATAAATCACACATTCCATTACCCCGGCCGCGTAGAGTGGCAGCCAATTGAGGTAACAATTGTTGATAGTGCCAAACCTATTGATATGTCAGCTTCTTTTTTGCAAATTCTTAGGTCCTCTGGTTATAATTTTCCCGACAGTCTAGATCATGGATCCCAGACCGTTACAAAGAAGCGCGCCACTGAAGCTATTGGTAACGAGGTCGTAATTACACAACATGGCGCCAATATGACAGAAATTTTAGATCGATGGACTCTTAAAAATCCGTTTGTTACAGATGTTAAAACCGGAGAATTAGACTACGAAGGTGAAGATCTAGTAGAAGTTTCTTGTACTATTATTTATGATTGGGCCTGGATGACTTATGCCGGCGGGCTCAGCGTCCCCGGCGGGGATTTGGATGGTGTAGTACCCACAATCCCAGCTCCTGTCGACGTGTGATAAGAAGCAATTTAAAATTTTCTTAATAAGTTTAACAGATCAAGAAAATAGATTATAATATAAAATATATTTTATTAAGCAAATGAGGTTTGCATGAGTCCGAGAAACAATAAGGATCGCCTAGGTAAGAAGGATGCCGGCGAGACCCCACCTGTACAGAGTTCTATTACCACCGAAGATCTATTGAGTTTCGTAGTCCCGACAGAGATGGTAGACTTACCGTCTAGGGGGCAATTTTATGCAGAAGGCCACCCTCTGCATAACGAAGAATCTATCGAAATACGTCATATGACTGCTAAAGATGAAGACATATTGACAAGTAAAACTTTACTTAAAAAGGGTATAGCCCTAGAGAGAGTATTGCAAAACATAATTGTTGATAAGAATATTAATATTAATGATTTATTAGTTGGAGATAAGAATTCTATTATTGTCGCCTCAAGGATTTCTGCTTATGGTCCGAGTTACGATACTAATATAACTTGTCCAGCATGCTTCGCGAATGCTGAACATTCTTTTGATTTAACTGAAATGGAAGTTAAAGAATATGCGGAAGAAGAGTTTTCAGAGCTTGGCGTGGAGAAAAATTCAGATGGTACTTTCATGATATTATTACCTCTAACAAAGGCATATGTAAATGTTCGTCTTCTCAACGGACACGATGAAAAGAAACTTAACGCTAGGATAACCAATAGAAATAAAAAACTAGGTACCAAGGAAGAGACAACATTGACTGATCAATTTAAACAGTTTGTTGTATCTGTTAACGGTGTCGACGACAAAATACAAATTGGTAAATTTATTGACAACATGCCAGCAAATGATTCTCGCTGGCTCCGTACGGCGTATGGGAAGCTAGTCCCCAACATTGACGCCACACAGGATTTCGAGTGCCCATCTTGCGGATTTGAGCAAGAAATGGAGGTACCGTTTACCTATAACTTTTTTTGGCCTAAGTGATAAATATATGGAAAGCGTGTATGAGCAATTTTTCTTGCTCAAATATCACGCGGGCTGGTCTTTTATAGAGGCTTATAATCTTCCAGTTGGGCTTAGAATTTGGTTCATTAACAGATTGGCAAAACAATTCGAGATGGAAAAAGAACAAGCAGAAGAGGCCCAAAGAAAAAGTAAAAGTAGAAGAAGGTAAAGGCTGGGTATTAACTCGGCCTTTATTTTTAGGTACATAACTAATTATATTAAGATGTGACAACTCCAGAGGATTTGGTATGCAAAATGAAAATGATGGCGAAATAGTTTCCCAAGTTCTAGATCTTGGTGAAGAAAACTTAGACGAGGTTTCTTTAGCATCTAGGGGATTTACAATCAAGTCAATTATGAGAGCTATGTTCGGAGGTTTCAGCATACCGATGGAAGTGAGAGGAAATCCCTCTCAGATAGCTACATTCGCGACTGCGTTAGGAAAAGAAAAAGCTTTTATGGAAGCGTTTTCAAGATATGGTTTAGATAACCCGAAGACATATAAGAGAAAAGCTGACTTAGATTCAGCAGTTCGAAAATTTGAAAACGTGACGAAGATTAAGTGGCCTTTCAAATAGGGGAAAATCTGTAGATGGCAGAACTAAGTGCTGAAGAACAAGCAAAAATAGCCAAGCAGATCGAAAGGCAAAATAAAGCTTTAGCCAAACAGATCGCACAAGAGGAGGAGCTTAAAAAGCTTCAAGGCGAGCGCCTTCGTCAGATCGATAAAGACATCGAGGCTTCGGAAAAGCAGGTTGAACATGCTACGGATAGGCTGAACCTTATTGCTCAGGCTTCACAACTTAACGAAGAGGCTAGACAGGCTAGAGTTGAAGAACTTAAGGCCCAATTCGAATCGCTTAAACTAAAACACGAAGAAGGTAAATTAACAAAAGAGGAAATAGCTGAAAAAACTCGTAATTTTCAACTTAATAAGAGTATACTTGAAAGCACAAACGAGGAATTAGAGGCGAAAAGAGATCTCGCCGAGATCGAAAAAGAAAGAGTTAAAACTTTAGACAAACAAAAGAAAGCAGCCAAAGAGATCGGCGAAGCAATGAAAGATATGGTCAGTTCATCAACTGGTATATCAGACGCGTGGAAAACTCGCCAAGGCCTAGCTGGGTCTTTCACCCGTTCAGTAGAAGCGGGAGGTTCTCTGTCTACAACTTTGGGAGAGATTGGAAATGGAATTAAAGAAGCTATAAACCCAACAAACTTTTTAGCTTCTGCATTCTTGGGCGTGGTAGATTCTACCAAAGAGCTGTTCTTCGAAATGGATCAGGTTTTGGCAGAGTTTAAGAGAGGAACAGGTTTATCTAAGGAGTATTCCGACTCATTACTAGACGTCCGCCAGAACCAAGTTCACTTGGGTTACGGAATGAGAGATGTTGCAGAACAGTTTGATGCTATAACTTCTGCTAACTCCGCTTTCGTGTTTCAGAATAAGGCAACTCGCGAGTCTCTACAAAATAACGTTGCAGCAATGGGTATGGCATTCGATGCCTCTACGGAGTTCGCAGAAGGCGTGGGATTCGCCACGACAGCGCTGGGGTTAGCTCCCGCCGAAGCTGAAGCGACGACTAGAGGATTAGCTAGCTTTGCAAAAGCGATTAAGGCTTCTCCGAAAGAAATGATGAGGGACTATGCAGCCCTGGGGCCTAGGCTAGCTGCTTGGGGAGATAAAGCTACCGACGTATTCAAGGAAACTGCAGCTGCAGCAAAAGCCTTGAATATGGAAACTTCGGAAATGCTTGATATAGCTGGTCAGTTTGATACATTTGATGAGGCAGCAGAACATGTTGGCCAATTAAACGCCATGCTCGGCGGAGATTACTTCGATACGGTGGAAATGGTTAATGCATCTGAGTCCAAGAGGATCGAGTTATTAATGGAGGGCGTTCGTGCAACTGGAAAATCTTGGGATTCTTTGGGGCGCTTTGAAAGAAAGGCGATCGCCACGGCTGCTGGTATTACAGATATGGCTCAAGCAAATAAAATGTTTGGCCAAGGGCTAGATGTTTATAAGGAATTACAATCGCACACTGATGACGCGTCGATGTCTTATAATGATCTCTCTGAAGCTGCTAAAGAAAATATGAGTATTCAAGAGAAGGTGTCTGCCATAACAAAATCACTGGCTATAAGTTTTGGCTGGGTTATTGAGTCAATTGCGACGGCTCTAGGATGGCTCCAGTCCGCCGCGTCGTTCTTCGGCGCCGCCTGGCCATATGTGGTATTGGGCATTGGTGTGGCAATTGTGGCACTTACTAAATTCACTTCCGTTTTAAGTTTTGTATCGAAACCAATTGGAATGCTAACCGGAGCCCTTAAAAGGGTAGCTCCTGGATTTCAATCTGCGGGCGCATCTGCTAGCGAATCTTTAAGGTCTTTTAAGGGATTTTTTAAGGCTCTGAGCGACAATTACAAGGGAATATTATCTTTCGGCGCAGCAATGTTGATGGTAGGAGCCGGCATAGCTGTAGCATCTCTTGGGCTAGCGGAATTAGTTTCTTCCTTTGGGGCACTTGGTGATAGCACGACCGCAATTGCAGCTGCCTTCGGCTCAATAGTTGTTCTTGTAGGCGGGTTCGCCCTCATGGCTTGGTTATTGGTGCCTGCAATTATAGCCCTCGGCGCCTCTAGCGCCGCCGCCGCCCTGCCCTTGCTAGCTGTGGGGGGAGCTTTCTTCTTGATCGGCGCCGGCATTGCAGTCGCGGCATATGGAATAAGTCTTTTAATCGGCTCTTTTACGGACTTAAGCAATTCAATTGTTCCAGCCTTAGCAACAATCAAGACACTTAGTTCAGTCAATTTCGGCGACGTAGCATCTGGAATAGATGATGTAGCAGAAGCCGTGGGCAGCCTTAACGACGAACTTGCAGATATCGAAATTGAGAAACTCATGGGCCTCGTAGGCTTAGGAACCGTCCGAGCGCCTAGTATACGATCTACCGTGCCCGGGCCTTCCCTTAAACCCACCGCCGCAACCAACAAGATAATAAGAACCTCAAGCGAAATCAACACTTATCAAAATTTGAACCGGTTTCAAACGC
>Ga0114906_1001001_pt1 | contig 15147 bp, 19 predicted proteins | sample MalvirDeepMed_M9_FD_89687 | JGI IMG/M metagenome (GOLD analysis project Ga0114906, IMG submission 89687) | Marine viral communities from the Global Malaspina Expedition - Malaspina viral metaG DeepMed_M9 | ecosystem: Environmental > Aquatic > Marine > Oceanic | place: Mediterranean Sea...
ACACTACAACGAAATAAAAGGCTGCGGTAAACCCTGCCGCCACCACTACCATAGTCGCCGCAACTCCTCCCATTCCACTGAGAGCCACACGGAATTTGGGCGTGGGCAGGCGTAACGCATTAAGGAGATGAAAGGAGGGTAATCCCGGTGCTGAGAACTTGTCCAGCCGCAGGTCGTGGTCTCGGGCTACCTTCCCCCGGTAGTGCCACAGTAAGCACAAAACGCCCACTGTGATCAACGTGGCAGCACCGACAGTGAGAACGGCGGTCATAAGGATGCCCCCTAGTCCGGTGAATCCCACCGTTGCCATCCAATTTTGTATGGTCTGGATACCACCACCAATGCCTAACAATTTCTAATCCTCCGCTGTCTTGTTCTTACCCTCGGCAACTAACCGTTGGGCCATAGCCGCGATGAACGCCGTCACCGGGCCGGAAAATAATGCAAAGGCGACCAAAACTATATCCAGGTGCGGCGCGACCTCTGCGGGATTGTTGAGAGTTTTGTAGCATATCAAAATCCCAAGTACCGTAAACGACAGGATCACCGGCATTACAAATAGCAGCGTTAGAAATTCTGTGCCCGTGAGCGTAGTCGTTGTTTTGGCCCGTAGCCGCTCGATCTCTACTCGGGCATCGAGAAGCTGGGCCTGTGTGTCGGGCTGCTCTGCCATCGCTCAATTTATTTCTTACGCCTGACAGGAGCCCCGCCAGCACGAGCACCGAGGAACCCTCGTTGACCCTTGGTCAAACGCTTACCATGCACGGTCCCATCGCGCAGTATTTTACGAGCCTTTACTGGGCTTGGCCTCATACGTCCCGCCATTACTTCTTCTCCTTCTTCGTGGTCTTGCTCATCCGCGCCTTCTTAGGAGCAGCTGTTTTGCCGTGTGCGTGAGGCTTGTACTTCGCAGTGCTACCATATTTATGAGTGTGTGGCATTAGCTTCCTCCCACCGATCTGATGTATAGAAATGTCCGTATCCACCATGCGGGTGCATGAAGCACCCGGTATCACATATGACTACAAATCCCTGGTGGAAAAGGTGGGCCACGGTATCGCTCTGTGGCCACTCGATGTTCCAATCCCCAACGTACCCTGGAAGGATACGCAACGCCTCCGGGGAATTCCAGGCCATGCGCTCGTCGCGCAAACGCCACTGCTGTTCAGCCCGGAAATAGCACAGCCGGTTATACGAGATATCCCGGCGTGTCCCACGTACCATCGGATGGGGTGGCGCATTACTAGGTCTCCACAGTACCAGCTGCTCTCCGTTGATTTCGCCCTTGGCCGTGATGTGGAGCCGCCCGACTGCATTATCGGTATCGGTCAACACGGCTGACCCTAGCATTTCTTTGAACCACCAACGGTCGCCTGCGGCCCGTACAGACATGTATCCTTCCTGGCGGTCCCACGATACGATCATATCGTGTACACCCAGGGGTATCTGGGACTGAGGCCCAATAGGGGCAGAGTTCTGAAACTGTGCCTCGCTCTCAACTTCTCTTTCCAGTACCATTTACTACCGTCCTCGGCCTACGCTGGGGTGAGGCTAGCTGCTTCCTCTGGCTGACCTTCGGCGGGCTCCTCGGCTAAAGGGGCCTTGCCATTTGCTGCCTCCTTGCCATTGGTTCCCACGGCCTTGGTAACCTCTTTGTCACAGACAAGCAGGGAGGCAGGTTCCGGTTGCTCCCGGTTCACTATCCGCATATCACCATTCTCTAGCACACGAATCTGGTCCGGGGTCATGCTGCCACTCTTCCACCCACTCACAACCCTATCTAGGAAAGCCTTCAGACTTTCTATGATCCGGTCCTTACCATCCAACTCATCCAGTAGGTTTTCGATGATCTGAGATGATTTTGAATTGGACATGATGAACTCCTTAGCAGGACGTGTCCTGTAACTTGTGTTGTTCCAGAGTGGCCAATCGTGCGTCCTGGCTGGCCACTACCTCTACTAGACGATCATGCAACCGATTCAGGTTCTCCCAGTTCTGGAATCCCATGTCCCAGGCCAGAGCGATGGATTTCTGTACATTGATGAAGCCCGGTCCAGGGTCACATGGTTCGTGCATCAGTATGCGCCGCGCTCGTACTACCTCTACCAGTTCCGGGTATTGTTCTATGAGGTGCCCATGACGCTCACGTATCGGGGAGCAGGGAGGGGAGAATTCGACCCTGGCAACCCTGGCCATGAGCGCATCAGGATAATCGTCCAACGCGGTTAAACAGGTGTTCGTCAGACGCAAATCGCCGTTTCCCTTCGTGATTGCCACGGTCGTGTCATTGGTCTGGATGGCCAGCAGGTTCCCTCCAGAGCCTACAGCTGCACGGCCAGTGGAACCATTGGTTATACGGGCGTCTATCTCTATGACACCACGTCCAGCAGAACTATCGACCGTATGCGCCGCCTCGCCGAGCGTCCCCTCCAGCATGAGCGCATGGCCTGGCTCGGCGTCCGCGTCCTTAAACCCCTCTATATAGGCCCCACCCGATGGGTCTGACCCCCGCCGAATGGCGAACCAGGTATCAGCCTCTACGTGTGCAGTCATGGGATGGGCAACGTCGCTAGACTTGAAAGCGAGAGCCTGGTTATCGTTTCCCGCCTGGTTTATGGTGATCCCTATGGTCATGTTGGTGTTGGCGCACTCGTTGAGAAAGAGCATGTTCCCGTCAAACAGGAGGTTCGCCTCTCCTGCTAAAGCGTTACTGCCGGTGACCGTGGCTACGGTGTTATTCGTTGAACCAGATAGCGAAACACCACTCGCAGCTGAAGCCCACGATAGGACTCCGCTCCCGTTGGTTGTTAGTACCTCACAGGCACACCCGTCATCCGCTGGGAATGTCAGGGTGTAATTTGCCGAGAGACAGGCTGGAGCCTGTAATGCAACGTATGAGCAGCCGGACCCGCTTTCCTGTAAGCGTAGGTCACTCTGGCCGGTAATCAGTAAGTCTCCGCGCACCGTGAGTAGATTAGCAGCTAGGCCCAGGAGGTTCGTGTCCCCACATAGACCTATGCACCCGCCATCCACACGTAGGTCCCCGGCCAGGATGACGTTAGTAGCTCCGGTTGGGATGCTGATTACATCTCCATCAGCATCGTTCTTGATCGTCACATCATTGGTACTCCCCTGGCCCGTGAGTATCAATCCCTCACCAGAGGTGTAACCCATTGTAGCGTTGTCACCCGCAGCAGTATCACCCGATGCATTCACTGTGGCGCAGGAGGTAATGTCTAACGACGCTGTCAGGGCTCCCGTTATGGTGACCGCATTCGTACCACCGCTGGTATTTACCACTACGATATCTGCTGACCCGTCCGTGATGCTCAAAGCATCGGCCAACCCGTTGGCCAGAACGATGTCATTAGTACCGGTGCCACCACTGAACGTGATATCTGAACAGGCTGGTACGCACAGGCCACTGGCCGTTACGTTCAGTTCCGTATTACCTGCGATGGCCAGGGCAAGCGTAGTACCACCTACTACGTCAATGCTTGCGGTCGTCCCATTGTGATTGCCAATAGCCAGGTAGTCCGTAGCAGGAGTTGTGTTGCTGTGGATAGCTAACTCGGGATGAGTGCCAGCACTACGAGCCCAGTCCGTGGCGATTGCGCCCAGGTCCGTGATGTGCATCTGCTGAGATGTGTCACCAATCCCGACTACAAACGCATGGTTCGATGAATCTGCCGTGGACCAGCGCATACCCACGTCATTACCGACTCCGAAATAGAAATTCCCCTCAGTTCCGGAGGCACAACCGTCACCAGTCTGATACGTGGCATGTTGTATCTCGTCGGCATACCGGAACCAACGGTATGCGCTCCCGCAATTCACTCGTATATCGTACTTGTTCGCTGCCAGGCTGGTACAGGAGAACACACCTGTTGAACTAGTAGTATCCGCAGTCCCACACCCGGCACTAGTGCTTTCTGTCGCGGTAACACTGGTTGGGAAATAGATCGCGGTGCCACCGCAGATCGCCACACCAGCATTGGTTGCCATATTTCCTGTTAGTCTAACCATTTATGACTCCGTCACGAAGATAAACCAACTCTCAAGCTGTTCGTTTCCACCTGTAAAATGACTGTTATATCGCTAGTCGCCGCATAGGTAGGGGTGCCCGTAGTGGAGAGAAACCCCCACACCGAATCCCCTGTTGCCCAGAGGGGCACATCCAGATTATACAACCTGTGCATAGAATTGCTATTGAATGCCTGCCTGGTGGTTGTGGCAAACGCATCATCGTAGATGATTTTGGGCAGGTCCGCATCCGCAATATCCAGTGCAGCATTGTCGGAAATGTTCGTTGGCTGAGACTCAAACAGGAACAAATTGTACGCGACATTCTGTGATGCCGCATCAGTGATAGTGATTGCTTGCAACGTGCCCACGGTCAAGCCAGGAAACTGCATCCGGCCACCAATGACATCATTCGCCGAGTATGCTCCGGCGGTGATGGTTGGGTTAGCCTTGAATCGTATGATCGGCACAAGTTATGTTCCCGCTACAAATAGCTCTAGGTCACATGCCGCCGTATCTGCCAGGGCGGTGATGGATGTGAGGTCATCGAATGATACGGTCAGGGCTGATGCCGAAGCATCGTGCACGTTTACAACCCCACCGGAGTTATCCCCAGCTAGTATGAACGAGTGGCCCGCATCTAGCTTATGGGCACACTCATTATTGTTCTCGCTGGCAAATGTCAGCTGGATATGATTGGTGTCGTCTTTGTTAGTGAGACGAATATATCTGACATCAGCCTCATCGAACGTACCAGCCCCAGGATTAGTGGCCTGGAATGACAGTATGGTCACCTCGCTCGTCGGAATCTCAATGATTCGCTGCGATACTTCGGTTACGCTTGCGATGGTTAATGTGTTCGTTGACCCTTTATCCTGGCCATTCAAAGAGATGGATTCAGTGATAGTCACGGTCAAAGTCGCGGCAGTGATAGTGGTCGCCATTTATACCTCAGCAACAACCAGATTAAAGTCTCCGGCCCAGACATTGCCGGTGCTTTCCACAGCTTCAAACCCGATCACGTCCACGTAGTATACCCACGGATTGCTATTATCAGCATCGTCGGCATCCCGATTACGGAACGTGAACCGGGACAGTACATTGTTCTCAGCTGCAATACGCAGGTTCTCGAACATCTTCTCTCGGGACTGACCGGCTACCTCCTGGCTCAAGTCCACGGTCATCTGGTGTCCCCATAGGGCCGGTAGTTTCTTGCGCCACTCGAAGTCGATCCTCAGAATATCTGGAGTGAGGGTCGTGTTGGCTCCCCTGGCCAAGCTGGCCTTGAACCGTATGGAACGGAACTCTGTTCCCTGTGGGGTGGAAGCCCCAGAGAAATAGTAAGTCACCACGCCGTCACTCGTAATCGTGCCACTGGAACTGACATCGGACGAGTGGTCACTGGTCATTGTCGTAAAGGTGCTCGACCCGTTCAGAGCAAATGCCATGGTAATAGTTTCAGTGCTAGAGGTTCCCGAGACTTCCACCCTGAGCCTCACGGCCAGCTTGTTCACCTCTGATTGCCCACCCGTGAAGTCCGGGGTCTCGTGACCCCCCGATGCGGCATATGGCAGACTCGTTACATATACCGGGTTGATAATATTCTGGGGTATCTGCATGTGGTAGACACGCTGGTTCTGAGCCCACCACATCCGGTACTCGTTATAGGCATCCGATACGTGCAGCCATGAGATGCCAGCAGTGTCATCCTCGGAGAGCCATTTCCTCTCCCAGCCCAACTGGTCCCAGCCCATGATATGGGAGAATCCCTGATTTGGGTCCAGTGCCGCAGAGTTGGACGAACTCTGTTGCGATCCCAGGAACAACTCCCCAGCTGATGCTATAGCCGTGGCGTCGATCACAGCTAGTAATTCATTATGGCTAGGGACTAGTTGTCTGATACTGCCACGGCGATCCGTGGGCAACCCGTCATCCCTGTCCGGACCCATCTGGTCTACAGTGGCCCGACTAGAATCTATATCGTACTTGTTGACTGCCAGACCCGCCGAGATGTACATGGAATCCCGCCAGGTCGTAGCTCCCTTGCCGTTGCCTGGGTGGAAGGGCAGGCGTAGCCGAGTCTCAACGAATTTCCGGTTCCCCAGGTCATGGGCAAACAGGCCACGGGTAGTAGAAACATAGATGATGTCATTACCTTGCCGGTCGTAACCAACAAACATGCCCGTTATCGCACCATTCTCTAGCTGTAACTGAGCATCATTTACCTCGGTTCCAGGGGTAAATGCCCACCACAGCTGGCCGTTCTCACTGATCCCCCACAACCGCTCATCCCAGAAGGCCAGGTACTTCGTGTCCGTTGTAGACCGTGCGAAGGAGGAGCCATCGTAATAATCGTAGTCGGTTGTCTGTGCGATGACCATGTAGACAGTGCCGTTGAGACGGACATTGTTGACCTCGTCCGTGGCTTCCCCTGCCAGGGTACGCACGTTGGTCCACACGTCGGTTGTGTCACTGTAAGACCGTAGATCGGTGCCGTAGGCAGCGTAAATGATATTGTTATACTCTGAGATTACCCCGACCTCAGCCGCAACACCCGCAGCTGTAAGGGTAGCCAATCCCGGAAGTACCAGGTGTCCGTCAAACCTAAGTTGCAGGTCTGAGTCCCACGCTCTCCGGCGGTGTACCGGATTCTCACCGGAAAACTTGTCTATCCCTACTCCCAGCTGCCAGTTTTCCCACGATTGCACGGACAGGCGGGGGTGAGAATCCCGAGTATGGTCTGCTGTCACGATCTTCAAGGCATCTGTGGACACAAGCCCGGAGCGTATCGGGCCTTTGATGGGGTAACGAATATCGTTTAAGACGATCTCGCCTTCTTGAACTACTACAGGGGAGGTCAACTCACGAACCTGGCATTTTTGAGCATGGGAAATATGGACTTAGCCCGCTCTCCCAGTCCCAAGAATCTATCAGCCTGGGCCATTCGCGTCCGTGCCGAGTCAGCACTTTCCCCACGCACCGGGCGAGACATTATCATCCCGGCTGTTTTGTAGATTATGTAACTCTCCGGTACTTCCGTTGCCGTAGAATCGGTCGTGAGCAAGGCTGGGTTGTCACCGCCCACGAGCTTCATCAGCATGTAATCAGTAACACTCTCACACCCGTCGTCGTCCTGATCAAGCAATAGCAAGTCCCGAGCTTCCTTGTCTACCGTCCATAAGTGTCTGGGTAACAATGTCCAGGAGTCCCCAGCCTCACGTGTGGCTCGTATCTCACCAACCCACACGATATTGTCCCCAGCGTTGGCATTCATCTCCAAGGCCACGGAGATGATATCTGTGGCAGAAGAGGGACTGAACGCCCCCGTAGACTGACCTGCCATGGATACCCGTACCCATGTCTCAGTCTCGGCAGTGAGGGCTGGGATACTGATAATCTTATTGGTATCCCCACCGTTAGCCGTAGCTGACAGTCTCAGAACTAGGTCATTAGCCGCTACCGCATCACGAACCTTGATAGGAAACTCGATGTGTGTAAAGTCTGAGAGGTCTATTGATGAGATATCATCCGAGGCCAGGTCTCCAGCGGAGATGTCCGACGATATGGTAAACCGAGTGGCCTGCCTACCGAAGAGCAGGTCTTCCGTATCCAGGGCCACCGTGAAGTCGCTGTCTACCGACTCATCCCACACCACTCCAGAGGGCTTTACCTGGATCGAGCGAGTGCCAGTACGGAGATAAACGTCGTACAGGACATCCATAGTGGTAGGGATATCGAACCGGAAGATCGAACCGGTATGCAAGCTGATATCTTCCACGGGATCAAAGATATGACCAGTGGCATCTATGATGGCCTGATTGATGAAGTTGTGAGTAGCCGCAGGATCGTACCACTGGTCCCATAACTCAGCGGTATCCCCACTGCTGGTAGCTGCACTCACGGGAGGGGCAAAGGTGACAGTTACACGGTTACTCGTAACGGTCGTGTCAATAATCTGACGGATGGAACCATCATTGGTCCCAGAGGTAAAAACGAGCCACTTACCATTGGCATCGTCAGCAGTGAAATTCGCTACGTCACCCGTGAGTAATGTGGTGATAGTCCCAGCGGCATCAGCCTCCACGGTTTTGAGACCGCCCAGGACATACCCTACATGAACACGGAGTTCTTCACGGGTGCGTTCCTGTAATGCAGGCATACATTCCTAACCTACGTCGATAGTCAATCGGAATACCACGTCACCTACTGCATACGTGGGAGTTCCACGCTGGACACACTGGATAGTCATCTCGCCACCGGGCAAGACATATGCAATATTGATGTCATTCTGAGTAGCCACAGAGTTATCGTTCAAGGTGGCATAGTTTCCAGCCACCACTACAATGTGCCCTACGAACTTAGAAGCGTCGGCATCTGCCATATCAAACGCGGCGTTGTTGGTCCCACCAGTGATATCTGCATTGAACAAGAGAAGGTCAAAGGCCGCGCCCTGGTCTGCCAGATCGGTCACGGTAATCGTTTTGATGATCCCCTGCTCTGGCATGGCACTCATAGTGATCTTGGTGCCAAATGCGTCGGCAGCACTGTACTGGACAGTGCTCATACCTGGAATGGTTGTGTTAGCTGTTGACCAGAGTTTTGGCACTATTACCTCCGTTTTCTCCTGGAGAAAGGTACTTGCCGCATAACCGAGCAACCCACCACCTTACACTGTGGGGCCCCGGACTTGCCGTAACGGTGAGCATGTGGGCCAGGTTCTACCGTGTCCGTGGTTCCAGCCCCCGTAAAGTCCCAGATACTTCCAGCCTCTTCAGCTGTAGCTTCCTCAACAGGCGCATCGGCAACAGGTTGTGCTGGCACTGTGATCGCCTGACCGGCAATCGCCTCGGCCAACATGGTCATTACGTTCACGTTGGCTTGTGATGTTTGATTCACACGTTCCTGGTCTTGGACCTCTTTTATCATCCTGAAAGTAGCTCGGTGCTTATGCTCCGTGTGTAGGCCAGCATCATATTCGTTGATGAAGTGGGCACTCTCACAGACTGGATATCCCATGGCATCATATCTGGCCCGTTCTGGCCTACCTGGGTGAAGCCAGCACATAGTTGTTCCCCGTGCTGCTGGCTCAGAAGGCTCTACAGATGTCCATGCAAACTGACCAGCCATAGTCGGATGGTCAGCAGGGAACCGCTCTGCCAACTTTGCCGTAAGAGCATTGTCGTTGAATACTGACCTCTCACGGTCATCCCGCTTCCAAAGGTAGGTATGTCCAGCCGAGCGCATGGTGTGAAGTTGACCTTCTATATCACCAACCGCAACTGGCATGGGAGGACCACCGTCTCCGGCTGTTTTAATCTCCCGTCTGGACTCAAGCATATGGGCTGTATCGCTACCAGTAGTCATAATGTCCTCTGTACCATATGATGTTTTCCAAATTGGGAGACACGCCGCCTGTGACGGTCTAGTATCTCCAACTCGTCAAAATACCCACTCTTTAAATCCGTGCCCTCAATGCCGATCTCCTCGGCCATGTTCTTGAACCGAATCTCGTCTGCCACATCCCGAACCCTTGCCACACTGACAACCCATGCCCCCGGAATACTGATCTGATCCACCGGGTACATCGACGCTAGTCCCATATCTATCAAGTACTGCGCCCTGTCCCCACCTCGTTCGACAACTATGATCTGATACCGCCTCACACTCTGGGAGTCATTGGCCGTCAGGTTCAACTCCCACAGGCCCCACACCATCTCATCCGGGTCTATCGTCTCCGTGGCCGGGAGGGCGTTAAACCCGGTATATGGGTGTTCCCCTCGGACCGGCTCAGGTATCAGCAGGAATGGCCTCCTTCAGGTCTTCTGGACCCAGTGTGACACTCTTCTCGGCGGGTTCAAGTGAGCGTATTCCTTACGAATCTCCGAGAGAGGCTTGCCCGTCTTCGCGGAAAGATGCCTATACCAGATAGCCGCTGGCATGTCAGCTTCCTGTGATGACCAGTCATACGGCTCCGTTTCCCACTGGTTGGTATTGTAATTGTCGAAGGCTGGTATTTCCCTGATGAACGCACCCAACTCTGGGTGTATCTCTACCAAAGCCTTGTACCAGCAGCACATACGGATTTCCATAGTACGTGCCAGGTATGGGTTGGTCCAATATCCGATGCGCTGGAAGGTGCAATCACATAAGTCATCGCCGTGCTCCCAGCGTATCTCCGGGATTTGGTCTAGCAAGAACAGTTGTTCCAGCATGACTTACGCCTGGATGTTAGATACGGTGCCGTCAGCTATGATCTTTCTCATAAGGGTGCCATTCGAGAAGATGGCACTCGATGTAGTGATAGCACCGGCAGGAGCTGTGCCCTGCTTGAAGACTACCGTACTGGTTGGCTCGGTGCTGGCAAAAGCTGTTTCAGCCCCCATATAGAGGTTCTGAGCAACAACGTGGGCATCACCAGCAGTGACAGTGAGGTCACCAGCTGTAACGGTCGCGTCACCAGCGGTAACGGTCACATCACCGGCGGTTACAGTAGCACCACCAGCAGTGATGGTAAGGCCGTTTGTAGGCAGGACCAGGTCATTAGTCGCATCATCCCATGTACCTACATGCGAACCGTTGACCCAAACCTCAAGATTTGTATTCGCGTGATCGTACTTCCACCCTCGTAATCTTTTAGAGTCAGCCATTTATTCCTCCTGGCTGCGTTGGCAGCACTTGACAGGATTAGGTTACCTACATCTACCGGTAGCAGTTATGCTCCCGTCAGAATTGTGCACGTATTCGGACTCGCCCACTAAGCGCATTCCACGGTCAGAGGCTAATCCATTCAATCCTTCATGTAGCAGATCGTACATCTCACGGTCTGTCAGCGACTCCCTGAAGGACTTGCGTCCGTTTCCTGGACGCCGCCTCTTAACATCCCGTGCAACTGTGTGCGTGATCAACTCCATGATTACTCCACTGCGAAGGGCCAAGTAGCCGTTATTCGACCATTTGCCTCTAGATCAAAACTAGCCTGCTTTGAAAAGCGTACCTTGTACCCTCCGTAGTGATGCTTCACAGCGCGTGATTCTTTACGTAAGCGATTCTTTATAGACTCCAGTACTACGCGCTGGTCCAATGGGCCCACCCATCGGCTAACAACTATCGCCTTAGTCGAAGCTTGCGCCGACATTGCCCCACCACCCGAACTCAGCTACGTCCAGGTTGTAAGCAGAATTCCGTGAGTCTGCCCCAACGGTGGGAGCGAAAACGATGCTAGACCGCAAGAAGCTGGTAGTTACGTTTGCTCCTGACGCTACTGTGCTGGTGGTATTAGAGGTTTCCAGGGGTACTCCATCAACGCTAACCCACATGGTTCCCGAATCAGCGGCGTTCACATCCACACGTACAGATGTCCATTCGCTGTCTGTCAGGTCACTGATATTAGACGAGGCAGTCTGGGCATTGTCACTGTCACCCTGGACACCGACCGTCTGCCAAGTCCCGTCCTGTTCTCCCTCAAGTAATATACCCATCGCGTCAGTGGCATTGGTAGCTAAAGTACCGTCCTCATCCTCGATGGCTACCTCGTTAGCGGCGTTCTGGTCCGTCCAGCCTACATAGACTGAGGATACCGAGACATCCGTAACACGGAACCGTACTTGCATACCACAAGTGATGCTCTCATCCGGCTCGAAGGCCAGAGGGCCGTAGAACTGGCCCGCATCATCGTCTGCGGCCGCTAGTGCCAGACGTGCAGCACCACCATTGACACCAACACTGGTGACCTCGGTGCTACCGTCGTTCACCCTGGCCACTACCCTCCCGATCAGGAAGGACGTATCAGCGTCCAAGATGGACTGTGGGGTGGACATGTCCTCCACCCAGTTGATATGACCCCGTTGCATCTCCGCGTTTGCCATTACATTCTCCTAACCCGGTGTATCCGGAAAGTTAGATTAGGACACCACTACCTAGCTGGTAGGCACGGTAGCATCTGTCTGTATCTCGTATCCCCAGTTCCCCGAACTGCGTTCTCCGTAGATGTACTCGTCATAGTGGTAGATGTTCGTTCCACCACCACCGATATGCTCGGCACGTACAGCTGCCATCCGTGGGGATCGGCCCTGAACGAGGACCAAGCTCATCTTGGAGAATACCCCACCCTTCGCCACGTTGGAGACGATGGGTATGTCACCATTGCTGTGCACGGTGGCACGGTTGATGATCTTACCAGTGAAACCGTTCTTGAACACATCAGCGGTCATGCCACTGGTGATATCGTAAGTTCCTACTGGAGATGAGAACTCGTCGTATATGTCCTTGATCTGGAAATCGTGCAACACACAGTGAATGGGTAGCGGTCCCGGCTCCGTGGTATTGCCGGTAATCCTCGAAGACGCCGCAGCGATATGTCCGTAAGTCAATGTCCCAGACGCACCGAGGGACGTAGTGAACCCGTCCATCGCCGTGATGCCGTCGATATTCTTCTTGCGGCGCATGGCATTCTGGGACAGTTGTCCGAACTTGGCCATGCCGTGAGAGATGATCCGCTCTCCGACTTCATCCAACAGGAAGACGTGTAACCCGATCATGGTCGGGGTCAACGGGAAGTCGGTATCGCTGAGTTGCTGAGGATTATCCAGTTCAGTGGTCCGGGTGATGGCCTGGGCTGTGATCTTGGCATACGAAACTTCGTGCCAGGTTAAGCCCATACCCTTCCCCAGGGTCTGCCGGTCTACCAGGGACATCATATCCCCATCTTGTTCCCTGACCAGCCTGGAGGCCACTATGGCCTTGGGAAGCGAGTCCGTTAACGAATCGGTCGTGGTTCTGCCTGCCGCCATTTCTATACTCCTTAGCTATCTAGTCCAAGATATTTTCTGAGTGCCGCCTGTCCTTCCGGTGTCATCTCTAGATCAACAGAGTCGTCAGCCAGATAGTTTATCTGGTCATCCAGACTACGTGGGCCACCCGTCGCCGCCTGACCCGCATCGAAGTGCTGTTCCGGAACACGGCCCTTCTCAACATTTGACAGGCGTCTGTCCATCTTACCCGTATATGACAGCAATTGTGCGTATCGTTCCATATCTTGTGGAGTCTCGAATCCAGAAAGAGCATCAGGAGATACGCCGTATTGCTTACCATAGTGGAGAGCCGCATTACGTCGGCCCTCTGCTATCTGTCCCAACATAATCTGCTCATTAAGTTTTGCTTGACCCCTGATACTCTCCGCACGGACCTCTTCTGCCATGTACTTGGCCGTCTCAGGGTCGATATTACGAGACTCGTACTCACGCTGTCGTTGTTGTATTTCGATAGCAGCTTGTTGCTCTTGTCGGAACTGTAATATCTCAGCACGAGACCGGCGTAACTGCTCTAGCTCAATACGTTCATTATTAGCCAATCCAGCAGGAGTTGGCGCAGGTGGCGCAGCAGCTAGTTCGGGTGGTAACTCAAAGGCTACTAACGACCCCGGCGACGGCGGTGCAGTTGGTGCTGGGCTTGCAGGAGGGGCACCTGGCTCTTGCGTAACTGCCTCAGCCGCCTGCGCTGCCGAAACAGCACCCTCGATATCAACTTCCGGATTAATACGCGGGGCTTCATCAGATGGCACACTCGCTTCTAATTGCTGCGCTATATCCGTTTGTTGTGTCATAAAGCCTCTTTAATAACTAATAAAAACCCCACTCCCGCTATAAAGCAGAAATGGGGCCTGATGTACCGGTCTCCCAGATTGCTGGCACTGACCTATGTACTTAGCAGTGGATTCTAAGTGACTCCGTTATGATGTGTCAAGTTACGCGCCTGAACACGCCCATGTTCCGTGATTTTCCATGACAAGATGCGGCCTTCCTTGATATCCATAGTCACATTACCAGTCTTATCCGAAGATAGAAACTCACGGATTTTATCTAATAACTCAGGTGGTACTACCATCATTCATTCACCAAAGATATTAAGGTCCCAGGTCTCTTACATCTTCAAACCACTCAGGGTTAAGCTCTAGACCAGATTGTAATTCCCCTGCCTCTCGTTTCTTCTTCTCTCTCTCCTTCTCCATCTCAGCAATTTTCTCTGGCGTTTGTAATTTCTTCCACTCCTCGTAGACATCCTGTTGTGCCTTACTCCACCACCTTTGTCCTCGAATCGCTAACTCGTCAAAGTCCTTTGAGAACATTCTTTGGGCTATATCATCAAAGGAGGGACCAGGGTACGGGTATCCACGTATTCCCACAGCGTCAGTCCAACCTTTGTTAATCCTCTCTTCTTTATCGCCTCCCTCAAAGGCTGCTGATTGTACCCACAGAAAGGTAACATCATCAAGCAAAGTTTTACCAAGAGACTCTAACGTCTCCAACGGTCGTCCAGTGAAATCCATCGTAACTGGCTCACCCATATAGTCCGCTCCAGTCAAATAGGTATAGCTATTAGCGGGAAATGCCGCTGTCTGACTTCGTGCCCAACGTACTCCGATATTCTGATTGAATTCAGTAAAATCTAGTACGTCCCCAGGGTCGGCAACAATCCGGGACATCAATCGTAGATCAGAAACGAACTTAGACCCGACTCCAAATCCCTGTCTTCCAGCCCTCCAGAGCAAGAAGCGACTACTAGAAGGATTAAGACCCGCAACTAAATCTTTCTTTATCTGATCCAACGTTTTACCCTGCGCGGTTCCCAATGCAATACTTAGCCCAACGTAACTCATTAGAGTGCCGATCATTAGGTTGAAATATGCTTTACGGGCTAAATCACCCCTTAATCCATCTTGAAGGATATTAACATGTTGCGAACCAACTGCCCGCCGATATCTTGGAGCCAATAATATTGATCCTTCTGCCGCACGTTGATTGGGAGTGACTCCCAGCCGAGCACTGGACGATAGACCGCGCATATTATTTACATAGTCAATAAGATCACGGCGTCTTTGTGGTTGAGAGAGTTTATCGCCTTCATATATCTTATGTTCAAATGCCTTTAATAGACGAATACCAGCCTCGTCCATCGCAGCCTCATATGCTTGCTGGAAGGGACGTACGATTGATCCAGCAATCCCAGGCATCCGACTTATTTTTTGGACTAATGGATTAGTTCCTTGATAGAACCCACCTGGACTTAGTACACCACCATGTGCAAAAGCTTCTGTTGCCTCTATACCAGAACCAGATAATATCAGAC
>Ga0114906_1001003_pt1 | contig 15146 bp, 16 predicted proteins | sample MalvirDeepMed_M9_FD_89687 | JGI IMG/M metagenome (GOLD analysis project Ga0114906, IMG submission 89687) | Marine viral communities from the Global Malaspina Expedition - Malaspina viral metaG DeepMed_M9 | ecosystem: Environmental > Aquatic > Marine > Oceanic | place: Mediterranean Sea...
AAGCATGTCTGTATTGGTAAGTATTGTTGCCAACACATCTCCTACAGCATCAACTATATTCGAGTGGTCCATCTTATCTTCAGTTAGTTCAGCGCCCATCTCTTCACCAATCAATGCGTCAGCGCCTTCTCCTCCCATTTCTCCTGGTTGCTGAGAAGGTGCTTCTATTCCTGGCTCAGATACAGCCGTGTCGGTCTGCATTGGTATCTGCGCTTCAATGATGTGTCCTGCTGTTAAGTACATCATTGCTTTCTTTGACTTTTCAAATGGATACTTATCTTCCCACCACTTCTGCCATGCAGGAGTGTAGTGACTATATTTAGAACCTTTCTCCTCAGTCCCTTCATCGTCAGGCATTAATTGGTTCACCCAATAACCCGGAGTAAGCTTTTCTAAGCCGCCTTGTTTCTCGGCTGAATCCATCACTTTTGCTAACTGCTTTAAACTACTATACCACTCAGAACTGATTTGTGACTTAGCTGCTGACCTTTTATAAGGATTATTTAATAAAATGTCTCTCACGATAAGGCGATAATCTGATTCATCTATGCCAGACGCTGCCAATTTTAGGCCTGGATGGAAGATCTTTGCTCCCTCTCCATCTACAAACCAACTCTTTACAGCATTGTAAGCTCCCTTGCTAGCTACTTGTTCTACTATTGCCTGACCGTGCTTATTGCTTAAAAAGCTTTTTCTCTTACTTTTCACAACATCATCAGCGCTTAGTGCAAATAGTGGCAATCCTGATTCACATATATACCAGTTGCTTGCTAGTTTTATAGCCTGGTACACTGGGGCACCGTCTCTATAATCTCTACTATAACCACAGTCGTCGCATTCGTATTTCGACCAGCCTGGCTTCACGCCATACTTGTCGTCATCCTTTTTCAGCTTAGTGCCACAAGGACACTCATGACTATTGGTTGTAGTCTTCTTACTTTTCTTTTTAAATTTTCCGCCCATGTTTTGATATATATGATTCACTACAGAGTAGAACTTATCTTCTTCAAGCTCATCTCCATACTGCTTTCTAGCTTCCGTCTTTGCTTTACTCCACTTACCTTCGTCAGTAATACTTGCAGGAGCTTCCTTCATCATGATAGCTTTAGATTTTTCTGCAATCTTCATTGATATTAAATCTTCCACTACTTTCAAGTCTGCTTTTGACATTAATTAAAATTACTCCTCAAATCGTCCACTAGTTCTGGATACTCTATTTGTTCTGCAATGTCTTCAGGCGAAGGCATTTGCATAGTGTCTTCACTAACTACAATAGAGCTTTTTTTGTTATTTTCTATTAAAAAAGATACTTGGTTCTTAATATCTTGTAAGTCAGATACTGATAAAGAATCCAACTCAGATGATATACTTTTCATAGCTGACTTCAATCCTTCATTGCGCGGATCCTCTACGCTGAATTGTTCTACCTCACCATCTGTATCTGATTTTGGCTGTAAACCCTTATTTGGTAAGACTTTATTCTTACGTTTCTTATATCTCTCTGGATTCCCTTGTGTCTCTATTTGCGTATCTTGTTCTGTGTGTGTTCCAGGCTGCGATCCACCATTGCCAGTATATGCTTCATTGTTATACTGTGCTTTATTTTTCTTTTTAAATCTAACTTTAGGTTTTCCTACACCTTTCTCTTTTTTCGCAGCTTCCTTCGTTCTCTCTTTGGCTTTTCTCTGATATTCTAATCTTTCTTCTGCTGTCATCAATGGAGGCTTCTTCTTGCCTTTTCTACGCTTCTGATTTTTATTAGATGCCAGCCCATGGTTTTGCTTTACTAATTCTTCCAAACCTTCTTCTACTACCACTTGCCCTTCTGACGCCTGCTTAAGACTATTAAGTGCTTTGTTTACCGAACAGTCGTCTGGATCATTTATAAGACCAAGTGTAAATGCTATAATTGGCAACTCACTCTTGCTAATCTTCTCTCTATGGAATAATTCTAAAGCTTGCATTGGCGTATCAGCTTTGTAGTCTTCGCCTTTTCTTCCAACATACTCTCTGACTCTTCTACCTCCACTTTCAAACTGTTCCTCTAAATATTCCTGCGCGTTAATTCTTTCTCTTTCCTCAGGCTCTACTGGAAAACTAATCTTTCCGCCTTTTTGAAGAATCTGGTACTTCTCTCCAATATCAGATTTTTTCTTTCTGAACGCGCTACTACGTCTAGCAGACGAACTGCCTAGTGCGCTTCTTCCTACTCTACTTCTAACTTTTGCCATTTATAATCCCCTAGTGTTGTTTTCCAAATTTTGCCCAATACATCTCCGCAAGACTTAAATTCTTCTTACTTGCAAATTGTTTTCCCATTGGTGCATCTATTCCCGCAATCAGATTCTTAACTATTGCATCTTCATCTGCTCCTTCACCGACCGTAATCCATGAAGTCTCTATTCCATATATATCTCTATTGTCCTCATAACTCCACTTGCCCTGAGGGAATTCCATTTTATCTTTTAGTGATAATTCGCTGATTGGTAAGAACTGTCCCTTAGCGTATTTCAAATGGTCACACCATTCTTCTTCTGTCTCTGCCTTGTTGGCACAGATCGAACACAGGCTATAATTTACTAATGTTCCCATTGATACGTCTGTCACAGACCCTTTTCTTACGCTTTCACAAATAGACCATGCTCTTCTTTTTGAAGTTCTTATTAACATGTCAATACTCTTGTCTCTAATAGATGGCCACACGTCTGGTATATCACCTATTACCTGACTCTCGTCGTGATTCTCTAAATTATCTTTACCTCTCCATGTCTCAAATGCTCTCATGCCAAATCTATCATTATATGCCAACAGCGTTTTATTCCACCAGAAGAAGTCTCCATTTGAGTTTCCCGAAAACTGCCCATAGCCTGGATGATCTTTATTAGCACACTTCTGGCTACCATGCAGTCCTGAAACGTGAACATACATATAGTCTGGATCTACTTCACACACTTTCTTTCCTGCTGCTGACACCCTTATATTGGAAATAGGTCTACACCCTCCATGACAGCCTACACAGTTTCCTGTGCATTTGAAAATGTCGTTAGATCCAAGTGCTGTCCTATTTCCACATAATTTAGGATTTATTCTTTTTATTGTCGCCTTACAAGTCTTATACATTGCCATGGTTTTATCTCCTACATTCTACCAATATCTATTATACGCTGTTTCCATTCATTATAAACCTCTTCTACCGCCTGTTTCTCTTCTGGTCCAAGAATGTCAGAACCTAACATTTTTTCATAAGCTGTATACAAGGGGTTCTGGTATATGTCAGAACCAGCAGTTTCTCTTGTTTCAGCAACCTCTCTTGGTTGCTCTTCTTTTCTTTGCTGTCTTGCTATCTCATTCTGACGTGTCTGTTCTCTTGCCTCTTCCTCCCATTGCTGTTCATATCCGGTTGCTGGTCCTAAATTTCTAAAGGGTCCAGTTGGAGGCCAAGCAGCGTTTACTTTCTTTTGTTCCTGGGTAGAGTAAAATCTACTTAATATGCTTAACTTTTTTTTCTGTTCTTTCATCGTTTTCTTTCTCTTTTTTTGATTCATTTAAAATCTCATCAGAAATGGGACAACATGGTTTAGGTTCCATGCCACCAACGTACTTTACTTTACCCGCTACTCTTTTCTTCATTGGCATTTTAGTATTTACCCCTCTTACTTAGTTCCAACTTTTCTTGACTCATCTCTAATATTCTAGCGTGCCTGGAAGCTGCCGCTCCAACGATTGATACTTCTACACCCTCCATCTTTTTTACTTCATTTCCTCTTCTATCCAACACTGCCCACCTAATACTTACATGATAGTATAGTCCTAATTTGATCTTTTTAATTGTCTCTTCACTTAAAACCTTTACTATTCCCTCTATGTAGTGTTTTTTTAATTTTTTATCATATCTTAAATCGGCGGCAATAATTCTTCCGACCACCTTGTCTGGATCCTTTATCTCGTGGCCCTTTACCATAGACCTTCCTACAAATGTATAATCATATTTATCTAACATTTCCTTTTTCAATACCCAGCCGTTTGCTGTTCCTTCATATATCATTGCCACTCTAATGTAATGAGGCTTAAAAGCCTCTGCTTTGGCCACCGCTCTTTTTGGCGATTCTATTCTTTTCATCGTTTGGTGCGATAAAGTTAAACTAGACAATACAATTGCTAAGATAAGTAACAATCCTAATGCACTCATCATTTTTTCAGTTTTTTTCATACTATCTCCTTACTAAGTTCCTGGCGGTCTTGCTGCTCCCGGTGGCCTCATAGGTCCACCACCCATCGGACTAGTTACTCCTCCTGCTGGTGATCCTCCTGGTGCGCCTGGTAAAGGCTTATTCATTGACAATCCTCCTGGGCCTCCACCTAATGTTCCGCCTGGAAGTCCTGCCTGCGGTGAACCCATTCCGCCTGCTGGGCCTCCACCTCCTCCGAACAGTCCACCTAAGCCTCCTGGCATGCCGCCTGGACCGCCCATAGATGGTAAGGCTCCTCCTGCCTGGCCAGCACCAGATATTTGATTTGTCATTTCCTGCACTTTCTTCTGATCTTCCAAATCCTCTTTCTTCTGATCGTAGAATTCTTCTCTCATCTGCTTTGGGCTCATATTCAATATGCTGTAAAGCTGTTTTCTTGGAATGATACCCTGCTGTACTAATCTCTCGTATAGCATAATCTTTGTCATCTCGTCTCTCAACTGTGACTTGTCCCAACTAATACGTGGAAGGTCTGGAAGTTTCCTTCTCTTCTTCATCTTTATTCTATTATTTACTTCTTTTTTAGAAGTCTTATATATTCCATGCATTTTGCATAATGGCTTAAATACAGACTCAAGCAACCACTGTTCCATCTTTTCTCTATATAGCATGTATCTTCCAATTAGAACATCCATCGCTACGCTTGCATTGCTATAAGATGGTCCTTCTCCTGACAGCATAGATTTATTTATTCCTAATCCAGAAAGTATTCTTCTTTCAATAAAATCGAATTCAGGCTGCAATGGCAGAATTCTACCTGAAGCACCTTCCCACTGAATTTTTACTGCGTGGTGCCATACATATGCTTGGTTAGGTGATTGCCACTGTGTGGCAAGAATGCTCTGAAAAGCAGCGATTTCTGAATCGTCTGCTGGATTGTCAGGTTCCCCAATTAGGTAAAATTCTTTAGGCGTGATATGTCTGTCAGCGATTGCCCACTGTGCATCTCTTAGTTTATCAAGATACATTAGATCCTGTATAATTCTACTTAGGATACTCTCACCTCTTACGTTTAAGTAGTTGGTTGATCTCTTGAAATGTGACGCCTGTAATGGATCTAAAGGTATGTCTTTCCTTTGTCTCACGTAGTTAACTATATCTCCAGGCAGCGCTTTGAATAGTGGACCTGTAGCTGGATCATTTGGCCCTCGCTCTACTATCGTAAGTAAGTCAGCGTCAGGCTGCAACTTAATTGTATATCCTGGTCCGTCTCCTGATGCAAATACGTGATGATTTATTCTTATCTTATCTGGATCCAATAAAATGAACTTAGTCCACCTTGTTGGGTCATTCACATCATCTAAGAATCCAAACGGAAAAGCTTCACCTACCACAAAATATTCAATACTCATCTGTATCAAAAATTCCTGCAGGTTCAACTCTTCTATCTGGTCATTCAAAAACTCAGCCACTTCAGGATCGTCATGCTCTACTGAAAATCTACTCAAAGGAAACGTTGAATGTAGATCAATAGCTGTTCCAACGATTGGATCGTGTTTGAAATAGTATCTATACCATTCGTTTAAATCCTTACGCTTTGTCGGAGATTCAATCGATGGACGAATTCTAAATGGTGAAAAGAATGATCCAAACACTCCTTGTGCGCCTCCACCTTGAGCGCGTCTCTTCATCTCACTCTGCATATTACCAGGCATCGAGGAGACGTTTACCGTAGGAGATTTTCTCTGTGCAGTATATGGATCGCCTCTGCGTGCAGACCTAAACTCTGAATCTAAATTATTAGTAATTAGATTTTCCCTGCCTCTCCCCATACTAACAATTACTCTTTCATTATGAGGTTGCACTTCTCTATTTTTTCTTACTAATACCTTTTTTCCCATATTTACCCAATCACACCGTGAAGCTTATCTATCACTTTCTGTTTCAACTCTTCGTCACTCAAATTTTCATGACCGTAAGCACTATTGTAAGCCTCTTCTTTTCTTCTCTCTAAACTTTCATGTATGTGAGACACCACTCTTTCAACTTCCGCTATTGAGTTGCTTAAGTGATGCAGTACATTTTGTTCTACGCCCGTATTTTGTAAGTAATAAGAATATTCTTTGACCTTCTTTAGATGCTCTACTATATGCGGAATAACATATTCTGCGTCTTGATTTTGATCTCCAAAATAAAACCAATTATCTATAGCCCTTCTTATTTCTTGTTCATTTTGTGCTTGAGCTATTTGGTTGAATACTTGCATTAGACTGCTGCTGCAACTGCTGCATGAATATCAGCAAAACTTGCTGTACCCTCATCAAGCAATGCAATAGCTGCCAAAGCATCTCCGCTAACTGTATTAAGATTGCTACCATCTGTAGACAATGCATCATACAACATTTTTCTATTACTGTACCTTAGTCCAGCAACATCGGCGTCACGACCAACATTGTCTACTCTAACCACTCTGTTGTCTCCACCGACTTTTCTTAATGTCTTCTGGAAGATTTGTCTGGCTGACACTGATGGCCTAGTAGTCTCGTCAATAAGTGTTGTGGCTGAAGTTGAAGTATCTACAACTATTGAATCAATAGCTGCCAAAATCTTAGCTGCTGTGAATGGTGCAGTTAGTGCTACAATTGCACTTACAGCATCGCCAGTCAGCGTAGACAATCTAAACGTTCCATCTCCATTATCTTGAATAACTTTTCTTAAACCCTTTTTAAGATCCTTAACAACTGCTGGTCTAAATAGCGTTGTTACACCGAAGTCATCAATGTAAAAATGACCGTTCGATTTAAGTACTGTTACATCAGACAAGAAATGCTTTAGTGATCTTGATGAAATATCTGCATCTGGTGAGCTTTCTGAAAACGATGTTGCGCTTCCAGTCACTACGCCCTTAACTGCTAAAATCATATCAGACGCAGTAGCTGCTCCTGTCAAAGCTGAAATAGCCTTAAGCATTTGTCCATCTAATGTGTTAACATATAGATTTCCACTGCCAGCATCTGCAATAGATCTTCGCATAGCGTGACGCATACTTCTCACAGTTCCTTTTCTCTCAACTGTTTCTGTTCCAACTGTATCTAGATACTCATCATTAAGTTGATTCAATAATGTCATATCCGATATCTGTTTCTTAATACTAGTTTCTGCTCTAGACATATTTAATTATCTCCTGCGCTTTCTTTCATATGGACTTCTATATCCACCAATTAAATCATGACCGATATCAATTACACGGTCAATAGTAATTTCATTTATTCTATCTGAAAAAGTTTGTATCATTCTCTCTGCTATGTCCTTTAATTGATCTTCTGTGATAGGAATTTCATACACCTTTTGTGCTAAGTCCAATATGCAATTTCTAAATTGTTCTAAAGAGCCTCTCACTTCAGCCTCTCTACCTTTTGGTGTCGTTTGATCTCCTGCAGTCGATTCTGGATGAGGGGCTCCTGGTTTCGGTGGACCTGGGGGTGCCATTGGCACTCCACCTCCTGCTGCGCCTGCTCCACTAGGTGGCACGCCTCCTGGCTGACCACCTGCTGGCTGTCCTCCCATGCCTGGCATAGGGCCAGCGAAAGGACTAGCTGCTGGTCCTGGCCCTGCCCCTGGGGCACCACCCTGGCCTTGCGCTGTCTTTAAAACCATTCTAACTTTAAGATTCTCTAAAGCCTTCAAATCCATATATAAAACTCCTCACAAGTACAATAGTAGCAAATAAAAAAGAGATAACAGAATATTCTGCTATCCCTTGAAGGAAATTTCACTAAATTAAGACTATGGTTAAGCACTCATAGTTTATCTTTACCCACAACTACCCGTTTCTCCACAAGATGGGCACATATAACAACCTCCGACTTTATGCATGAATACTCCACAATTCCTACATGGCGGGGAGTCTATAGAATATGGCACCATCGCACTTTCCTCCTCATTTTGCGGCTTTGGCGTTAAATCCTTATCAAAGAATAAATCAAAATCCATATTTACGCCTCTACCTATAATAAATCTTTGCTTTAATATTTTCACTATATAGTCTATTGCGCTTCTGGCTGTAGGTACGTTCTTACAGCTAGTAAATCCTGCTGGTTCAAATGCTACTCCCTCAAAGTTGTCCACTATCTCATCTAAACTCACATCGTGCTGTAATAGCATCGATGTAGCTTTAGCCCACGAATCTAATAATCCATTTATAGTAGATCCAGCCTTAGACATTCTTACAAATATCTCTCCTATCTTGCCATCGGCGTAGAATCCTACTGTCAAAAACCCAGTATGACCTCCTATGCTAAACTTGTGAGTAATAGCTACTCTATCCATTGGCAGCTTCTTCCTCTTATTGCCCTTCCTAGATTCTTCCTGTCTTTGCTCCTTGTCTTTATCTATAATTACTCCAGCCCTACACCCTTCACGATATACTGTAAATCCCTTACAGCCCTCTTCCCAGGCTGCAAAATAGATGTGACCAACCTCTTCGTTTGTAATGTCTGATCTAAGATTGCAAGTTGATGAAATTGCATGGTCTATCCACTTTTGCGCTCCACCTTGTAGAATCGTCCTGTCGCTCCACTCTATGTCGTTCGCCGTAGCGAGCCAATATGGTGATTCTTCAATTTCCTTACTTCCAGTCGCTTCCATCCACTTTTCAAGACCATGATGATAGACCTCATATTCTTGCCATCTATCACCCAATTCATCTACATGATCTACTCTACCATCTACGTCATTGTCACTTAATTTTCTTCTTCTAAGATACTCAAGTTTGAATACTGGCTCAATTCCTTAACTCGTTTGTGTTTGGGTACTAGTAGATCCGCATGGTGCTGTAGTCAAAATAGCTATATTTCTTCTACCATGCTCCTGCATCTTTTCTTTCAAATCTGGGTCTGCTTCAAATAATCTATTTAAGAATTTGTTATCTTTTTCCTTATCCTTATTCCATACAGGAAATGCTCCTCTTTCTTCTGCCAAGATACAAGAAGATCTATAAGCATTTAACGCTAAAGCCTTATATATTTTCTCTGTAACTTCAATTGATTGAGGCGAACCATAAGTCATTCCAAGAGCCGCGATGGTATCTCCTAATCCAGTAATGCCTAGTCCCGTTCTTCTTCCCGCCTTACACGAATTCTCAATTTTTTTCCAGAGATCTATCTCTGTTTGTTTTATATATTCTGGTTCAGGGTCATTTTTTATCTTATCTAATATCTTATCTATTTTTTCCAATTCCAAATCAATTAGATCGTCCATCAGTCTTTGCGCTTGTTGAGTGTGCATTGCGAAAGTCTTGTAATCAAACTCAGCATCATCTTTATATGACTTATTCACGTATGATGTCAAGTTTAAAAGAATTAATCTACAGCTATCATAGGCCGACAACATTATTTCGCTACAGGGATTGCAACTTATTGTTTCAAAACCATCATCTGCATATGAGTCTGCTGGCGAATTATTTAATACAGTGTCCCAGAAGATAAGTCCTGGCTCTGCCATATCTCTAGCTGACGCAACTATCTTTTCCCATATTTCTTTCGCTTTCACTACTCTAGAGATTTTCTTTTCTGAACCATCAAGAGGCCAATATAACTCAAAATCCTCATCATTTTTAGCAGCGTTCATAAATTCATCAGTTATTCTGATGCTCATATTAGCACCAGTCACTTTTGTAAGATCTCTCTTTATGTTAATGAATGTTTCTATTTCAGGATGATGAATTGAGATAGTGAGCATCAGTGCGCCGCGCCTACCGTTCTGTGCTACCTCTCTAGTAGAGTTTGAATATCTCTCTAAAAAGCAAGCAATTCCATCAGTAGTTCTAGCTGCGTTATTTGTTGTCATATCTTTAGGCCTGATATTAGACATATCAAATCCTACTCCACCACGACGTTTCATTAGCTGAACCATTTCCTGGTCCGTCTTTAATATTCCTCCATATGAATCATAGGGTGGTGCCAAAGTAAAACAATTTGAAAGACTCTGCACTTGATGGTCGTTGCCTATCCCGCTCATTGGTGATCCCTGCAACACTACATATTTATAATTATCTAATAGTCCAAATATAGTGAAGTGACTCAACGGATTAGGATATTTGTCCTCTATTCTAGCCAACTCTTTTGCCAACCTCACATGCATATCCCTTGGAGTCTTCTCTAGCCACTTTCCGTCCTTATCTCTCAAAGCATATTTATTTACCCACACGCTTGTAGCTAACTCATCCCCATTAAAATACTTCTGGGTCGCCTCAATTACTTCGCTTTCTTTATATTCCACCATCAATCTCCTAGATCTTTATTATGTTCTTTCTTCTCTTGCCGCCTTCATCCTGACATCTCTCTTTCCAATTACACCATTCGCAATCTTTTATTGCTCCATTATAACACACGTCTGGTATCTCTTCAAGCTTCACATGCTCTAGCACCTTAATGATTTTATTCTTTACCTGCTTCTCAACCATTCTTGGGCTATACTTTATAATAGACGACATATGCTGTTGACTGTTTTTACATTCGTAATATATAATTGCCTCTTCTATATCTAACAGCCACATATAAATATTTGCCTGCCTTTTATGTTCAACTTTCGGACCCTTCTTTTCTACCTCACTAAAACCCCAAGCATTTATGCTCTTTATTTCCAACACTAGTCTCTGAATTTCATCTCCCTTTTTTCTCTTTACTACTCCATCAACTTTGCCGCTAATCATCCATTCATCATCCACTATTCCTATCTCAATATCTTCCTCTTCCAACACTCCCATCTTGTTCAGCATTGACTGAACTCTGTCGTGCATTCTATGACCATTAGCAAATATTCTTTGTAGTCTTGGATTTACTCCTGGGTCTTCTGGTGTTTTCAGATAATGATAATACCAAGCTCTTAGACATTCTTTACTAGAAATGAAAGAAGGGCTAAAGCTATTTGCTAGCTTTCCCTCCTTTACACCTTCCTTTTTCTTTCTTTCTAAATATCTTTTATTTTCTTTTATTGTCTGCTTCACTATAAACTTATCTACAGCTTCACAAAACGGATCTTTCTTTCGTGCCATATTTACCCTTTCAACGACCCCTTGTGTACCCTTCTATAATAACCTTCTCTAATTCTTCTTCCACCAAAGGCATTTCCTATGTCTCCCCTATACTTACCATATGGGTGCCATATGTGAAACCCAATAGAAGTGCTAGCTACCTCGTAGCCTGCTCTTCCTCCACCCGGCACACCAAGTGGTGATCTCATTATTCTTTGAGCTAAATCTATATCTTCAAAACCATACTTATTTAAAAATCCTTCAGAGTCAAATCCACCAGCGTGTCTCAATACGCTCCTATGGTAAGACACTGCTCCACCATAACAGTTGTCTGGACAGGGCACATTTATGTTCCCTCTGACCTCTCTGCTCTGTATGTTTTCTCTTTTTGCAAACTCTGAATTGTCTGGTATTTTCTCACCTCTTAGCAGTCTATTACTAAACTCTTTATTCAGCCAGTATATCGAACTCACTCCAATATTGTTAGGTTTTATCTTTACGTGAAACTCGACAGATCTGGGGGAAAACCATATGTCGTTGTCTGTGAAAAGTATTCTCTTTCCTTCAGCCAACTCAATACCTCTGTTTCTTGCCCCCGCCAAATCGTATCCTCTGTCTGGTTGTCTAACATAACTAAGATCAAAATTGTAAAACTCAGATTCTATAGCTTCTTCTATATACTCTCTTGTTCCATCTGACGAACCGTCATCTGTGACAACTACTTCAAAATTCTTGTAGGTTTGTCTCTCGTAGCAATGAAGTGATTTCTTCAGGTGCTTAAGTCTGTTGTATGTTGAAACTACTACTGTCAAATCACACATTTACTTCGACACTTCCCCAATCTTCCCAATCGTCGCTACTGATGATTTTTTTTGTTTTAGTTTTAAAGTTGTTTCCTCTTGCATAACAACCTAACACTTCTTCTACTTTTACGTTTTTACCTCTATAATCTTCAATGGACCCTTGACCATTAAAATTTACAACTTCTATCATCATTCCTGTTTTATCATTCCAAACATACCAATACCCACAATTCCAATATCCCTTAACGTCTTCACCTTTCGTTGCATTTCTGCAAACTTCCGCTACGCCCTTTAGTTGTTCTATTATTTTTTTCTTAACTTCATCACCATCGGCACCGTCATTACGGTCGGGTGTACTACGCTGTGTCCCCATAATCCATCCTCTCCATGCACGTCTCCATGATCCGCACATACTATTATAGACGCATTTCCAAAAATTTGCAACAGGTGTTTGATCTGTCTATCGACGTACTCCAGACAGCCTTTTTGTCTCTTCTGACATTCAGCCCTATTGTTGATCGTACCAAATGGCATACAGTAATTTGTTTGATCCCATGGCGCACCTTTGTGCCAGTATGGATGATGCGTCTCTCCTACATTAATAAATGTAAATAGTGGCTTGTTGGCGTTTTTTACTGCATCATTCAGTGCAATATCTATTTGTCTCTTAATGTCAAACGGTCCAGTGAATACAAACCTTTGAAAATCATCCGTCAAGACCTTGCCTGCTGGCAGTTCTTTGTTGAACCATCCCATTGCACCTAACCCTAGCGTCCTATATCCTTTTCTATTGAAACCGTCAATTATATTTCTACCCTTCAGTTTTACATAAGCCTCAGACTCTTTGGTACTCGTGGGTGAAACTAAGTGAAATATTCTTGATCTTCTGCTGTCCCAATATCTTTGTCCTGATTTATCTGTTGGAAGAAATCCCATAAAGAACGACTGATGTGCCGGATAAGTATAAGTAGCCTGTGTGAAAGTTTTCCTATGTGGGCCGATTCCTTTTATATTGGGTATATTAGCGTCTCTAAACGTGTCCCATCTACAACTATCTAATGTTATAAATAAAAAGGAATCTTGGTGTACTTTCATCCGAATATTCTCCTAATAAAATTTTCCGTTTTATGATTGTTTAACAAAATCCACGAATCATAATTTATCCATGGCTGGGCTAATATTTTCTTAGCTGCCGAGGCATCACTGTCTATATTTTTTATTCTTTTAATCGCCCTAACAAAATTACCATAGTCTAAAACCTCTATAAAACTTCTAGTATTAAAATCTAATTTTACCTGCGGATCTCCCCAATATATAGGTATGCACCCTGCCATCATTGCGTCTGTCAATTTCTCCGTTACATATCCATTTCCTCTACTATTCTCAAATGCCATCGCAAACTTGTACTTCTTAAAGAAATTAATCTTTGCATCTCCTCCTTTGGGAATTTTCACATTCATGTTTCTATGAACTATCCCAGGACAATCTACCTTCTTATACTTCGAAAGTTCTTTAACGAAACTATCTCTCGGCTCAGATGGCCTTCTGTGAAGAAAAACACAAAACTTGCGATCCTTCCAATACAAGTGACTTCTAGGTCTATCATTTCTTACCAAATCTATCAGATCATGTTTTTTACAATGATTGTATCTTACAGCATAGTTTGGAAGTCTAAAATGTTTTCCAGCCATATCTCTTCTGAACGAAATGGCATAGTCACATTCACTCATATTTGGTGCTGCGTTTTCAGCCGTATAGAATATCTTAGTGCAATTCTTAGGCAATGGTTCATTTCCAAACACTGAATACATTACATAGTCTGGATTCTTTGATTCAACAAAATCATAGTTGTTGGCCATAAATGGAAATCTCTCCCTGAAATATTTCATATTCCACGGAGTCCACCATCTCTTAAATGCTATCTTTATTTTCTTCTTGGTTTCCATAGTTTTTTGCACTCTTCAAGTTTCTTTGATGACCAATCTACCTTTATCCCCTCTAACCAAAAAGCTTGAATTATCTTAATCCACTCATTTCTGAAGTTCCACTTAAAGCTGTCATATTCTATATTCCAAGCTCTACTTCCCACTTTAGATTTTTTCCACACCTCTTCTCTTTTCTTACATATAGCTCTCCATCTTTTACGCGAGATCTTCTTCCCCCACCTACTTCCATATGTTGTCTCTGGATCTCTTCTAGTATAAAACCATATAGCCTTTGGATACATATCGTGATATATATCTCCCATCATTATTCCTCTGGGAGACTTAATCACTTCTATCTTTCCTCTATTTATAGTAGTTCTTAATCTCTTCTTTATTCCTCCATATCCCTTATGCCAGCCTTTTGGCGTTTCAGGTATCTTTTGATATGATCCTCCCATCTTCTGCAATAGCTCATCCTCTATTTGCATTATCTGTTCGTTCTCAAAATACCCATTAGGGTTGTGCCCATCAGGAGTTTTTAATCCTCCTTTAGGGCCTAGCGAATACCCACTGATTACACTTACTAGATTAGTAAGAAAACTTGTCCCTGTTCTTGGTTGCCCAGTGACTATTACTTTAAGTGCCATATATCATTAACGCCTTTTCGAGCTATTCTTTTGTACCTTGGCGACAATATTCTTGCTTGTTCTTTAATCTTAGGCTCGTGACATTGGTGTTCCACAATAATAAAATGTGGATAAATTTCAAGCTTCATAAACTGAAGCAATATTCCTTCTTCGCCGCCCTCTGTATCTACATCTAAAATTCCAATTCTTTTCGAAACAGCATATTTCTTACCGAACATCTCCTTCACCATAATAATAGGAACTTCAATTTCCCCCTTATTTGTTACTTTAGACAGTCCTCCTCTTGATTCAAATTTCACAGTTCCGTTGCGATCACCGACAGCCACCTGATATGTTATTACATCTAAACTATTTGGGTTTGAATTATTCCACAATAATTCGTAATTTACAGGACATGGTTCAAATAAATATCCTGTCCATCCTTGGTGAAGGAAATATCTTGAATTGCTATTGCACACTCCATCTGATGCGCCAATATCTACGTAAACTGTTGGCACGCTCAAATTGTTCTTTCTAATATAATCAACAATACATCTTCTCTCTCTATG
>Ga0114906_1001004_pt1 | contig 15140 bp, 5 predicted proteins | sample MalvirDeepMed_M9_FD_89687 | JGI IMG/M metagenome (GOLD analysis project Ga0114906, IMG submission 89687) | Marine viral communities from the Global Malaspina Expedition - Malaspina viral metaG DeepMed_M9 | ecosystem: Environmental > Aquatic > Marine > Oceanic | place: Mediterranean Sea...
CAAAGGAGTCGGATTCTGCGGAGGTAGCAGCCCGCGCCAAAGCCGAAGCTGAAAAGAATCGCACAACCGAAGAAGGCGCAGCCCCAGCAACGGACCCAGAGCGTAACCGAATACCCAGAGGGACCCGTCTCTCCGCGCTGGAGTCCACGCTTCCAGATTTTGGCATCTCCCCGGCCGGCCACCCTGTCGAGGGAGACAATTGGACGATTACCTCAGGCTATGGTCAGCGTACGCATCCCGTGACTGGTCGGCAGGATTCGGGACACGGGGGTATTGATATCGGCGGCGGAAACTTTGGCACTCCGGTGTTGGCCGCGGCTGCAGGGACGGTAACAGTGATGAGAACTTCAATTTCTGCGAAAGCGGGATGGTACGTTGAGATTTATCATGGCGAATATCAAGAAGAGGAATTTGGTAACCCGCGCGGCGTGTATACCAGATACTTACATTTGAGATCTAAAGGAAGCACATCAGCGGCCGACGATGCAAACAGCACTCCCCAATTGAAGCCTAGCTCGATGGACCCTCCGCAGCCCGTCGAGAGTCCCGAGCCGGCGACATGGAGCAAAAATGAGAAGTATTATGCCCCCGTCAATTCTGCATCTGAACCGGATTATTTTGTAGAGCGCGGTCAACAGGTCACTGCAGGTCAAAAGATAGGCTATGTGGGAAACACGGGAAGAGTCACGGGGCCTCATTTACACTTTGAGGTGCTCATAAGTAATTACCTGGGAACAGAAGGAACCTCAGTCTGGAAGTCCCCGAAATATGCCCCCTATCGTATGAAGCAAGCTGAAGCGTCAGAGGAATAAAAAAATGTCATTCGAAGTAAAACCAAAAAGCACTGAAGCGGCCGTTGATATGGCTCAAATCCCAGAGGAAGAAAGAAGGGAAATTGAGGCCATGACCCCGGCCGCGCAAGCTGAGGCCACAGGGCAAGGAAATAGTGATACCACCGATTGGGATACTCCTCGCTTCATTATGTGTAAAAACGAAAAGCTTGTAGGAAAAGGTAATGCCTGGATTAGATTTGGTAAAGATCGAAATAGTCATGTTTTATCCGGCGAAGGCGGCGCCGGCACTTCGCATGCTGCGGCTATCGATGTGGTTGCGGGCTATGCGGGCTGGCTGGCACGCAAACAGAACAAGGCGGGCAAGAATGTTGCCGTTAATCCAAATTTTAAAGTTGATGCTGCTCGTATATATCTTAGTCAAAAATCCGATGTAGATGGCTATTTTGAACTCCCCGAGGGTACCGTAGGAAGTACAACCTCCGGCGCACCTGGTAAAGACGCCATTCTTCGATCCTGCGTGGCGCTGAAAGCAGATACGATTCGGTTGATAGCGCGCGAGAACATCAAGCTTGTAACGCGCACTGATCAGCTAAACTCCCAAGGTGGAAAGCTCGACAATAAAGTCAAGTACGGATATGGGATAGATCTTATCGCCATGAATGACGACACCGATATGCAGCCCCTAGTAAAAGGAGAAAATTTAGTAGAATGTTTGGGTTTCGTTATAGAGTTGCTTGAAAACCTTACATTAATTTTGGGAAATTTCTTTGAGTATGATAGTGCGTTTAAAGATAAAGTTGCTGTACATACGCATACATCTCCGTTTTACGGCTCCGAGACCGCACCTGATTATAAACAAATTCTAATGGAGGGTGTCCAACAGTCAATTAACGCTGCCTTAAATTGTCAGGTTCCCTTGCACCTTGATTGGCCCCTAGACTTGGTAGCCCTTAAAAACGATTTCCTCAACGCCGACGGTGGCCCTACGGCCGACAAATATATTTTGAGTAAATATAATTCTACCAATTAAGAGAATCTAACATGAGCGCGAATGATCTAACACCTCCCGGCTTTGAAGCAATAGTCTTTGAAAATCATATAAAAAAGGCCCGTAAGAATATTCCTTTTGTAGTTCCCGCGGGCAACTCGTTTCGATATTGTGTTATGTTTCGTACCAATGACGTGGCCTCCTCCACCGTGTGGGCCCAAGAACTCCCTCGATATAAGAGGCGCGCGAGAAGAAGACTAATAGATCACTTCTTTCCTGAATTTTTTCTTTTTACGTCTTATAATGATGGCACCTCTGTCGCCCACATAGCAAATGACGCCGGTCTGACGGAGTCCGAAAAAGACTCCCTCTTGGAGCACCACCAGAACTATTTAGACTTAAAAGAGCAAATTGATGATTCTGTAAAGATAGAAAAGATTATCTATCGTCCCGGCCCACCCAAAGATAAAGTAGTATTCTCCACTACACTAGACCTTCACCAAATAAGGGAAGATCTTCTGTATGCCGAGGGTGGCTCGGGAATGCCAGACTTTGAGTTATCCTTAACATTCTTGAATAAAAAGCTTGAACGGGGAATTTCTACTGCTGCTACAACAATCAAATTTCAAAACATTCCCACGCATGGCGGCCAACTTAATGATTTTTTAAACATATTTGGAACATTTATTAATCAACTGCAACAAGGCAGCGGCGCGCCAAACATGAATGATATGCAACGTAGTGTTGAGGCAATTATTAAAAAGATCACCGACTCTGTATATGATACCATTGATTTTCAAAGCCATAGTCAAACAATGTATGACACAGACTATTTTACAGTTTTTTTTGATGGAGAGACTCAAATTGTAGGTATAGAGTTTTTTGTTGTTGGGACAGAGATCGGTGGCAGCCAAAGCTCCAAAGTCGGATATATTACTAATATAAAATATAATCCTATGTTTAAAGACTCTGCACTGCTTCATTTACTTAAAAATTATAGAGAAATTTTAGAGTCCAACTTAGATAACCTAAATACTGCGCAGCAGCCTTCTATGATTGATTTTCTCGAACGCCTAGGCATTCCAGGCGCTGCAGGCTTTGGACAGGCCCTGGCTGGGGATCCCGTCTTTGGGGCGGGCCTCTTCGGAGGGGATGAACGCCCGGGCACCTATGTCGACGTTGGAGGAACAGCCTCGTTGGAAAGTTTTTTGAAGGACTATGCCAATAGTGTGGGGATGTCTGAAGAAGATATTTTAAAAGTCGACGCACTTGCCTCCGACCCAATATTTCAAGCAAAGAAACTGCAAGAACAAAAAGCCCGAGCCGTAAACACAACAGTACAGGTTCTGGATATTATTAATGATGTCGCCAATTTTGAAGTTTTTCACTTCATGAATCAGAGTCCAACGGGTCGAAAGATAAATCGTGTGCTAGGATCCTTTGGAATACAAGATTTAGCCAAAGAAGTGCTCATATGCTTAACCTTGGGCCTCGGAACGACAGCCTCCAGGCTGACTGAATCGATGCGCAATATAATTTTACAGCAAAGTGTTTCTTTTAATGCTCCTCCGATACCTCCTTCTGCGCAAATAGACATCAAGCGACCAAACTTGGGACTCCTTTTCAAAGACCTCAAACCCGAAGCCTATTTTTCCATTACGGGCGACCCTCCTTTAAGTAAGCAGATAGCTGATCACTTTTTAAATACAATAGCACAGGCGGGGTTTGAGGTAATCAAAGCCTTAGCAGAGCTACTGAAGTTTAGCTGCGCAGATGTATTAGATGCATTGCATGGAGTTATAGATTGCGGGGAAGAAATAAAAAGAAGAAATATAGAAGCAAGTGCCGCCTTTCCTGACTTAACTACTCAGCTTAGTGAGGACGCTTTTTCCCGCGGAATGACTTTGGAGGAAGCCTACGAATACTTTTCAGAAGTTTCGAAGATACTCAGTCCAATTGAAGTATGCCGTCTCCTAAACGCCCCGGGCCAAGTTACCGAGGAAACCATAGAGAATATACTAGAATTTAATATCAATTATCCACTCCAGGCAGTACAGCTAAATTTAGACACGAGAATGAAGATTACAAGTTTCTTCTCGGCGATGACCAGGAATATCGATAGTGTTTCATTTTGTAATGAGATAATTAATGACCATATCATTGCTGCCGTAGAAGGGTGTCAAATATGTTTAGATACCGATGTCTATCAAAGCACCGGCGTCGTAGATGCAGTAGCAGGTATAGCGGAACACGGCGTTGTAATCGCCGCCCCGGCCATTCCTGATTTTATGTGCCCCGAGAGAGAATCTTATATGGCAAATCCCATAGCTACCAGGGTGATACCACGGCTTATGAACAATATTTTAGAGACTACTAAAATTTATATGGGAGGTTCTTTAGAATCGGCAAGAAACAAGCTACTCGTTCCAGTGGTGGTTGCCGAAGTCGATTCTGAAATTTCCGGAGCCTGCAGAGACGCGAACGTCGATCTCCCCGGAGCAAATGTCGATCCTGCCGCGCTACAATTTATAACAGGATTGTTTAGTTTTCTGTCCTCCACCGATTTAGCTACTAATTTTACAGATGCTCTTACAAATTGTCCCGATATCCCCGACGCGAAGTTTCAATCGGTGGTGGAAGATGTACAACTTGTTACTGATGCTATAATGGCAGGAATGGGTGAAGTCCAGGGGGTGGTGGCTGAGGCAGTGACCAAGATAAACTCTGTAGGACAGAATTTATCAAGCAGTGGCCACGCAATCCCTCATACCCAATACGATTTTCCTCTGGAATTTAAGGCGGATTTTGAAAACGCAGTACGTCCCACCGTTGTAACCTCCCAGGCAGGATCTTATACGGGGGTTCCTACTATATCCAGCAGTATTAACGACTATGAAGTCCAGTATAATATTATAACGGATCAATTTAAGAAAACTACATTTAATTTTGTTTTTACTCCCAACAGTAAGGCCACCATTATTTATGATCCCTATACTCCAGATGCCTCCGGTCCCTCGATAAAGTTTGACTATAGAGTAGGACTTCAACACGGCTCTATGGGTGAAGATTTGGTGGGAACCCACACAGAATTGGTTGAAGATAACCGCTATGAGTTGAGCTCTTTAAATCCTTATATTTATAGATATGCGGATGCGTTCCCGGAGAGCGACTTCCCCGAGCCCTTGAAAGAAATTGTTGGGAGGGATCACCCAGCGATATATCAATCTCTTATACAATCCATGTTTCAATATATTATAAGCAATGGAGCGTTTGATGTATCGGTCCTCACTAATTTACAGTTATTTAAAAGTAATGCCAACTGTGCGCCCGAAAATATCGGAGACTTGTTTGATGCGGATGGCATAATCAACCAAATGCAAAAAGAATTTGCTGACTCCGCTTGTAACGATAGAGGGGGCTCTTCTCAAGATAAAATTCGAGGAGTTCTCTATTTCGGATTACTAAACATGCTTATTCAAACTATGATTGATGAGTTTATAGTGATGAACATAAGTGCTTTTACTGCCATCAATCTCGATGATCTTCTAAATCCTAAGTATCCTTTCCGAAATATATTCGTAGACCGCGTTGTTGCTTCCTTTAGACTAGCGAATACAGGCACGACTACTGCGTCGAATATTATGCAGCGTGAACTGTATAATTATTTTTATAGAGCTTCGCAACGTGAGTCGGTCAAGCAGGCCGGCGGCTTCACTCACAGCTATGCACCCAATGAGGTGGTTCCCGGGTTTGAAACTCCTGGGGGCGAGATATCTCAGCCAGGCTTTCCTTTAAATACTGACGCTCTTGTTAAATTTATGGTAGAAGAGCGCCTCGGATATACCTGGTACGACGGGGGAACCCCCAGGTCAACAATAAGAGCAATCCAAAATATTATCAACCCGGGAAATACTATCAAACTTTTTGAAGATTTATTCATCGAGGATGTGGTGGGCGTATATCGCGATGACGGCGGGGGCCAAGGCGGCCGCGCTTATGCCTTTTCAAAGGCCCTCCCCGCCGGCCAGACCTTCTCGAACCGGTCCGCCCGGGAGACCTTGACAAATTTCCATCAAAACATATGGGGATTGTTCCTCTCCGGCCACGATGCCCCGACACAAACGGTATATATTATAGATGAGCGTGCCCCCCTCAACGTTGCCGGCGAGCTTGTTATATATCATGGTAGCCTCGATGTCGGTACCACCACCGGTCTTACAGAAACGCCGCTAGCTACTCTACCGTATACAGGGAACCCCTCCAGGGACGAAAAGATAGCTCTGATTAAAGAGTGGCCTGAATTTAATCTTCTCTTTGCGCAAGCCTTTAATAGGCATACCATCCTAATGGTACCCATTCTATATAATCTTTTCTTGACAAAGAAATATTTTGGCGATATATCGCTGTCTTTCAACACCACGAAGAGGGCCATTATAGAGATGTTCAAAATAACTGGTGCTTCCAGTTCGTTGCCGCCGCTCCCAATCCGGTCCGAGCTTTTTACTGACGGCCTTGCCGACAATGGGACAGATTTTGGCACCATGGCACGCGACATCTTTTTGAAATTTTTAAAGGAAACGCCCCTAAAAATTCTAAAAGGACTAGCAGAATTAATTGACCCGCACGTGGCTATTTCAAAAATTATTAGAGATGTAACGGGCGCCACCTTTAATGAGATAATTAAAGGAATACAATCACAGATAGACGATGGTCTTCTCCCGGGGGCAGCCCAGCTGAAAGAAAAAGGGATAACAGCAGAAGATATTTTAGCCGTTGTATTCTGTATCTACAACACCGGGATGACGATCCCGGCGGCATTCGCATCAACGCCCGGGCAGGATAGTATGTTGTTTGGGCCCCGAATAACGTTGGATGGCATGGATTTTACTGGATCCGTTGCAGGCATGCTTATGGCTCCCCCTTCTCCCTTGGGAATCGCGTATCTTCTCCTGGAGCTTCTTAAAATTTCGCTCGATGAGGCTCTGGATACGGGCGAAGAGGGAGTTGAGTCGGCCACTGCCCCCGACTCCATTGCCTGTCCAGAAGGGACGGTCGCCGCCAATACAGGAAATACCGAAACAGAATAACGATTGATAAGCCAAAAAATAGTAAACAATTCTAATTACTAGGAGGTATAACCCATGGCTTCAGGTATAGCTGCACGATTGCCCCTTACGCTTAGTAATACATTTGGTGCTTATAATTTAATAACAAAATTCACCGATCTTGCAAAACAGAACCTAAAAATGCTTGTTTTGACTGCTCCGGGCGAGCGCATGATGGATATAAATTTTGGAGTGGGGCTACGTAGATATTTGTTTGAGTCCAACGATTCGGTTATCTATTCACAAATTGATGAAAAGATTAGAGAACAAGTCGGCAGTTATCTGCCTTATATCCGTGTTAATCGAGTTGTTTTTGACATCCCGGATGAAGCAACCCGAGATACTTATCCCCATGCTCTTAAAGTGGCGATATCATTTACGGTCGTGCCTCTGCAGGTTAATACCGTATTGGAGATAGAAGTTGACTTTAACGTTAACTAATTAATCTTAGGAGTTATTAATCTATGTCTAAAAAAAATATACCAATAAAGTATACAAGCCGCGATTTTGAATCGATTCGGCGCGATTTAGAAAATTTTGCAAAGAGATATTATCCTGATACTTATAAGGACTTTAATAGAGCATCGTTTGGCTCACTAATGCTAGATACAGTTTCCTATATTGGTGATATTTTATCATTTTATTTGGATTATCAGGTAAACGAAAGCTTTTTAGACAGCGCTGTAGAATACGGGAACGTTGTGAGTCTCGCTCGACAACTGGGATACAAGCTTCAAACAAGTCCGGCCTCTTATGGAAAGCTTACGTTTTATGTTGAGGTCCCCGCAGCATCGACAGGGTTGGGGCCCGATAATGCTTTGCTCCCCATCCTGCGTGCCGGATCCACGTTCTCGTCCCTCGGAGGAGGCTTCTATACCCTTCTAGAAGATGTTGACTTTGGAGAGGAGAACAACCAAATAGTGGTTGGCACTGCAGAATCTACCACTGGTTCTCCTCTTACCTATGTTATTCGAGCCTTTGGAGAGGCGGTTTCGGGTCGCGGAACGACTCAAGTATTTACTCTAGGGGACTTTGTAAGATTCCGAGCAGTTCAACTGAGGGTAGCAAATATTAGTAATATAATTTCGGTTGTTGACGGAGAGGGGAATGAATATTTTGAAGTAGACAACCTATCGCAAGATACAATTTATCGACCAATCAAAAATACAACAGTGAACCGTAGTACGGTACCCAATATACTTAAAGCAGTCCCAGTTCCAAGACGTTTTACAGTAGAAACAACAAATCTGGGAACATTTCTTCAATTTGGTTATGGAGCTGCTAGCGATGCACTTACCAATCCTGTGGCTGATCCCGCAGAGACAGTACTAAACTTAACTGGCCGCGACTATATTACTGAGATTGATTTTGATCCTACAAAACTTATAAGTACCGACAAGTTTGGGATTGGTCCGGCTAATACGGCTTTAAGGGTAGACTATAGATTTAACACTACCCGAGATGTTAATACCGGAGTCGATACCATAACTAAAATTGAAACTTCGGATTTTAAGTTCAATTCTCAAGGTTCTCTCTCCTTAGTTGAACGTCAAAATGTAATGGCTTCTTTGGAGGTCACCAACGATGAGCCCTTTGTAGGCAGCGTCTCGCTTCCATCATCAGAGGAAATCAGGCAAAGAGCTTTTAGCCATTTTGCTACTCAAAATCGTGCGGTCACTGCCCAAGATTATCAAGCATTATGTTATGCGATGCCCGCAAAATTTGGGATGGTTAAACGAGTTGCCGTCATGAAGGACGCTGATGAATTTAAACAAAATGTGAATATTTATGTGATGTCTGAAAACAACACGGGAAAGCTGGCACCTCCCAACACTAGTCTTAAAACAAATCTTAAGAACTGGATATCTCAATATAAAATGATAACAGATACAGTGGACATTCTAGACGCACAGATTGTTAATTTTGCTCTAGAGTATGAGATACTTATATCGTTAGGTGCCAACAGATTTGATGTGATTAATGCATGCGATATCGCCATAGCCAACCATTTTGAGCAGAAACTTGACATTGGAGAGCCCATTATGCTAGCAGGCATCTATTTGGCACTATCAAAAGTTAATGGAGTGGCTGATACAACCTCTGTTGAGATCGCACTTAGATCGGGAGGCTTATATGCTGCTTCTAGTTATGACTTCGCCGCAGCGCTTTCTTCCAATGGAACAAGTATTTTAAGCGAGAAAAATACGATTTTTGAACTAAAATACCCTAGTCGCGATATTAGAGGGTCTGTGAAATAATGGCCATCCTCCGATATACAGCTAGCGCCGATACCACCATCACAAATGCATTTCGAACAAGCCTCACGGCCCGCGAGCGCGCTACCGGATCAAATATGGGCTATGCAGATAGTTTGGAGGTATTTTCGATTTATGGCCAATCCTCAAGCTCTGCTGATGGACAGTCCCAAGAACTTTCCCGGATCCTGATCAACTTTCCCGTAGACACGATATCGTCGGATCGATCGGCCGGAGTCATTCCCGTATCTGGAAGCGTATCCTTTTACCTTAAAATGTATAATGCCGAGACCCCCTTCACGTTACCACAGAATTTTAATCTAGTGGTTGCCCCCGTTTCCCGATCTTGGTCGGAGGGTACCGGGCTTGATATGGATGATTATAAAGATTTGGGGGTAGCTAACTGGGTATCGGGAAGTCAGGGTATCCCATGGAGCACTGAGGTAGCCGGCGGCTCTGGGGGCACTTACCTCACAGGCTCTAATTATAATATTTCATTTCCTTTGGGCTATGAAGATCTGGAATTAAACGTTAGTGACCTTATAGAGAAGTGGATATCTGGAGCAGATGCCGCTTATAGTAATAATTTTGGGCTCGGAGTTCGATTGACAGCCAGTCAAGAGGCCTATTATTCTAGTTCTACTGGGGTGAATAATGGAAGTCTTATCCAAAATACTCAAGGCGCTCGACAGTCCTACTACACAAAGAAATTTTTCTCACGCTCAACAGAGTTCTTCTTCAAGCGTCCAATAATTGAGGCTCGATGGGACTCTAGGGTTCAAGATGATAGAGAGAATGTCTATTATTCTAGTTCACTCGCCCCGGCTGCCGACAATCTTAATACTTTTTATCTGTATAATTATGTACGAGGGCGTCTTGTTAACATCCCGGCGATTGGAAACTCCAACATAGAGGTATCTTTTTATTCTAGTTCGAATGGCGTGATCTCCGGGAGTAAAATTAATTTGGCCCTCGGCGGCGGTGTCATTGCCAGTCTAGATACAAATGCTACAGGCGGACATGTAAGTACCGGAATTTATTCGTGCTCCGTCGCTTTAACGGCTGCGGCAACACCGTTGTTGGCTATTCATGATGTATGGCATAGCGGCGGAGTGGAGTACTATACCGGCTCCTTTTATCCGGAATTGATGCCAACCTATGACTCAGCGCCGACGTTTAATAGAGTAACAGCATGTAGAAATCTTAAAAAATCTTATTCACGAGACGATAAGGCTCGTTTTAGATTTTTCGTGCGGAGTAGGGACTGGAGTCCGACTCTTTATACTGTAGCCACCGCGAATAACCCCACAGATATCATAGAGAGTGCTTCATTCTCGATCCGCCGTGTTATAGATAATTACGCTGCGATACCGTATGGTACCGGGTCAGATTTCAGCACATATCTTTCATACGACAAACAAGGAAACTATTTTGATTTAGAACTGTCGTTGTTGGAATCCGGCTACATGTATGAAATAAATTTATCTTACTATAATGATAGCATAGGAGACTGGCAGGAACAGCCGCAAACATTTAAATTTAGAGTTGAATGATAATTAAATTATGAGTTTCAAAACTTTATTCGATAAAGCCGCGCAAGCGAGCCCATTAGCCAACCAATCAGCAGCCGACATTGGCAACGAAGTTGAATCTTACCACTATCATGAGCAAGATATTCTTCATGAAAAAAGATTTATACCAAATGTGGATTTTACGGATCCCTCTACCTTTGCTGCATACGGATCCGCCGAAGAATATTATGTGCAGTCGATTGAAAGAGTTTATGAAACCTACCCATACGATGGCTCGCTTAAAGAGAGGCTTATATGGGAAAATGATTCAACATATTTAGATCTCTATTTGCTCGATAATTTATATCCGCGTCGAAACGGCTATATTCTCATGTCGGCCGAAGGGGTATCGTTTAAAACAATCTCTACCGATGGTTATGGCGAGCCTACAAATCCTGAGTATATCTCTTTTAAAGGCGGTCCTCATCCCCACCCGGACGGCATGACCCCATATGCTGCGCAGTTTACCGGGTCAAACTACTATAATGCTGACAATAATCGTCAAAGCAACCTGAAACTTAATTTCTCAACCGATGGCGCAACAGTTGAATTCTGGCTCAAGAAAGATCAATTTTATCCAGGCGCCACCCCCAAAGAAGTCATTTTCGATTTGTGGAACGGCGAGGCCTCAAGCTCGGCTGACTATGCTCGGTTGACGGTTGAATTAAGTGGCACATCAGACGGCCTCAATCCTGTGTTGCTTACGGCTCAGTCGGGTGCCGTTGGGGTTGTCACGGCATCTGTTGCGGCTTCTGCCTTTACTACAGCCTCATTGGCTGATAATAAGTGGCACCATTACGCTCTCAGCATAAAACAGCGCCCGAACACCAGACTCATTCAAACTCGTTTTTATGTTGATGGAGATTTGAATAATGAACAATCTCACACAAGCCTGAGTGGTGGCGTCGACGCTGGCGTACCTCTACTTGATGCGCCTCAAACAAATCTACGAGCTTACATCGGCGCTCTTATCGCGCCTCCCTCTGGATCAGACGAGCTTGCTACCCCGGCAATTGCAGGATCTGGAAAGCTGAGTGGATCCTTAGACGAGTTTCGATATTGGAAAACGCAAAGAAGTTCAAAAGACATAGGGCGCTTCTGGTTTACACAGGTTGGCGGCGGCACCAATACGGATCCGAAGCCCTTCACCGATACCCAAGATAAGGTTAACACGGACCTTGGTGTCTATTTCAAATTTAATGAGGGCATAACTGGCATCACGGCGACAGACAGCACTGTATTAGACTACTCCGGTCGTGTTTCCAATGGCACTTGGACCGGCTACAGTACAACCTCCAGAAATACGGGATCTGCAATCGTTATTTCCCAGGCAGCCATTAAAGAGTTCAAGGATCCAATTATATATCCTGCTCACCCGGACATTATTAATCTTAAAGAACAGCTAATATTAACAGGTTCAGATCACGATGCAGCAAATAATGCGTTAATGTATAAGTCTATTCCTACGTGGATTACAGAGGAAGACGAAGCACAGCAGAAAAACGTAAAATATCTTACACAAATAATGTCGAGCTATTTTGATACATTACAAATGCAAATAAGTGCAATGAGTAAGTTAAAAGATGTAGGCTATATTAGTGGGAGCAACAAGCCTCTCCCGTTTTCTAATAAACTTCTTAATTCACACGGCTTCGTCGCACCTAATATCTTTATTGATGCAGACGTTCTTGAGGTACTCGGAGACCGGAGCGAAGACAAAGTATACGAGCAATCTCTAAGTGACACCAAAAACCTTATCTACCAAAATATTTATAATAACCTCACCTACATTTATAAATCCAAAGGTACAGAAAAAGCCTTTAGGAATCTTATTCGGTGCTTTGGCATAGATGATGAGCTAATAAAGCTTCAAATGTATGCTAAAAATACTGATTATGAGTTTCGCGAAAATCGCCGTACGATACTGGTAAGCGATAGGGTAGTAAATTTTAATACAGGGCCCAACCAGAACGCGGTTGTGTTTTCTTACTCATCCTCACTAAATCCTAATTCTACCGGACTTACCCCGAGGATACATCAGCTTACTGGCGGCTTCGCTATTACTCTAGAGAGTGACATATTGTTTCCCGAGAAGCCCACTGAAAAAAGTGTAACCTATTTTAATACAAATACCATTTCTTCCTCATTATTCGGGGTGCACGGCACGCTCGATGCCAGCCCGGAAACAGAAACCAGCTGGCCGGTGCCCGACCAGGTAAACTTCCAGGTATTGGCGATCCGCGACGAAATAGACTCTCCTAATGTATATTTTGTTCTTACGGGTACGAGCGGAGGTCACCTACCTTTGATTACCTCTTCGTTGTATCAGGATGTTTATACTAATACTCGCTGGAATTTGTCCGTCGCAATCAAACCAGAGCGCTATCCTCTATCCAATTTTGTTGAGGAAGGCACTACCGGAAACTATACAGCCGTCCTCCGCGGTACTCAGATTCAAGCCGGCGAAGTAATAAATACTTTTGCAGTTTCTGGTGCTCTTGCATCTCCTCCCGCGGCCTTTATGAATAATTCCCGTCGATTTTTTGTGGGGGCCCATCGTACTAATTTTACGGGCGCCGTATTACAAACATCTGATGTTGCCGTCGACGCGTGTCGGTTTTGGTTGGACTATGTGGAAGACGATGCACTGAGGCAGCATGCGCTAGACGCAGAAAACTACGGGGCCTCGTATCCCAGCTCCTATGCTTTTCCTTTTAATGTAAGTGCGTCATATGGAGACGTATGCAAAGCCGATACCCTAGTTTTCAATTGGGAGTTTAACAACAACACGGGATCGTCCCCAAGTGGAGACTTCGTGGTAGCAGATGAATCCTCCGGCTCTACAGCGATTTCTCAAACTCGGTACGGAGCGTTGGGCTCGCTTTTAGGCAAACAGTATACGGGCCTTGGTTATGGATTTCCGGCGGCTTCTCCCACGCCGATTAAGAAAGAATTTATAGTAACTTCTCGACTGAATGAGCTAGAAGCAATTGCGCCGGCTGAAACAGTCAATGTTCTTACTGAAGAAGAACAAAAAGTTTTTAAAATTGATTCGCGCCCAATTAATTATTTCTTTGCGTTTGAAAAGAGTATGTATAAAGTTATTTCGGAGGAGATGATTAATGGTTTTGGTACACTAAAAGATTTTAATAATATGATTGGGCAGCCAGTCAACAGATATCGACAAAACTATAAGTCCTTAAACTTTATGCGACAGAAATTTTTTGAAAATGTTGCAAATAACGAAATTGATTTTGATAAATTTTATGAGTTTTATAAGTGGTTTGATAGCTCCCTTTCTTACATGCTAGGACAGTTGGTGCCCGCCTCGGCAGATTTTGCCGAAAATATTAGAACGACCGTAGAAACGACGAGCCTTGAGCGCAACAAGTATAAGACCATATTTCAATTTGTGGACGCCTATGAGAACGTTTTTGAGGTTGGCTTGTCTAGTAATGTTGACTACGGGGATGCCATTTCCTCACCAGAAGATGACCCTCAGGGCACCGGCATATATCCCACAAATACTCCTACTAGGCGCCAGGTGGGCTCCTCTGCACGAGCTAATATCAGCAAATGGAAACATGTGCATGCTCCGGAGGATCAGAGAACCACTACAAACTATTTGTGGTGGAAGAATGAAGCTGCTAGAAATATTCCTGCACTAATTCCTGGTGGCCTTTCAATTATAAGTGGCGCGCTGGGCTCTCTGCTGACCCCGGTTAAGTCACAAATAAGCCAAGAAAATGCAAGACCTTATCGTTTCGGAGCTTCTGGGTATGTACCGCTCGGGGGTGTTGGCACAAAACCAAATAAGAGCGTCAACTTTGTGTTTGCGGCCACAGCCCCATATGGGCCATTGGTGACTCTAACAAATATTCCTCGAAATATAATGCTATCTTTTGATACCGACGTTGAACAGCTGATAGACACTACAGATGAATTTTATCCTGCTTATAAACAGCGACTTGGATTCGGGGTCAATCCCAGGATCAACCATGATACGGCCATCACGGACAAAAGAGATGGCAACGCGATCGCTCCTTTTAGTTTATATTCATCGTCAGGACCCTATAGTGTTTATGAGCAAGAAATCTCACGGTCATATAAACCAGGGGTTATAATTACAAACCTACATAATGATTTTGTTATAAATCAAGATGTTTCACTCCAAGGCCCATTTACAGAAAAATTTGTTGGCGGCCGCCATTATCGTCATACCGAATTAAACGATGGAAATGATACGAGATTTAACAGAGCCGAGGGATTTAGAATTGAACTTGGGCTTAATCTTGGTACGCCCCCTCCCGGCGGTTCCACCGGTGCCTTGGGTATAGTCCCGCCGAACTATCCTTTTGTTGATACCCCCTTCGGCGGCGCGCCCCTTGGATTCCTGGAAGCGACTCCCACAGCCCAGCGGTTTAGAG
>Ga0114906_1001011_pt1 | contig 15103 bp, 10 predicted proteins | sample MalvirDeepMed_M9_FD_89687 | JGI IMG/M metagenome (GOLD analysis project Ga0114906, IMG submission 89687) | Marine viral communities from the Global Malaspina Expedition - Malaspina viral metaG DeepMed_M9 | ecosystem: Environmental > Aquatic > Marine > Oceanic | place: Mediterranean Sea...
GGCGGAGTGACTGTAGAACTCGGGGCCCTATCTGGTTTGAGGACCGACGAAGGCGGCCTAAGTTTAAATGCCGCGGCATTAAAAACCACTCGGGTTGCTCATGATGGAGATTTAATCTTGGTGCAGCAGCCAGGCGCCCCAAAAGAGATTGCCAAGCTTCCTTTGAAAAATCTTCTTTCATTATTACCTCCGCACAATGGTTCTCTTTTTAGCTTTGTGAACGGTGGAAAAAATTTGGGCTCTGGGGCAGCGATTTTTAAGGATATGACTTCGAGTTCGAGAAAGGTAACTTTAAATTTTAAAAGTCTCGACGGGGGCCCCAACATAGAGACTGGCGAGAGTGAAGATAACGTGACTATTAAATTAAGCGATGCCGTGACGGTTGGAGAACTGAACGCAGAGAGGGCCATTACGCTTCCCCATGTAAATGTGCAGGACGTGGTCAGTCCACAGTCCGGAATGTTAGTGTACAATACAGAAGACGACCGGTTTTATGGGTACTGTAAAAATAAATGGGTATGTCTTCAAATACCCTCTGCTGACATTCCTTAGTAAGAAAGTGCTTTTATTGACATTTCTCACTATTTATTTTGATTACATGTCGGATTTGGAGTAGATTTATGTCTTCACTATTAGAGCAAGCCATTGTTGACGCCGCGGCTTTAAAAGAGGCGGCGCTTAAAAACGCAGAAACTGCAGTGCTAGAAAAATATTCTACTGAAGTAAAAAGCGCCCTTAGCAGTCTCCTAGAGCAGGATATTGGAGGAGAAGCCCCTGCACCAGCTGGGGATGCCTCTTTTATTGAGGACGTCCCCCTTGCTCATGAAGACGCAGCCCTAGACGGGCCCCAAGACGATGAGGTGATTGAAATTGATTTTGATGATCTGCGCGCAAGACTGCACGCTGAAGAAGAGCAGGGAATTGAAGCCGACGCGTCTGAGATGTTCGGGTCCGAAGAAACTGCTGAAGAAATATTTGGTGGTGAAGAAGAGACGGGCCTTCCTCCCGAGTCGGGTGCCGAACCAGATCTCGGCGGCGCGCTCTCTGAAGACGTTGAAGTTTCTGATGAATTAATTGATGCCATCGCGGAAGAATTGACCGTGGATGTGGCGGCCCGCTTAAGCGGCTGGGCCCCCGTGGCAAGTGGTGAAACGACCGAACATGCGGAAGAGATGGCCCTGGAAGACGCGGCCGCCGAAGTCCAGTCGGATGAAGTAACCGACGAAAAAGAAAGATATCTAGAATTATATGAATCCCAATTAACCGATCTTCGATCGGAAATTGGTGGGTTAAAGTCCTTGCTTGGAGAAGCAAAGGACCAACTAAACATTTTGATATTAGAAAACGCCAAACTTCTATATCAAAATAAGGCTTTGAATAGCGCCTCCTTGAATGAGCGACAAAAAGAGAAAATTGTCGAAGCTGTTCGTAACGCCAGTTCAGTAGAAGAGACGAAGATGTTGTTTGAAACACTTCAAAGCGCAGTGGGCAGTCGCATGACTCGCCGTACAGAATCACTTCGCGAAGCTGTTAGCAAACCAACCACTTCTATGCTTCTAAGTTCAAATAGCTATAGGGGCAGCAACGCTTCTACTACTGTTGATCCAAATATGGATCGAATGTTACGTTTGGCAGGATTAAAACAATAAATTTTAGGAGGTTTATATATAATGTCTATTGTTGAAAAGTTGACTGAAGGCATCATTAATCGTGATCTAGCCAAGGAAGGCGACGCTCTTATCTCTAAGTGGGAAAAGACCGGTCTTCTTGAGGGTCTCGATAGTGATCATCTTCGTAATGGAATGGCCTGCTTGCTTGAAAATCAGGCAAAAGAGCTACTCCGTGAGGCGTCCAGCATGGCTGCTGGGGACGTCGAGGGTTTCGCAGCTGTTGCGTTTCCCCTGGTTCGCCGTGTATTCGGTAACCTAATTGCTAACGATCTCGTTAGCGTCCAGCCGATGAGTTTGCCCTCGGGCCTCATCTTCTTCTTGGATTTCACCATCTCTGCTGAGATTGGTGCTAGTACCACGCAGCTTAGCCGATTGGGTTACAATGCAACGAGTTCCATCTATGGTGGTGGGATCGTTGGTGCTCAGTTGACTGGCGGTGTTGACCTTGGTCTCCTAGTAGGCGCCGGAACGGGCCCCTACGGAATGAACAACGGTTATTCCTCACCGACCGGATCAGCCGCTACAAGTGGCGGCGGAATCGTGCTAACGCCACTGAACGTGGTGTCTGCCGTTTTCGGCTCTAACAACCTAGAACTCGATAAGCTTGTTCAGTATGATGCTGACTTTGTTTCGGGCTCGACGTCTGTTGCAGTTATTAGTGTCCTGAAGTCCGGTATGGACCAGCTTAATCTGAACGATTTGGTTGGTATTAACATTTCCGGTTCTGCCGGGGGCGCCATGGGCACCCACGGCAACGGTGGTTATATTAATGCCGCCCGAGGCTGCAAAATTGTTCGCCGGCTCGCAGCTGTGAGTTCGTCGACGCGAGTTAATCTCGTGTTTATTGGTACCGGTTCGAATGGTTCTGGAACCAACGCACATGTTAAGGCCGCAGCCTTGGATGCACTTAACTCTACGACTTGCGTTCTTAGTTGGCCGCAGACTGATGACTTTGCCGCTGGCGGAGCCCTTGGTTCTGTCGTTGGGCAGGCCGTGTGGGGATTGGAGAATAGTCCATTCATTCCCGAGATCGATATCAAGATCGACAGTATCGCTGTTACGGCGATCACTAAGAAGCTCAAGGCCAAGTGGACCCCAGAGTTGGGACAGGATCTTAATGCCTATCACAACCTGGATGCCGAGGTCGAGCTTACTCAGATCTTGTCTGAGCAGATTGCTCTCGAAATCGATCGTGAGATTCTAGAAGATCTTCTTCTAGGCGCCACTACTAAGCGTTATTGGTCCCGTGCACCGGGCCGCTTTGTCGACCGTGTCAGCGGCGGCGAGGTTGGTGCGAGTACGGTTACCCCGGACTTCACCGGCAACGTGTCAGAGTGGTATGAGACTCTCATTGAAACTATCAATGATGTCTCAGCAGTAATCCACCGTAAGACTCTGCGTGGTGGTGCTAACTTTGTGGTTTGCGGACCTGAAGTTGCCAACATCCTTGAGTTCACCGCTGGGTTCCGTGCCAATGTCTCTGTTGACAGTGACAAGGGCACCGCTGGTGCTGTAAAGGTCGGCTCCCTCTCGAAGAAGTGGGACATTTTTGTCGATCCTTACTTCCTCCGAAACGTTGTTTTGGTGGGACGCCGAGGCAGTAGCTTCCTAGAGAGCGGATATGTTTACGCTCCCTATGTGCCGCTGCAGACCACGCCTACTATCTTTGGTGTAGAGGACTTCGTGCCCCGTAAGGGAGTCATGACTCGATATGCCAAGAAGATGGTACGTCCTGACCTTTATGGTCTGGTTGTGATCTCCGATATGAATATTGGCTAATCGCTGATATACCATAATTGGTAAATAAATTTGAAAGCCTCGGCTCTAGCAGCCGGGGCTTTCTATTTATGGTAGTACTACTAGTTAATTTCGAGGGAACCCCATGGCACTTCCAGTTTTAAAACCGGCTTCCACTACCAATACTAATATTCTCCCGGCCACCGGGTCAACGGCGAACGTTTCTGCAACTCTTCCCTTTGGGATATATGCAACGTCGCCGGCATTTATATCAGGAGCCGCAGATCAGGTGGCTTATACCTATAAGAAGCTGGGCGGCGACGTACTAGATATTGAATTAACACAAGGTAATGTATATGCAGCCTACGAAGAGGCTGTATTAGAGTATTCTTACTTAGTAAACATTCATCAGTCTAAGAATTCACTGTCTAGTTTTCTCGGACACACCACAGCATCTTTTGATCAGGATGGTCAGATTACTTCTGGCCATTCCCTTTCGGGATCTAATATTGAGTTAAGATATCCTAAGTATGATTATGGGTATATTAGGCGTACGAGTGACCGGATGATAACCGAAACAGGCCTCGGAGGAACACAGAATATATATTCAGGTTCCTTTACGACCGCGGCAGATACACAAGACTATGATTTACAGAGTATCATTTCGGCGTCAGCCCTAACAACTGTCCCATATCAAAACAAGGTGGGCAATAAGCGTATTACTATTAGACGGGTGTATTATAAAACTCCGCAAGCCATGTGGCGTTTTTATGGCTACTATGGCGGGTTTAGTGTGGTTGGAAATCTGCGAACCTATGGCCAGTATGCTGATGATTCTACATTTGATATTGTTCCGGTGTGGCAAAACAAACTACAATCAATGGCGTATGAGGATGCTTTGAACGTACGCGTCTCTCACTGGTCGTATGAAATTAAAAACAATCGGATAAGAATATTCCCACAGCCGGCACAAGGTGTCGCGCCAGCAAAATTTTGGTTCAACTTTACCATTGAAAGCACTCCATGGGAAGAATCAGAAAGTGATAGAGAATCTGGTGTTCAAGGAATTAACAATATGAACACGTTGCCATTCCAGAATATAGCGTATGGCAGTATTAATTCTATTGGAAAGCAATGGATTCGTCGGTTCGCGTTGGCTCTCGCAAAGGAGATGCTGGGGCAAATACGTGGAAAATTTGCAACTATTCCTATACCGGGCGAATCGGTAACTCTTAATGCGGCAGATTTATTAGGTCAAGCCAAAGCCGAGCAAGATGCTCTTCGAGATGAGTTAAAAGCCACCTTTGATGAGCTTACATACTCTAAGCTCGCAGAGACAGATGCGGTGATTGGAGACAATGCTGAAAAAGTTTTGGCCGATATACCAGCCGGTATCTATGTAGGGTAGTTAAATGGGTAATCCTAACGATAAATGGTCACAGCCAGCCGCCCCTCCTCCTCCCATGTTTTTTGGGAAGAAGGAGCGTGATCTTGTCAAACAAGTCAATGACGAGCTGCTCGAAAGAGTTGTGGGGCAGACTGTTGTATACTATCCGATAGATATTGATAAAACAAACTTTCATGATCTCTATGGAGAGGCTGTTAATAAAACTTATTTGCCTCCTGTTCGCGTTTACGCGTTCGTGGAAGTTGAGAACGAGCAGACTAATAATAAGTACAGCTATGAATATCAAAGTAAACTAACCATACATTTTCATCGGAAGAGACTGACTGCAGATCAAAACTTATATGTGCGCGCCGGTGATTTTGTGCAGTATGGAGACAAACTCTATGAAATAATGCGCACCTATAATGACACTAGGTACTATTTTGGCCAAGTTGATCACAAATTTCAAATAAGTGCGGAGTGCAAGCGCGCACGAAGGGGAACATTCGATGCCACGTAGTAAATCTATTTTAACTCAAGAACAAATTCAAGACCCTAAAAAGTTTGACTGGACAGGTGTAAAGGATACCTCTATTTTACAGGAAATAGAGTTTATGTCTTCAACTCTTGAGACTATAGATTTTGCTCTCTATGATTATTTGAATGAAAGACTGAATCTAGCAACGACTACCAATAAAGGCTTCAAGAAAACTCCCATTATCTGGGCGTCGAGCGAACGTGCTTTTCAAATCAAGGCGAATAAGGAACTCAGAGACCCCGAAGAAACTTTAATTTTGCCACTCATTACCCTTGAACGAAAGTCGGCTACCAAAGAGCTAGACAAACGAGCGCTTCCTTATGCCAATATACCGCCCACAAACGATGCTCGTGGGGGCACCTTGACTATTTCGAGGAGAATTAATCAAAAAAAGACAGCAGAGTTCCAGGATGCACTTTCTCGTCGCCGAGTCGCGAACGGTAACGTGGCAGGGATTGGCTGGGCGCAAAGCACTTTTCCAACCATTGTGGGAAAAAGAGCGGTTTATGAAACTATCACTATCCCCCTCCCCGTATGGGTAAGTGTAAATTATGAAATAAGCCTGCGCACCGAATATCAACAGCAAATGAATGATTTGGTAACGCCCTTTTTACGACAGGGCGGCCTAAATAGTATGCCTCACCGTCTAGAGAGAAACGGCCATAAATACGAGGCCTTTATTCGCGGTGATTTTGCCAATAATTCAAACGCTGGCGGAATGGAAATGGACCTTCGAAATTACGAAACTGTTATAACTATAGAAGTCTTGGGATATTTGATCGGAGACGGCCCTAATGAGAACCAGCCCAAACTGGTTGTACGGGAAAATGCGGTGGAAGTTAAAATTCCCCGTGAACATGTAATATTTGGAGATATCCCCGAATTTATTAATGATAGAGGCTTTTATAGATCTTAGAAGGTTTTTCGGAGTTCGCTTTACTATTTAGTTAAGAAAATTAATTATTTTCTGAAGTTAATAAACTAGGGAGAAGCTACATAATGTCTGTAGATAGATTTAGATTTGTTTCGCCGGGTGTATTCATCAATGAGATTGACCAATCTCAGATCCCGCGCGCCTTTGTTCCAGCTACTGGTCCTGCAATTATAGGACGTACCGAAAAGGGACCGGCTCTTAGAGCCGTTACGGTTAGAAATTTTGCCGAATTTGTTTCAATTTTCGGTGCACCAATGCCCGGAGGAAGAGGCGGAGATGTTTGGAGAGATGGTAATTACTCTGCTCCCACCTATGCAGCATATGCAGCCCAGGCCTACTTGGCTAATCAAAGCCCTATTAACTTCGTCAGGCTCTTAGGAGACCAACACCCCGCAGCGACTGGCACCGACCTGGCTGGGTGGCTTGAGCCCGCAGGAACGAGCGCCTCAGCAGGGGGTGTCTATGGACTCTTTATCGTAAAAAATCCGGGGCAGGTCGAGCAACTCGGCGCCGGCCCGGGCGTATCCTCTGTATACCACACGAGCGGCACTCTCGCAGCTGTTTTCTACGCTAGCGCTCTGGCGGTTCCGGCTCTGTCGGGCGCCGTGCTAGGCGGAGGCGACTCCGGCTCACCTCGCTCTCGAACTTCTCAATATCGTGAGCCCGTTTCGGTCCAAGGTGCCAATGAGTTTAAAATAACGGTTTTCAGTGGCTCGTCGGTTGCCAATTTGGCGGCGGTCGACCCTAATATTGAAGACGAATCATCTTTTAACTTCGAGCCGACAAGCGGCCGTTATATTCGAAAGGTATTCAATACCAACCCGCAACTAACGAATGCAACTATTACTCCAGCTACGGCCCTTAAGGGATATTGGCTTGGAGAAAGCTTTGATCGTAATGTGGCGGACTTCTTAGGAAGCCGGACTAATTTTTCCAGCTGTACCGCGGTCATGCTAAAGATGGGAGATGGCACCAACGTTCCTGGTAATTTCCAGCGCGCCTATGCCACCCCCAGTACACCTCCCATAATTGCGCAGTCATTGAACACTAATTTCAGTAGCTATGACGTTAATGAACAACAGGAGTTGTTTACGGTAGGCGCCCTTAATGATGCGGAATGGCCTCAAAATAACATCAAGATTTCATTTAGGGATATTAAACAGTCGCCCTCTCCGAATACAAATGCCTTTGGCACTTTCACATTATTAGTGAGAGACATGGCAGATACTGATGAAAACCCTGTCGTTCTGGAACAGTTCGACGATCTCAATCTTAACCCCAACTCCCGGGAGTATATTGCCCGGCGAATTGGCGATCAGCAACTACGATATGATGCTGCTAATAGCAAGTATCGCATTGAGGGAGAATGGCCCAACCTTTCGCGCTATATTCGCGTTGATATGAACAGCGCTGTACACGCGGGAGCCACGGATCAATCGCTCCTTCCGTTTGGATTCAAGGGAGTTCCAATGTATGTTGGGTTTAATGTGGTTAGTGCGTCCGCATGGACGAACGACAACGGGGATCAGCGCCTGATCCCGACGACCTTAAACAAATATTCACAAACTGCCATCAGCGGCGCCGGAACATTGACCCAGGGAACGCCTAACACTATATTCAATCTTTGCAGCTCATCTCAAGGGACCAATGTTCTGGCTATGACGCCGTCTTTCCCCGGTGGCCACGCCTACGATGTAGACTATGGTAGCGCAATTGACTATCGCGGCTCGGGCTCGATCGGCTTTGGAACTGCAAGTTTCCAGTTTCCCTTCATGCCACAGCGAGTTTCGTCGTCTGACGGAACGCTTCTGAAGCAGTCTGATGCCTACTGGGGACTTTCTACTGTACAGTCGCCAAGTTCGCTGCAGTTTGATGCCAGCATTCGAGACATACTTCGTCGCCGGCCGGCCAACTTGGATACAGATGAGAACGAGGTACAGCGAGGCCCCGGCTTTAGTTTAGATAACCTAGTTTATTCCTCGAACAGCGAGACGGCTTTCAATAGCGGCTCCGTACGGCTTTATGGTCCCGGACGCGACTTTGGAAATTATTTGCAAGGCGTCACCCAGGGCGGCGCCCGTAAAATGGGTACGTCGATGACGGCTCAGAGTTCTTCTTATGTCGAAGTTTTAGACATGAAGTTTAGCCGATTTACGGTACCTATGTTTGGAGGCTTCGATGGTTGGGATATTACAGAGAAAGAGCCTTTGAACAATACGCGCGCCCTAGAGTCAGGCGGTGTACCCAAGACAAATGCTAAAACGTCTTGGGCCTACTATACGGTTAAGAAGGCTATGGATACTATAGCCGACCCGGACTTTACGGACATTAATTTGGCAACAGTCCCGGGCCTCTGGGCGCGGAACGTGACCGATTACCTTCTACAGGTATGTGAAACGCGTGCCGATGCGATGGCGGTTATCGATCTTGAAGGTGGCTACACCTCATCGGCTGAAAACCTGGATTCGTTCGCGGACAGACGCGGCGATGTAAGTGCTTCAGTCCGAGATATTAAAGCACGCAGTCTTAATACAAGCTACGGCGCAGCTTACTACCCATGGGTACAAATTCGTGATGGTGCAACCGGTGTCCAACTTTGGTCACCTCCATCCGTAGTGGCTTTGGGAACCTACGCGAGTTCAGAATTGCGATCGGAGCTTTGGTTTGCTCCGGCAGGATTCAATCGCGGCGGCCTCTCACAGGGTGCAGCAGGCGTCCCAGTGGTGGGAGTGGTCGAGAGGCTTACTAGCACCGATCGGGATGCGCTATATGAGGTTAATATCAACCCCATCGCCAGCTTCCCTGCTGAAGGAATTGTAGTCTTTGGACAGAAGACACTACAGGCAACTCAATCGGCTCTCGATCGAGTTAATGTCCGGCGCCTTATGATTTATCTAAAGAAGCAAATCTCTAGAATTTCAGCAAACATTTTGTTCGATCCTAATATACAGGTAACGTGGGATCGTTTCGTGGGTCGCGTTGAGCCTCTCTTGCGCTCTGTAAGGTCCCGTTATGGTCTTTCGGATTATCGAGTGATACTCGATTCCACTACCACGACGCCTGAATTGGTCGACCGCAATATTATGTATGCGAAGATCTTTTTGAAGCCAACTCGGGCAATTGAATTTATCGCTCTTGACTTCATCATTACTAGAACGGGAGCATCATTTGACGATTAATAAATTAGATGGGGAGGAATCACTTCTCCTCACTAATTAACTTGATACTAGGAGTAACACACACAATGGCTTTTTGGAATAATATTAACGTTGAACCGAAACGAACACATCGGTTTTTAGTTCAGTTTAATTTGCCTAACGGAACAAGTACGCAGATATATGCGCGCACGGCCACAAAGCCGGCATTTGAAATTGGTCAAACTGACCATAAATTTTTGGGACAGACTTACTACTACCCCGGCTCCATTACATGGACCGACGTAACATTGCAATTTGTTAACTCCCTGGATCCCGATATGGATGACCAGCTAATGTCTATTTTGGTAGGCTCCGGTTGGGTCTCTCCCAATGATGTTTCGCAAACGCGCAATGTTGATAACGCTGGGACTATTAATAAATTTGATTCAGCCTCAGCAGTTGGCTCCGTGCTAATTAAAGAGCTAAATGGCGATGGCGCCACGGTTGGTACATATTTATTAAATAACGCTTGGGTTAAGCAAATCTCTTACTCTACATTGGATTATGGCTCAGAAGATCTTATGACGGTGGACGTTGTTTTCCGTTATGATTGGGCTCAATACTATCGCGGCGAGCGCAGAGCCTAGAGCGTAATGGAACATGGCGCATGGCGTTAATGATTTTTGGTGGGCAAATGCCCTTAAAGAACCAAAAAGATCCTATAGATTTACTCTAAATTTTCCTTATTACGTACCCCAAGGTAGCGAGACGGACGCGTTCCAACTCGCAGAGAAAATACACTTTGCTGAAAGCCCAGGCAACCCGGGCTCGCCTGCTCAAGGTACTGGCGTACAGGAGGAGATGCACGCCTTACATGCTGGTGTAAATACACCAGGGGGAAGCGCCGCCGGCCAGTCGATTCCGGGAATAGGAAACCAATCAGCCCAGGGAAGCGCCCTTGGTGGTCCCGCACATATTTCCGCCGTGGGCAGTCAGCCTAAGAATACTGCAGCACAAGCTCTCATCGAGTCGATTAACAATCAGAACGCCAAGAACAGCGGCCTTGATATAGCACTTTCTGAGATGAGCCTTAATAGGCGCGCAGTTGCCGCGCAAAATCTCGCATTCCGCCAAGATGAGTATTTTGTAAAATCTATTGAAAAAAGTGGTTATACCGAAACATTAGATGAATTAACAGATTTTGGATTCAAACGGCCCACAGGGGATCTTAAGTCGGCTACGTGGAATCCGATCACCATTAAATTCATAGCTACACTCCAGAGTGATATGGAGTGGTATTTTACATTTTTAACTTATCTACGAGGCGATGAGCTAGAAATGAAGTCGTTCAAGGCGGGCCTCATGGGCGCAGATACCAATTCAGGAATTATGCTTAGAGAGGGCGACTGGCGCACCAATATTAAAAATGGATGGCGCAAAGTAGATCGGCTTATAGTAAACGAATATGCAGGCGGCATGTATATAAAACGAGGATTGAAAGAATACAATGTAAATCCGCCGGGATCCTCGCGGCCTCGCCGCGATGCATACGAGCCTTTTGAACATGTTTTAATAGGAAGATATATAATTCATGAACCTCAAGTGATGAGCTGGAATGTGAGCCCCTTGGCTTATGATAACGAGGGGTTTGTAGAGGTTACATTACAATTAAAGCCTTTGCGTCTTAGTTATGAAGGAGCCAGTAGGCGCTGGAATACTAGCTCTACTAAGGGAACGTATATGGATTATGGAAAGCGCCATGCTATTGTAGATATTCGAAAGTATTTGGCCGAGGACGTTACCTTTCCGGAGACTATTACTGAGGAATATATTGATGAAGAGGGGCGCCGCCGCAATCCGGGAGCGCCAGCTGTTGGGGTACTCCACGCCGATGAGATGCAGCGCTTTGGACACTTGCGCGATTCCCAAGAAGAGTTGGGAATTCAACCTAAGCGCCCCACGCCTCCGACCCGAGATGAGTTGATGGAAGAGGCGCTAGGACTTCTAATGAAGGAGCGAGGACTTACTGACGAGTCCATGGATCAGGCACATCGGGATGCCGAGTGGCGTAAGAACTATGCCGAAGGCGAAGAAGATTTTGAAAATACTGGCATGGACGAGTTTGAGTCACAAAATGCCGCCCGCGCGGAAGACCGGGAGACGAGCCAGCGCATGAGCGACGACTGGGCCGCGTCCGAGGCTGAGAGCGATGCCGCGCTTCGACGCCTCGATGGTGAGAATCAGCTTAACGCAATATCGGAGGAGCCGATGGACGACATGCGCGGTCTGGAGGGTCGCACCCCCGATCCTGTTGGCGAAGACGACTGGTCCAACGAGGGACAGAACGAATTCCAGCAACGATCGCAGGATTATGCTGACGACCGAGCTATAGGTGATGCCATGTCCGAAGATTACGCCGATAACGATGTAGACTGGACCGACGAAAGAAGAGAACAGTCCGAGCGACAAGACCGATCTGACCGTGAGCGCCGCACCGGGGACCTCCTCAACGAGTGGGAAGACCCTCATGTAGCTGGAGAACCCGGAACTCGCGAAGTAAGCTCTCGCAACCTTGGCGTGACGGATGAGGGAGAGTCCATTCAGGATATCACTGAAGAAGTAACTACATCCGAATTATAATAATTTAAATAAAACTTATTTAGTGATATAATTATATCTGAAAGAGAGGTGACTTTTGTCCATCCGAAATAATGAAGATCGCTTCGGCGCACCAAATCCCGATACGGATCCCCCCCTTGAAACAGCAGAAGACAATTCATCCGGCCAGGGAACCCCCCTGACGTTTGTAGTACCAACGGAGTTCGTAGAACTGCCAAGCCGGGGGCACTTTTATCCCTCTAACCATCCCCTTCATAACGAAGAGACTGTAGAAATAAAATTTATGACTGCGAAGGAGGAGGATATTTTAACTTCGCGAAGCCTCCTGGAAAAAGGAATCGCGCTGGATAGGATGCTAGCCAATTTGGTTGTCGACAAGCGAATTAAGCCTCAAAACCTTTTGAGCGGTGACAAAAATGCGATCTTAATTGCTGCGCGCAAGTCGGGCTACGGAGCGGATTATGTAACTAATATTACATGCCCAGTGTGTACAACAGTGGCAGAATATACTTATGATCTAGACGAGGCACCCACCAATTATGGACTTAGTGCCGAGGAACTTAAGGCCAAAGGAGTTACTGCTACTACAAATGGTACCTTTATAGTCTCTCTTCCACGCAATCCAGTAGAAGTTGAATTTAAGCTCCTAAGCGGCCGGGAAGAACAAGCACTGATTAAATCCGTAGAACAGCGCAAGAAGAAGAAGCTCAGCGAACGCCTTATTACTGATCAGCTTAAGCTAATGATAGTGTCAGTTAATGGATATAAAGAAGTAGGCCTCTTAGATAAATTTGTGGAAACCATGACACTGGCTGACACCAGATTTTTGAGAAGCTTGTATCAAGAGGTTAACCCCAATGTGGAACTTAAGGAGGTGTTCGTCTGTGATGACTGTGGTCATACAGATGAAATCGACTTTCCCTTTACAACCGACTTTTTTTGGCCTCAGCGATGAATATTCGCAGAACGTCTATGAACAATTCTTTTTCTTAAAATATCACGGAGGGTGGAGCTTTACGGAAGCGTATAATCTTCCTGTCCAATTAAGAGAGTGGTTTGTTAAACGGCTTGCGCGACAGAAGAAAGAGGAATCTGAGGCCATGGAGGCCGCATCAAAGGGGAAAAAAGGAGGAGGGGCATCCGAGCTTGGTCCCAACGTAACACCCCCAACACCCCTTTCACAGAAACAATAGCTTTCTTTTAAGTAGCAAACTAGTTATTTTATACAATTGTGAGGGAACTTCATGAGTGAATTAGTGCCTCTGGTAATTAATTTAAATGCGCAAAAAGACGGAACAATAAACGAAAGCTTTTTGACGATGCTGGGAGGGGCAATAAAATTGCTTCTTACCGATATGTTTGGTAGTACCGATCTAACAGCGTCCCCATTTAAAGCAACCGTTAAAGGAACCCCGGCTCAGATAGCGTCTTTTGGAGATGCTTTGGCTGGCGAGAAGCGCTATATGGAAACTTTTATGAAGCACGGCCTCAACGATCCCCGGAGCTTTAGCAGTCGCCATAATTTGGAAAAGGCTGTCGGTTCTTTTGAACGCGAAACGGGCTTGAAGTGGCCCTTTAAATAGGATAGCCCATGGCCAACGAAGAAGACCCGGCAGTATCTGGACCCTCAAAATCTGAACGTGAGGAAGCCATACGACAACAAGACGCTGAGTTTCAGCTCGCCCAAAGATCTCTTAAGAATCGTAAGGAACAATCCAAACTCTTACGGGAGCAGACTAAAGAGCTTAAAGAACAACAAGGTATCTATAAAGAGTTCAATATTGAACAAACGAAGCTCGTTCAAATGAACCTTGAGCTTAAGCGAAAAGAAGCTGCTGAAGCCGAGTCGGCTTTAAACATCACGCGCGCCAAGCTAGAGGCTCACCGCGACGAAATCAAACTTAACGAAGAAAACAACGCGGTGATGGAGGCCGGGATGGCTCGCGAAGAAGCACAGCTAAAGCTCATGGTGCAACAATATCGCTCCAAGAAACAAGTCGGAAAACTGAATGCCTCTGAACGCCGGGCCGAGAAGGCAGCATTACAGGAGGCGATCGCCGGGGCCCAAAAGAAGCTTAAACAGAACAAGGAAGAACTTAAACAGAACAAGGCCAACACGGTAGCCCACAAAGCGCTGACTGCAGACGTGCATCAGCAGTGGGTAGAGGCAACTAAAGTCAATGAGGAGCAGGAACGATACCTCAGAGGCTCCATCGCGGTTCGTAGCCGTACACAGAATATTCTAGAAACTACCCTAGGCATTAGCGATGCTTGGAGGCAGACCCTCTTGGGAGGACTAATAGAAGCCGAGGACCCTCTAGGAGATATTTCAGATATAATGGGCAGCATGCTCAGCCCCGCCAATATCTTACAGTCGACATTCCAGAAGATTTGGCAGACTTCTGTGGTTTTAGCCAAGACGTGGGACAAGGCACGCACTAGTCTAGTAAAGATGTCCGGTGTTGAAGGGGGAATATTTAAAGCTAATGAAATCTATTCTTCTAATACAGCGATGCTCCAATACGGTGTTACTCTTGAAGAGGCGGCCGGCGCGCATAACGAATTAACGCGAGGCATGGCGGCTTTCAGCCTAGAAACGGACGCAAATCAACAAATTCTACGGCGCCAAGCGGGCCTCTTAGGTGAGCTGGGAGTAAGCGCGGGGACGACGGCTAAAGTATTCAACCTTTTGTCGATGGGGCTAGGCCAGAGTGCCGCCGAGATGAAGAAGACGACCCTCGAATTGCATGCTTTGTCCCGATCGTTGAAGATGCCTATCGATATGATAATGGAGGACTTCGCGGCCGCTAGCGGAGAACTCTCTAAGTATGGCGATCAGATGATAGACGTTTTTGAGGGCCTTGAGAAGCAGGCTAAAAATACGGGATTGGCCGTTAACGAATTATTATCGATAGCACAAAAATTTGATACGTTCGAAACCGCAGGCGAGGCCGTTGGTAAGCTGAATGCTCTCCTGGGAGGACCATATCTCAATTCTATCGAAATGCTCTATGCCACTGAAGATGAGCGAATTCAACTCCTCAGAGAATCAATAAAACTTTCCGGCCAAGACTTCAAAAA
>Ga0114906_1001013_pt1 | contig 15086 bp, 8 predicted proteins | sample MalvirDeepMed_M9_FD_89687 | JGI IMG/M metagenome (GOLD analysis project Ga0114906, IMG submission 89687) | Marine viral communities from the Global Malaspina Expedition - Malaspina viral metaG DeepMed_M9 | ecosystem: Environmental > Aquatic > Marine > Oceanic | place: Mediterranean Sea...
ATAACAGGGAGTTTCTTTTTAATGATATCATAAGCAATTCCATTAGAATGCATGCAACGTGTAAAAAGATCATAGGCTGAATATTCTTCTTGTAAATCTATAAGATTTTGCTTTTTTTCATTTAAAGACTTAATTTTTTGTTCCAATGAACCGTTCTCTTTATAGTACTCCAAAAGTTTATTTTGACATTCATTCTTTTCTTTTTCTCTCTCTAAGTAAAGATTTTTTTCTTTTTTCAATTCTTTAGTTAACGATCCTTTATTGTCTATTAATTCTTTATTCTCGTTATATTCTCGTTCTTGCGTTAACAAAACCTCCAATTCTTTTTCGCTAGTGAGAATGGCATTATGCCACTTGCCTTTTTCTAAATTTGTTTTTAAATTGTCCTTTTCATAGTTTGACTTTTTTTGTTTTACTTGATCATATTGTTTGATGTGCCTTTCAATTTCTTCTTGATCTAGAGTAATAATTTTAATTTTCTTTTCTTGCTTTGTAGCTTGAAGTTCTTGTACTCTTTTCTTTAAATCAATAGAACCGCTTTCAGCGTTGTGTGCATCTTTAATAAATTTACAAGTAGGATATTGATTTCCACATGGAACCTCCTGCAGTAATTTTATTTTTTTATTATTGACTTTTACCACATTATTGGCATTTTCTAAGTCTCTCTCGATAATCCCTAATTCGGCAAAGATTTGATTTATTTCCTTTTGTTTTTCTTTACACTCATCAATATCAAAAGTCTCTTCTAATTGCTTAATTTTCCTTAAAATTTGGTCATTATCGGCAAGGATTTGATTACAATTAATAATGTTGTTGTTATAGATCTGAATTTGAGTTTGTTCGTAGGCAATTTGATCTCTAGTTTCATCAATATTAATAATCTCTGCCGGAATATTATCTATTTTTGTTTGTAATGTTGTAACCTTTTTGTTTAATTCTTCTAGATCTATTATTAAGCTTTCACATAATTTATTTTGATCTTGAGTTTCGTTTTCAAGATACATTAGCTGTTTTTCTGTTTCGTATATCTCGTCGTCGTAATTTGCTCCTTCTGCTCTTCGAAGAGCGCCTCGTAAATCAGTAGCATCTTCTTTTGCTAATTTGAATTTTGTATCAAGAATTTCTAGATCTAAAAACTTAGCTAAAATTTCTTTTCTTTTTGTGGACCCTTCACTGATAAATTGCAGCGCTCCCAATTGAGATGACATAGAAGTTAAAAGAAAATCATCTAAGGTTCCGAAATGATTACGAATAATCCTATCTGTTTCATTTCTTGTTGTACCGTTGAGTTCCAAAATATCACCAGTTGCCAAATCCTTAACAGTAAATTCTACGTTAGTTTTGGCTTCTAATGTTTCTTCGCCCTTAAGCTTTTTAACATATTTTTCACTCGTACGTACAACGCAATACTCTTTATTGCCCATCGTAATAATAACTTGCCCAGTGGCGTCCGATTTATTTTGATTAATAACGTTAAGGTTTTTTCTTTCATTTTTGCTCGTAGAGTTAAATAGAGTGTAAAGCAGACTATCAACTACAGAAGATTTACCAGAATAATTTTTTCCAAATATTCCAACAATACCATTTAATTTTTTAAAATCAATTGTATTGCCTTCTCCATAATTAAATAAATTATCCCAATTTATCTTAGAAAGCTTCCAATTAATATTACGCTGAACATCCTCTTCCTCTTCAACAATTCTATTATATTTTTTATTTAATTCAAAAACGGAACTTAATTGTTCCTTTGTTGCATTAAAATCTTTCAGATATTCTTCTATCAATTCTTCTTGAACTGCAACATCACGTAAGTTATCAACAGCAAAATTATTAGTATATTCTTCTACATTTCCGCGTTCTCCAGCAGCTCTATTAAGATATGTAACTCGTTCCGGTTTAAAGCGATGCTGCGCAGCTTCAATAGCTCGTTTCATCGTATGAAGTGGTAGATTGTTTTCTGCAACCAAACGTACTCTTGCACCATTTGGGCATTTAACATTTTTTGGAATACGACCAGTTTTTGTTAATTTAATTGTAATAAACGGTTTAGGGTTGGGAATAACAAAATGCTTAACAGTGAAGTCATCCTTATTTTTAATATCCCAAATAAGGAAACCCTTATCATTAGTTTCACCAAAATTTTGTTGCACTGTAGAGCCGGGATATCTAATTCGGCCTTCGTTATCTAAAATCTGATTTGTTTTGTGAATGTCTCCCAAGAGTGCAAAATCATGGCCTGCGAAGATTGCAATGTCGTTTTCGCCATTTTCCATGACCCATCCAAGGTCGGTTTCACAATTTGAAATAGATCCGTGATAAAGAGCAATGTTAATCCTATCATTGCTACTAGGCATAATCCAGCTATCCCTATCAAAAACACTAAGTACATTAAGACAAATTTCTTTATCAATTAATACTTCTCCAGAATTTTTAAGAAGAAACAAGTTAGGCAAATTTAAAGCATTTACAATGGGTGAAATTGCATCTTCACGACTGCTATTCTTAAGGTTGCCATCATGGTTCCCTAATATTATATAGGTCGGAGCAACAGTAGAAAGCCCAATTAAAAACTCAGAACACAATTTTACAAACTCCGGAGATATATGAGTTTTTGAATGAGCTATATCTCCACAGTGAATAATGTAGTCTACTTTTTCTTTTCGCAACTTCTTATAAAGCGTTTCAAATACAGCGCGGTATTCTTTATGGTATCTAAGATTGCGAATATGAGTATCAGATATATGAGCAATACGAGGCATTAATTACCCCAATTAAATTTAAGCATATTTTCTACGTTCATAAGTGTTGCGTTCTCCTTAAGAGTTTCTGCCTCTTGTTTTGTCACAGAACCGATATCTTCAATTTTTGATGTATCTAAACGATAAACCTTCAAGCTATATTCTATCATAGTAGAAATAACTTTTAAGGATTTAGTTATGGCATCGTGGTCTAATCCAATGTATATTTTTGGCTGTTTTGTTACAAGCTTTTTAAATAATTGTGTTTTCTCATTTAATGTCGATCCCAGTATTGGGATCGAATTCTTAATTTTAAGAGCATCAAACATGCCCTCTACTAAAGTTACGGGACTATCCCAATCAATTAACAAGTCATTAAATATAATATTTTTTGTTGCCGGCGGGTTTTTATATTTTAACCAATCGGTTCCATAAGTTCGGGCAATAAAATAATCACAATTACCATCTTCATTAAAAGAAGGTATAATTACTCTTTTTCTATATGGGCCAGTTTCACAATAGCCAATTTTAAAATATAAAATATCTTTTCTCGTTATGCCTCTGGTGGCTAAATAAACGAAAGGCTCTCTAGCTGAATAAGGCAATCCTTTTCGCGCTAAACATACATATTCTTTAGGAAGCGAAACGGTTTGTTTTGTTTCTTCTGCTTTGTTTTCAAACATTGTTGAAACAGAAGTCATATCAATTTCTTGATTAAGAAGTTCCCATTGGTACTGATTTTCTTGAGTTCCAAAGCGTTTAATTAAATAAGAAATCCCACCCTTCGTATCACATACCCAACACTTAAATACGCTGCGCGCTATGTTTACAGACATCTTCTTTTTGTGATGTTTGCAAAAAGGACAAAAGAATAAATGCTCGTTCTTTGATTTATAAAAAGATCCTAAAGTGTCTTTTAGTATTGATATTTTTTTAGTATTCATTTTGTATGTCTATCGGCCACTGTTGTAGCTGCAAAAGATTCAGGCTTAACTTTACATTTAAAACCAGATCCAGTTGCATAGCCCATTAACATTTTAGCCATTTGAGAAGTCTTTTCGTTCTTTTCTTCTGGTGATACGTCTAAATGCACTTCTAAGTTAACACTCGGACAAACTTCAGTAATTTTAATAGCAACGTTAATAGACTTCTCAACTTCTCTTAAAATCCTATTGTAAAAGCGCTCGGGTTCGTTGAACTTTTCTTTGTTATAAAAGTAGATTCCGCCTTTCTGCTTATCTGCTCCTAATAGTACAATACTGGTAATAAAAATGCAACGGCCGGCGTTTACCGAAGAATCAGTACCCACAAAGACTTGACCATTCTTTTGATGATGTAACTTTATTTTTTGAAGAATTTCGTAAAAAGTAATATTTTTGTTTGAACCTGACGTCCAGATCATTTCAATCCTGCTTTAGCGACAACAATAGCATCAGCAATATCAAAATATTTTGGTTTTGGATTGCCATGACTAGTATATTCTACGCTAAAGTTAGGGTACTTGTCAAGTACCCATTTCAGAATTTCTTTTTTAGTGTTACTTCCCTTTGGAATCTTGATTTCATTGAGCTTTCTTGCTTGTTGGGCTGTAAAGTAGATTGGTGTTTTATTAAATGCATCATAACAAATCCACGAAATAATACCATTAAATCTTTGGAGAGAGGCCATTGTTTTAGCACTTGAGCCGCCAGAGCCAAAAAACATAAAAGGTTTTTCAATAACTACTTTCTGTATTGGATACTGTACTTTAATATCAAATAGACCATTTTTAATATGTTCTGCTTTCTGAAACACAGTAGAAAAATGTTTTTTATTTCTCATATCCCAAACGCCTGAACGAATTATTTCTCCGTCTCCGTCTAAAATACAAAATCCACTTATACTGGTGCTTATGTCTAATCCCAATATCATTTTTGTTTTCCTAAATATCTAATTTGAGTTTAAAAGTATAGTCGATATCTTCTAATTTCTTAATTGGCTTTGCTAAATGAGCCACTGCTATAAGATTTTTATTTTCGTCGTATATTCCTATTTTACTAATAAATGTTTGGCGTCGAAATTTAGCATCATAATCATAAAAAGAAGAACTAATGGTATTTTTTAATTCTTTTTTGTTATTTTGAAAATAGCCGCTGGAGCCGGTTCCCGTAGGTAATTCATTATCTGAATACTGTACAAACGTTGGATTGGGAGAATAATTTAACTCTCCTAAAGGTGCATCCGCAAACATCGTTATTGTATTTATATAATTTGTTCCTTTAAAATTTAAAGAAAAACTGGCTGAAAGTGTTTGATCCGATACGTCTTCGCCATCATTTGCGCCGATAGCGAAATCAAGCCAATTTCCTTGTCGTGCGCCGCCGGGGCCCCAGTCATGATCCGCCGGCGTCAAATCCCAACTTCCAGTTAAGATAATAAATCCTTCGTTATACAACACTACTCCCGCAGCCAATCCAGAACCATTGGATTGAGCATATGCGGTACCGCTAGTTTGAATTAATTCACCATTTCTATATAAGTCTTCGCAAGCGGCTACTAAAGTACCTGACATATAAAAATTTAACTTTACTGAATTCTTTTTTATTGATGAATTGTAAAATATACTGGGGATGCTTATAAGAGTAAGTGCTTGAGTAGATTTGTCTCCCAAAAAAGAAGAATAGGCATATGCAGGACTTAATGACTTGTAATAATTTAAAGTGTTTTGAAGAGCTGTAATTTCTTTTCGAGGGGCATTTTCTATAGAGCCAGACCTTACAATAGAAGCAGACATCGGATAACTTCCTGTTATAATATCTCCATATTGAAATTGGTTAAAAGCAGTGGTCGATACAGTTCCAAAAGAATTTAAAGAAGAATCCTTGGTTATAAATGGAAATATTTTTGCTTTTACTCCAACATTTGTATCAGGATCCCACGTCTGTTTTGAAAAATCTCTATCAACATTCATTTCGTAAAGACTAATAAAGCCAGTAGGAATATGACCTACATTGTCCACAAACGCTCCACTGATCGCATTTCTATTATTATAATAGATATTCCCCTGATGTACAAAGAAAATATTGTCCGGATAAGTTTTTATCCGGTTTCGCAATATATCTTTGGGACCGAATTTATAAAAAGGCATTTTTTAATAGTCTAATCTAACCCTCAAAGTTAGTTCATTTGAGGGGGATTTCTTTAATGGTTCTGATAATTTAGCTACAGCTAATAATTCATTATCAGCCGAATAAAGACCAATGGTTGTAACATAAGAAACCGGGTCAGCTTTAGAGTTGTTGTTTTTTACTCTAATCTTGCTAGCTGTAAGATAAGTGGGGTTAGAGCTATAATTATAATCCTGAGTGTTCGCTCTGCAGAAATAAATTGTTGAATTTAATTCTGTTGTGTTGTTAAACTCAATATTATCAACGGTAAACCTGAAAGCATTAGCTAATTCAGAAATAGTACCTTCTCCATAATAATCGGGTAATTGGGCGTCGCCGCCGCCAGGACTACCGGGTGCAAGGGGGTCTTGAAAAGATCCAGTAAAATACGAAGACGTTAAAACTGCTATACCAGCTTGATAATAAATATGACCCACAACAAAGGCTTCTACGGCATCGCTCGTAGAACTAGTATATAAAAGACCATATTCACCGGATGGCGAATTTACTCTATATTCTGTTGCTGCACCATAATCACCAATTGTGTCCATATCAAAACGCTCATCTGGGTCTCCCTCTACCCCGGCAACACTACTCGAAGCATATAAAGCCATTCGGAAAGAGCCTTTCTTAATCTCATCTTTAACCAACAAGCGAGAAAAATTAATAAAAAAGCACGAATCCATTTTAGTTCCGCCGTCGGCAATATTGCCATCTGCATCAAACAACTGAATTGAACCAGTAACGTCATATCCAACTAAAATTTGTGCATGCTGATTATAGATGTTGACTTTTTTAGCATTTTGTACATTATTGGAACTAAAGAAATCACTTGAAGCTGCATATCCAGTAGTGATATCAAAAATGTGATTTGCGGAAGAACTTAAATATGGATAATCGTAAACAGCTTCAAACATCCCATGAGCAAAAGTTTTAATATTCCCACCTACTGCATCAGCGCCGCTATAAGTACCCGAAATGATTGTTCCTGTGATTGGGATAGCCTCATGCAATAAAGTTCTTGTATTTGCAATATCGCTATTCAAAAAAGTTTTAAATGTATTAGCCATGTTTAAGTTCCTGTTGTTGTTTAATCGTCAAGTTTTATAAATCTAACTGGAATATCTACTCTATATCCAGTTGTTACTCCGGTTACTTTGATAGTTGAATCGATGTAAAAATAATCAACGCTGGTATCAATCGTGATGCTGCCGCCCAACGTTGTAAATAAATATTCACTTGAAACCAAATCTACTGCAGCTTTAAGTCCGAATTTGAGCGTTGTTCCCCGCGGGCCCAGAATCGATTCCTCATTTGTTTTCGCGGTGCTGCTGATGTTGTTCCCTGTTGTTGGGCCCTCTTTAGAATCTACTATCCAGTTTCCTACATTTTTAGTAAGATAATAAGAAGCAATTGAGTCATCGTCAATAAAAGATGGATTCGCTAGATTGCCGCCGCCGGATCCGACATCATATATAGATGCGAATCTCGAATCAATTTCTACAATATATTGAGTTTCTCTTAATTCTGGATCTAAGGTTAAAGAGGGGGATACTTCAGTAGTATTTAGCCCTTGATCAGTTCTTATTGAATTCTTAAAAGTGGGCATATCTATACCGTTTAAAAAACCTTGATCCGAGGTGCCGACGCCGGCTTCGTTTGAATCTTCCAAAGCAGTTCGCGTGTCCTCATCAACAAACACTATATGTGTATTTCCGCCCAACGCGTTGTCGGTTGGCGTGGGGGCATATTTGGAGTTGGTCGTCGCGGTTCCGCCGCCGATGAGCATTGTTTGATTCAATTGAATTATTGGAAGATAAAGAAGATTATTATTAGTTAAACTAACTAACTTTGATTTCATTGTTGCTGTATTGTTTGTAAAAGCTTCGAAAATTGGGGTTTGAAGAATTTCTAAATCATAATAAGCAGATCCTGAAGTATTATCCCCGTCATATGATGAATAATCGATTTCATCATCACCTAAAGCAAATTTTGAAATTTTAAAAGTGCCGTCACCTCTAGCTAATCGCATGCGGCCAGTGTCTGTTAACACAGCATCTAAAATAATATCACCAGAATTATCTAAAAAAGCCATCTGTTTATCTCCTTTCTATAAGTAGTATATTTATTCATTTATAATCTCTAACGGTGGGTTCACCTTTAAGTTAATGTCCAATTTTCTGCCTGTTTGGGCTGACGTAATCCTTAATTTAAAGTTTTTACCAAACACTGCGGCGCCCTCTGGATTACCTAATGTAACAGTGGTATCACTATAATTACTTTCTTGCGGGGGATCCGGATTAGTTGTCATAGTGTTCTGCAGTACACTTGGTTGTATATATAAGTATTTCTGCATTTTTTTAATAGGCGAAAACTTTTCATCATATTGTTTTTTCTTGAGATCACCAATGTCTATTAAGTCGATTGTAAGATAAGGAATTGCGGCGATTTCTTGAACCATTCTTACTTTATATATATCTGTGGGGTTAGAAATGTTTTCATGAATATCTTTGAATCTAAAGCTATAATAGTAATTTTTATTGGGAACTATGTGATCTAACATAGAATCATTTTTTTCAAGACCCAATGAATATAGCTCTTCTTGTATCAAAGTAGGATCATCTGCGAAATCTTTATAGTCTGTAGGGGGCGTCTCAATTCTAAATACTTGAAAAGAGCCCTGAGAATCATCCGATTTAAAAAGCAACTGTGTGCCTGATAACGGTTTGTCTTGTGCTAGAGCAGCATTTTCAAATATTTCTTTGTCCTCCTCAAAAATTATTTTTGGATATTGATCAACTTGGCCAATCGAATTGTTCATTAGAATCAATATTCTATTATTTATATTTCTAAAGGGAACAATATTGACTTGTGGCGCCAAAGGAGGACTATCTTCCACTCTGGAATAATTTAACTTATCTATCTTAATATTAACAGCTTCAGTATTATAATATGGCACTCTTACTATTTCAAGATATGGTACAACAATGTATTGTGCTTTAAAGGCCAGTTTCTCAGTACTGTCGTACATATCCCCCGTCTTTTTCAAGGTAAGCGGCTTCGAGTTAGCTGGGGGCAGCGCGAAGAATGGCTTAAATTCGTATTCAGTTCCTAATATTGCTTTATGTGCAAATATCTTGTAAAAGTAATTTTTATAAGGTACAATTTGAGTATCATAATAGGAAAGTTGAGCCTCTTCTGTTATAGGCAAGAAAATACTTTGTATATATTTTTCCGTACCTTGACTGTCTACGCCATATTTCGCTATTTCATACATCAAAGTTTCTTGATGAGCTAGCTTTCCATCTTGAATATCGGCGGGAGTTCTTAAAAGGTCTGAGCCGGTAAACAATTGCTGCAGTTTTTTCTTAAAACTCATGGTTTTTAGTTTGTTAATTAAAGCTTGAATAGAGCTATTGTTTGTGAGTCCTTCCTGTTCTTTACCTCTATAAACAAGAATATCTTTAGGAATATTGTCATAAACCCCTAAATTATCTATATAAATATCAGATGCATATGTCTTTTCGGAAAACAACATTGAAGCCATATTTATTGTAGGCAGAATTTCTACAACAGATAATTCAGCTACGTCGGCCTGATCGTAGATCGCCGCTGCCTCGGAGGGCAACAAGGTGCCGCCTGAAAACTCAATCCCGCCGCTCTCCGGTACCACTTCTTCAAACGCCGCCATAGTCCAAATCCTCCTTTCCCCGTATAGGGAAAAGTTGTGCGAGAATGAGATAAGGATGCCAACACAGGCCGGGTCTCCATGGACATAGCAGTCGGTCTTGTATGCCGGCAGGTTGTCCAGGGTATCCTCGGCCGGGATGAACTCACTCTTGCACTCATCGTTATCCCACTTCTTATCGCACACTGCGCCGGGAGGAGTGAAATTTGGAACCTCGCCAAAAGTTTGAATCAATATGAATTTAGATTTGGGTGGTACGCCGGCGGCTTCTGCGGCGGCCGCGGCAGAGTAGCCGCCGACGCCTGTGTCTTCAACAACAGGCATGCTATCCGCACTCAGAAAATCATATTTCTTAATAAAATTAGCAACATGTATAGACTTCCACTTATCAAACATTTTCTGATGATTCGCGGTGAATGCCGCTGTTTCGGCCTGAGCCTCTAGTTCTTTATCAACTTCCTCGGCCAAGCCGGCTAATAAGTTTGGAAACAAATCACCAAAAGCTTTCTGGCGAGCGAGCGACGCTCCACCGAGAGCGGCCTCGATAATATGTGTAAGGTTAAGCGCGCTAATTGGAACAAACGGTATAACTACTTTGCCAAGGGAGATATCCAGCCCCTCCTGGCCCGGTGGCTGATACGTGCTCTCGTTCACACGATTCCTATATACAAAGTCATAATTATAGGGATTTGGCCTACCGGTAGGGGGCCACGCGAGCTTCGGTTGGATGGTGGGCAAGTTATTGGCCGAGTACGGCGCCTCTACCCAATAAAACCAAAAATATGGAGACGCGCCATCTTCGATTCGATAGTCTAGCTGGAACAAATCTGTATCATTGTCTGGTCCAAGAATTCCATATGCAGAAAGGATCACAGTTTCACCCGGCGTAGGTACTTTTGTTGGCCCGGGCAACAATCGAATGTTGTTGTGACCAGAACCTTTGACTATAGCAATATCCATAAGTCCATCACCATCTATATCAAAAAACACATAGGCCGGCGTTTCATAAAGTTTTGTCCAATTCTTGTAAAGAGGGTTTTCGGGTATATCTTCTATGCCTAGAGGAATGGCCGACTCGGTAACATCGGTGGATGGAGATAGACCTTGTGACTCGTGTAGAGTCAATGAATCAACTAATCGATTGGCAGTTGGCTTGTTTACCCATAGTGCAGCATTTGGCTCTTTTCCTAAAATGCCGGCTGGATTGTGGGGCTTTCTAAACAATATTTTAAAACTAGGCAAAGACAATTCCTGAAAAAAGTTCATGGTACCGGCATCGGTACCGTTCAAAGATCCTCCATAAAAATTACTATAAGTGCTTATACCTGTTTCATTGGGAATTGTAAGTGATGCGGCATATATATTCAAAGTATCTAATAAATCTTGCTGACTTAATAATTTAGCTATGGGGCCCCTGGTCTCAGCTGGAATATTTAATTTAATTAAAAATGGAAACACGAAATCTTTATCTAATGTTTGATTAAATAGTCCATCGGGCCCGCAAGACTTTTCAGAAAAATATATTCCTGTTTTAAGATCGCCAATCCATTTAGGATAGTAATTTTGTGAAACTTTAAAAACGTCAATATATTTATTAACAACGTAATCCGCGGACAGCGCTCCTATAGAATCAAGAACTAAAAATAATTTCCTTTTATTAGTAAGTTGAAATTTTCGTTCAAAGTTGAGCTGCTGTATCCATGTTCCTCCAAGCCCTAGCGACCCGGCGGTGGGAAGAACATATTTTGAAATTGTATCTTGGAAGGCGGGATCTATACCCTCACCGAATATGCTATGTGGAATAACATATTCAAGTGCTTTATCTATATCTATTCTAAGCGCGGCGCTTGTGTTTAGCCATTTAGAATATAACTGTTTTGCAGATGCATCTAAATATCGATTAAAATTAGCCAAATTAGTATCTTCATCCTCGACACCTCCCCCCGTCATTCCGGGTATCTTCCAAAATAATTTTAAATTTGGCTGTTCATCTTTGTATAAAAAATCATATATACTAGGAAGCATTTTTTCATCGGCATGGTTTTGATGTATGAAGTCTATAACTACCGGTTCATATTGTGCATCATAATAATTGTATATTTTCTCATAGCTTGGCTGTTTAGTATCAACTCCTATAGTCTTGGCGCCTTTATCTTCAAATAGCATTACTTGATAATCGTAAGGAACTCCTATTTTAGTTGCAATATTGGTTGATGCATAAGACACCAAATGGTAATCTTTTACTTTATTAGAAAATATTTTATCATAATAGTAAAAATACTTCCTGATTTTTTTGCGGTTGGGGCTAGTCCACAGTAAAGGTGTTTTAATCCAAATATCTTGAGAATATATGAAAGGATTATTTTCCGCATCCACAACTTTTAAGCTTTCGTTTTCGATGTACCAGCGCTGGAGAGTTAAATCTGAGCTGTTTATGTTGAGGTCGATGATGACGTTAAGTGTATTTTTCACATCTGCAGAGCCAAAATGATACCAACCCCCCACGTTAACAAATTCATATGTACTTCCTTCAGCAAAGGTAGCAAGTGGATTCAAAACATGCACTTTTTCAGGATTATTACCCGGGTCATTAGTGAGTGTAAGTGCTTCTGTGCCCGCGGGACCGAGATCATATGTTTCGGCCGCAAAGCTTTCACCTTCTCTCTTTGTGACGTTTTCTTTTAGGCCGGCAGGAAATATGGCATGATTATCATCGTAATTCTCATCAATATACCCGAAATTGATCATGGCGGCGCCGCCTTCCCCAATATCACCGATAAGCTCCGGTGCTGTGAGGTTAGCGATAGGATGTAATGTATCGCCTTGCTCTGGTAATTTAACTTTTACTTCTTGATCGTCGTTAAAAAGATAAATAAAGTTTTGATAATTGTTAGACATTATAATATCCTAATTTAATTCTAATAGTTAGTCATCGTTCCCGCAGCTGCAATTACGCTAGCTTGCGACGTCTTTTTCTTTTGCTTTTTTATTTCAAGCAAAAAAATGTTATATTTGGTCGTTACAAAATCATCTAATAAGTGCATATTATCGCACCTCCTCTTAATAAGCCGGTCCTCTTAACACAAAGTAATTATTATGAAGAGGCAAATTTAGTGCTTCGGATAACTTTTTATTAATAAACCTTGGAAACTCATATCTCACTAGTCGACATAATATTCTCTCGCCGGCGGCCAATGCATTAATTTTATTAATGTCCAATTTGGTCCACTCCGGAGATTGCATATTTCTTGTTTTAACAGACACAGTTTTATTAATAACATAAGGATTATTGTTGTTTTTTAAAGCTACATTATCAGTCATTTCTTTAAACCCGGATAAATATTCTACTTTAACAATGTTTTGATGAACAAACCAATAATAACATAAATATAAAGGATTTACAACACCGTTAGCAATATAAGCTTGGTTTGAATTTGCATAATTTTTAAAAGGCCCTGTCGCCAGGCGCCATAAAGCCTTCACTTGTAAAGGCGCGTCCTGCCCTGGCGCTTTCCCGGCTAGCATCTGGTTAACCAAAGGTACCGGTACAAACCCAAGCTTGCTCATCTCAAGTTTAAGTGTCTTTCCTTTGGAAAGCAATAATTTACTTAACAACCCCAATAAAATAAAATTATTAGGATTTATATAAACATCTTTGCCTTCTGCAACAAAACTAAACTCATTTGGGCTAGGCGGTTCCGAAAAAAACTCTGGACTAGTTGCATCATCGTTTCCCGTAGACGTACCCATTGCCGCGGCAGACGAGCCACCGGGCATCGCCAAATCGGAGTTGCTAGAGGCGAAGCTGTCCGCGGCGGCGGCCTTCTCTCCGAGCCAGACCGAATCATTTAAAGACGTCCCAAAAAGATCCCCTAGTACTGAATTTAGATCTGCTCTTAAAGACCATTTTTGTTTTTGCTCATTTAACTCGGGGCCGTGGGTGAGCTGCTGGCCAGCCGTGCTGCTTTGGCCGCCGGCGCTATTATTATCATATATTAAATTATTAAGTTTTAATATAGCCATAAATACATTGTTTATATCCGTCCAGCTATTAAATTTTATTCCAAGACCACCTATTACGGTTTCAGGCAATCGAATACTTTCGGGGCCAACCCCGTAGGTATTTGGGAAGTTTTTCATTTCAACAGGAAGAATGTTTAAATATGAATAAGCATTTGTTTCAACCTTTTCTGGAGGCAAATCTTTTGGCGTAAAAGTCTTAGACAAAAGATCATTATAACTATCCGCCTGGTTCGACGGCCCGGTGAGCGCATCTTGACGAATAAGCCAACTTAAAAGTTTAAGGCAATGCTTTTTATAGGTATACGTGTTCGTCCAAGACAGAGTATAAAGAGCCCCGTTCATGTAGTCGTCGCCTCCGGTGTCGACCGGCGGGAAATTATATCCATAATCATAAACAGTAATATTTGCAGCTGCTGATTCTTTTATTATTCTATGAGATAACGCAGAAGTAGAACTTACTTCTCCTTGAGTTTTCTGAGATCCATATTGATTTGCGCTAGCGTTGGTAGATGTTAACGGTTTTGAACCCACTCCAGCCAAAACTGATTCTATAGCGGCTTTTAAATCACGTAAATATTTCTCCAAAATCAATAAAGAATCTAAAGTAGCAGTTTTAACATTAGCCAAATCGTATAAATAATTCTTAAACTCTTCGCGAGTTATATCCGGATTGTAAAAGAAAACATAAAAACTAGTATCATCGGCTAATCGTGTTACAGCTTTAATTATGCCTGCTTTCTTCGGAACAGAGGCGTCCAAAGGCCAAGCCATGGTCTCGTGGCCGCCAGCCGGGATCGCGATTGTATGTTTCGTAGTAAATTCTTCTATGAGTTCTTGATTCAGTCTTTGAGTAAGCGGATCGAAGCCAGATTTAATGTTTCCATTATCTGATTGTTTTTGTATTTGGGCTCGGGTCAGGGCTATGTTAACAACAGTTATAGCTTCACTAACCAAAGGTAAAATTGGCTTAATGTATTCAATTGTGGGGTCTTTATATTCCACTTCAACTCTATAGTTCAATTTGCCAGTATTCTGATTAAAAGATCTAAAAGAAAAATCTTCGGTTTCAGTACCGGGGCCCTGATACCGCGAGCGCGCCCCGCGTTTCTCCCAGCCGCTAAAAAATGACCGGTCCCAAATATTTCTAGTAATTTGCATTCTTGGAGATATTTTCGTGGCGCCGGCCTTATGATGTTTAGACTGTTTTTTTGCCACTTTGAGATGACCGGTGTGGTGGATGTCGTCGGTGGAAGTTCCATCTCGAAAAAAGTATTGATGCTCATATGGAGTCTCATTGGTAACAGTACCTAACAGTTCTTCATTCTCAAAAATACTTAAACGCATCAAAGGAGCTAAACTTAATATCTTTTTCTTTTCCGCCGCGGCGACTTTTGCAGCGCCGGGGGGGAACGCAAGACCAATATTATCAAACAAAAACGGAAAAGCCGAATGGCGTTTAAGAAGATTGAATTTATCAACAACAAACGCTCC
>Ga0114906_1001014_pt1 | contig 15078 bp, 17 predicted proteins | sample MalvirDeepMed_M9_FD_89687 | JGI IMG/M metagenome (GOLD analysis project Ga0114906, IMG submission 89687) | Marine viral communities from the Global Malaspina Expedition - Malaspina viral metaG DeepMed_M9 | ecosystem: Environmental > Aquatic > Marine > Oceanic | place: Mediterranean Sea...
CTTTGTATGCGCTCGTCATCATCAAGGTAGCCAGCGATCATCGCACGAAAAAACTTTGACTGGGTTACACCATCGTGACGCAACTTTAAGATAAGCTTGGCATGCTGATGTGTGTTCTCAACAAACGCAACCTTCTTATCCAAATGAGGATTGGCTACGTCACCGGGCATTACCAGTTCCTCGTATTGATATGGGTGCGGCTTTCAGATAAGCCGGATGTGGTCTGCGATACAAACTTGGCTTTATTGTGTAATTCGCGCAAATTACGCGCGCCCGTATATGAAAATCCAGAACGAATACCCCTTTCAAGATCTTCAAGAATTACTGATACAGGGCCTCGGTGTGGGACGCGACTGACAACACCCTCAAAAGACGAATACTTGCCCTTCCAATCAATTTGAGCCTCTTTAGAGGCCATTCCTCGATAAGTTTTCCAGCGGCCGCCTTCCATATTCATATGAATTTCTCCAGGCGTCTCCGTCGTTCCTGCGAGCAAAGAGCCCACCATCACAGCGTCGGCGCCGGCGGCCAAAGCCTTGACCATATCGCCAGAGTTTTTAATGCCTCCATCGGCGATAATTTTTACATCCCTGTCTGTTTTAGCACACTCGATAATCGTTTGTAATCCAGGCAGTCCGTGGCCAGTTTGTATGCGCGTGGAACAAATAGAGCCTCCCCCTATGTTGCACCGCACAGAATCAGCACCCCAATCAGCGAGATCGTTGATGCCTTCAAGTGTTGCAACATTACCGGCCATGATGTGATACTGATCTCCAAACAGGAGTCTAAGCTCCCAGAGGGCCTCTTTCATCATAACATGGTGGCCATGGGCCACATCCACACATAAAAAGTCGGCGCCGGCGTCTGCGAGCGAGCTAGCTCTTTCCAAATAATCTCCAGAAACACCGATCGCCGCTCCCACAATTATAGGAGACTCTACTTTGTTAACGGCGACGATCTGTTCCGGGATAGTGTTATAGCGATGGATAATGGCGCTAGCGCCGACTTTTCCCATCGCATTGCCCATGGCTCCTTCAGATATTGTGTCCATAGGAGAGGCAATAACAGGTAGCTGAAGTTTAACCCCCTTTCCTAGATCTGTCGAAATGTCGATCTCTGACCGCGAGCGAATATCAGAGTATTGCGGAATCAACAACACATCGTCATATGAAAATGTTCTATTCATTTTTTAAACCTCGCGGCAAATTGATTCATTATGTTGTGATATTTTTCAGACAATTTTTGTGCTGTCTTTTGTATTTCGGCCGGTATATCTATCTTATACTTTTCTGGTATATTTGGTTCTATTTTTACCATCAACTCGTTGCACATGAACATGTTTGCGTGCAACCATTCTTCTTGAGAAAAGACTTTGGGCTTCAGGGTGGCCTCCATTATTCTGCAAATCTTTGGTCGGGACTCATATATAGCACATGTGCGATCTTCTAACAAGTGCTTGCACGTTCCATCATCTTTTGTTGGAAGAGCTTCATTGAGATCTCCAACGACATCCTCCTCAAAAATACCGCGCTCAGCGGCTTTTTTAAAAAAATCTATAAGATTGTTGTGCGCGGAATCAACAAACTTACAGCAGGCGCCGCATTTTGTACATGGAAATTTGTTATTTTTCATTTGTTGCTCTCAATAAATTCAATTATGTCTCCAGGATAATACCAAGTAACTTCGTGAGGCTCCTTTGGATCTTCCAAAATAGAAATTCTATTTACAGGGTCGTGCTTGCAGCACTCATTCTTGACGAATACAATTGAAGGCACGCCATTTAATTTAATTATCGAATCCAAATTAGGATGATCTTGTATATTAAATGCAAAAAAGTTAATATCCGGGTGACGGGACGCAATTTTGTGGAATCCATCCTTTAATGAAATACAATAATGGCAATTATTAGAATAAAATTTAATTACACAAGGCCCTGGTTCGCTCATCTTGCCGGCGATAATTTTCTGTAAAGAAGCCGGCGATATTCTATCGATCATTTGTTATTTTTTCCTTAAAATCTTTAATTACGCTTTTGGCAGTTTCCCAACATTGAGGGCAATATAATCTAACAGTTTTCTCATCTTTAACAACTACGTTCCATGTACGAGCCATATCTTTGCTTTTCTTATCAAACGGCGCTAGACACGTCAAACACTCATCTGGTAACTGATCAAATTGGAAAATTTTATCAGCAAGTTTTTGCGAATTATCTTTTCCCACTTTCTTCTCCATTGCTCGGCGCTGCTTGCGATTCATCGATTCATCGTTCCAAATATCTGTTGCTTGTTTGTGCCGTCAAACACTATAACAGCTGATGGAAACGGAGCGCTGTTAACGCTGTCTCCAAACTTTAACCGACCCTTGAGGAAATAAACCCCTGAAGCCTTCATCACATAATTGTGCCAATACTTTGTGTCGGTTCGCGATGGGATAAGCATAACTACTCGGGTTTCTCCATCTCTTGATGTATCATAACCCTTCTTGATCCATTTGTCAATACCTTTTCCATATGGAGGATTAACAAACACAGTGTGTCCCGCCCAATCTTTTGATAGTCCATCTTCTGCTTCTGTGTAGAAATTTGCGCACTTTGTGTTGTGTGGATTAGCGCACGGATCCAAATCAAATGGTCCGAATCGCCAGTTAAGTTTATCAAAGAACTCTTGAGGGGTTGCCCACTCTCCTGTCTTTGAGCTAAACATTGTTTTTTGTGTGTCTTTTTGCATCAATTGTACAATACCTCCTCTGGTTCGTTATGGGTTTCTGTTATAAACACGGGTTCCAATTCAATATTTTCAACTTCAGACTCAACTCGCTGTCCGAAGTCTTCATCGAAAATATTTAGCAAGGTACCTTGGGCTGCAATGATTCTATTTTTAATTTCGTCATCTTCGTACATCAAGGCGCAACAAGATGCAGCAATCTGCTGTAGACGTAGTGCTATTTGGCGGCCGGATGTGGTTTCGTAAAGGCCTTTTCTGATCCACGGATCTTCCACATTGAGCAGAACTTTGACATATGGATCACCTGCGGTAAATTCTATATTATATGGGTAAACTGAGCCGGGCCAAGATACATCTTCAAACCTAATTTCAAGGCTTGAGTCACCTACATCGACCGACTGGCCTCGATATTTTGAATTTGTTTTCGTAGCTTTCCTCTTGCTTTTGGTAAAGATTTTATTAATCCTTTCGGTTGTCTTTTTTTCGCTACTCAGCCTCGCTCTCCCCATTGAGTCGGGCAGCGGAGTTTTCTCAATCAACGACGTGATCTGATCCCGGGTGCCCTTAGTCATATTTGCTGCGGAATCGCGAGCCTCTTTGCCAAGTCTTTTGAGGTAGGGGCCAATAATAACCCTCTTCACATACGACTTAAAATTATCGTCAATGACAACTCCCTTTTTACCATAATCGGTTCTGATAGGCGGCTTGCTATCACGAGTATCCCTTCCGCTATCAACAAAAGCAATCTCGGCATATAGGTTGCCAGCAGCGCTGGAGTGCTTCCAAAATGGCAAGTTTGTGATCTCTCTACCATTTCTAATAAAATAAGCTCCTTGTCGAATAACTCCACTATGATACGCTCCTAGTGAATCCAGGCCCTCCATTTGAGAAGAGCGTTCGCCCTTTGTTAGTTTTGTGTGACTAAGAAGAACCTTGAATTTATATCCATTATAATCAAATTCACTAAAATGTCCGTCCTTGTCACCAATAAAAACATTGGTCCTTTCATGTGAAACACATAGCGGGTCCGTTGGTACCAACGGACTGTCCTTGGCACTACCCAAATAAACGCTACAAGGCAAGCTATAACCAAGCTTACTATCGGGGTTCAAAATATGTCGATAATAATGCGCTATCTTCCTTCGAAGAGTCTGTCGAATCGAGGAAGTGGTCGGAACTCCATCAAGAATACCTTCGACTATAATCAGTGTGCCTGATTTGCGCCCAACCGTGGTTCTGAACAAGTTTCTATCTTGGTCTGTAATGTCTCCAGTGTCGAGAAACTGAGCTTCCCACTTTCCGACTTCAAGTATGTGTTCAAAGTCAACGGATGCTCCGACCAAATTTCCAACGTCAGTAGTTGTGGTAAGAATCTTGAGCCTAGTTCCTAGCGTTTGAGCGGCGGATTTCATGCCCATGCCAAATGTGCCGGTCGAATCTTGTGAAAGCGTTCGTGTTTTAGACTCTCCCATAGAAAAGATAGCGCCACTCATTAGAAAGCTTTTTTCGATTCCAATGCCGTTGTCGCTAATCCGAATGCTTCCCGTGTTTTTTTTCTTATTTGCGGACACAGGGTGGATTCTGACAAAGTAGCCTTTTTTCTTTTTTGAATTTTCGATCTTGCACCTAATTGCGTCAAAGCCATTATCAGCAAATTCAAAAATTGCCTCAGTCCAGTCATACCCCGTTCTTGCCGTCGCGTGCAATATCTCCGTTGAAGGTGTGATATTAATTTTTTTAGCCATTGTCTGTACTCCCTAGGGCTCCTGTGCCCCTGTTGCTAATGGTAATGGGATAATTATAGAGATCCCCATCTCTGTTCTCATATGGATTGAAGGGTACAACGGGCACCATCACAAGTTGCGCGATCTTATCGCCGTCTTGAATGACGCGCGTTTCGCGGCCGATGTTGTGAAGATTAACGAAGACTTCGCCATCATAACCAGAATCAATCACGCATGCGCCCACAATCAAGCTAAGCTTTGAGGCGATACTTGAGCGGTTCTTTACCTCAAGCATGTAACCGTGGGGCGTTCCAAACCGCAAGCCTGTCGGAATCAGCCGGCTGGTGCCGGGGTGAATCGCGATAATCTCTTGCGGCTCTGTTGCTGAGTAAAATACGTCCAGTCCAGCGTCCGATGGATTCGCACGCTGCGGACTGTATGCGCTTTCTCGCGTCTTTGCGTACTCTACTATCATTCTTCTTCGTCTCCGATAAGTCCCGCAAGCATATTGAAATTCTCAACAACCTCGTCAATGTTTACCTTACCCTTGTAAAGTCGATACGCCTTCACAGCGGCGCGGATCTCGTCGGTATTGAGCCAGCCGTTCTCACGGAACTCAGAGCGCAGCTCTCGCTTCTGCTCCTTATATGGTTCGATACATTCTTCAATTGACGCCAGTGAGCGAATATACTCTTTGACGTAACGTTTTCTTTCTTCATTTGTTGAAGCCATTTTATCCCTCCTTGGATACTTTATTATTATAACAAACTGTGATCTGTCTGTCAACTATTATTTGAAGTCAAATTCAACTTTTACGCCAATCTTCATCTCTGGGATGTGTAGCTTGTTTGCGAGCTTGTGGCGGCGGCATTCTTTAGCGTCTAAAAACCAGTCGGCATGCCCTTTTTCGTGAACAATGTCTAGGAAATAGTTTTCTTCATGTCCACAGTTCTTTGCCATCATCTTGTAAACTTTTTGATTTAATCTTTCGACTTCTTGAGCATTCGTTTTGATTTCTTCAACTTTACCCCACCCCATCGAACTCACATCATGAATCATAACTGTCGCGTCTGGGTCCATGTAGCGGCGTCCCTCAACACCAAAGCTAAACAAAATAGCCCCACAAGACATAGCCTTGCCCTGAACGATAGTAGCAACAGGAATACGCGAATGCTCAATGTCTGAAATCATCGACATCAAGCTGTAGACTTGCCCTCCATAACTATCGATTATAACAGGCAAGACAGGCTGTCCTGTGTTTTGTGCTCTCGCCACATCCTTGGAAAACTCCTGCGCTGCCTTCTCGTCAAACTTGTTAACGCGAATCACCACTGGCAAATTCTCACTTTTAAACTTTACCTCTTTAAGAAGAGGGCTTGGCAAATATATAATGTTCATTTTTTCTTATCCTAGTAGTTTAAATGTTTTGCCGATCGCATAAGTCGAAAATCCCCAGTTGTCGTCGTACTTTAACTTAGCCATATACGGACGATTCAGATGAATACGATCTTTCTCGGGTTTAATGCCCCAACATCTAATTTTGGTGAGTTCGTTATTGCTATCGATAACTTCAACGATCCAATAGTTCTTTCCGTTCTTTGTTTTTCTCGGAACAATCTTGCGCGGGATAAACCAGCACACCTGTAATTCCTGGTCGAACTCCGAAATTGGAGGCACAAACTTCTCTTGCAAGCGCTGTACTGTTGCAGGGGGGATTACCAAGTTAATCGGGAAAACTCCCGTCAAGTCCGTCTTAAATTGGATAATCTCCTCCTCGGTGAAATCGCCCTCTGGTCGATAAAGTTCCAAATTCTCAGAAAATCTCTTGGGATTTTTTGGACGGTCTACGATGCATGCGGACCAAAAATGCTTTCTGCCAGTGAAGCGATCGTCAATAATGTCATCCAGCGCACCACCACGGCATAGAGCATCCAACGACTTCTTGTTTAACTTAGAGTATGTGATGCCCTCGTTGAACAAAAGCTCCTCAGCATTATTCAACGGGCGATTAGCAAGGATCTGATCGATAGCTGCCATACCCAGACCCTTAATAGATGTGAGCGGCTGAATCATAGTCTGACCATCGTCGCTGATCTCCCAGACAACGCCCGACTTGTTAATGTCAAGCGGTCTAATCTTAAATCCGTACTTCTTTGCGATGTTGATTGCTTTTTCCTTTCTGGTCTCGGGCTCTTTGTCCAAGAATGCCGCCATCCATTCTGCTGGATAGTAATTGAGCAACCACGCACACTGGAATGAAATGATAGAATAACTTACGGCATGCGACTTGTTAAAGCCATACCCGGAGAAGAACTCAAACTTGTCCCACAGATCCTGTGCTTGGTCGCGAGTAATATCCTTGGTAACACAGCCCTTGATGAACTTAGCCCGGAGCTTATCTTTAACAGACCCCTTGCCTGTTCCCTTCTTCGTCAGCACCTTGCGTAGCATGTTCCCTTCGTCAAGAGTTAGGCCACCGAGCTTATGAGCCAGCAGTGCGATCTGTTCCTGAAAGATGAGAAAGCCAAATGTCTCCTGCGTAATCTCACATGCCTCATCCGAGAGGTATGCGATTTGATGTGGGTGCTCCTTGGCCTCCACATAATCGGCGTCAACACCAGCAGACAAAGGACCGGGACGAAAGATAGAAGTCACTGCTGACACGTCAATGATATTGCGCGGCTTAACTTTCGTACAGAATCCTTGTGCTCCCTGCTCTGTGAACTGGAAAACTCCAGCCCACTTGCCGTTGTGAAAAATGTTCTCATACACCTCTTGATTGTCTAAATCAATCCTGTCAGGGTGCAGATTTTCGTTGTAATAGTCTCGCACCTGTGTGAAAGTTGGATCGTCAACTCCGTGATGGCGGCGCAGAATGTGTTCAATCGCGCCTTCCATCATCTTTAATGTAGATAGGCCCAGCAAGTCAAACTTAATGAAGCCCATGGGCTCAAGGTGCCGAACGTTCTGGCCCTCGGCCCACGGCGCCTGACGCACTCCCCTAGAATTAATCAGAGGCATGCTTTGGTCCAAGTTTTCTGCGATCACAACGCCGCCGGCGTGACGCGAGCATGACCGCACCTGACCAACGAGGCCTTCAACGTGAGATTTAACCATCGGATACTTATTGAGATAAGCGCGCAGAGAGGGTGAAAACTCCATCACTTCTTCCCAGGTCGGCGCATAGATGCCGGCTTTAATGCCGTGCTTCTTCTTTGCTTCGGGCGTTGCCTCGCGCATCATAACAGAAGTAACCGTGTTTGCTTCCACAAACGGAACATCATAGAACTTAGAGATATCTTTGATTAGAGATCTCAGCTGCAACGTGTTCCAGTTAGAGATCGGCGCAACACAATCCTCGCCCCACATCTCCACCAGCTTTTCCTTGAGCGCCATGCTGTCTGACACATCATAATCAATATCAGGATAATCGGTGGCATCCGAACGCAAAAAGCGCGAGAACAACAAGCCGTGTCTGATGGGATCGACCTGCGTAATACCCAAAGCATATGCCACCAGCGATCCTGCGGCTGATCCCCTGCCAGGACCAGCAAGCATCATTTCTGTCGCTACATCGGCAATCGACTTCATCGTCAGGAAATACTTGGAGAAGCCTCGATCGTCAATCACATCGAGTTCGTGCTTAAGACGTTGGATATATTCGGAATTCTCCTGAAAGCCTCGCGCTTTCAAGCCTTCGAGAGAATATTGAACGAGAGCCTGTGTCGCCGTGAAACCGGCGGGAACCACAAAACTTGGGAGACGGACCGTATTATCCGGAAAGAACTTTTCAATGCGGTCAAAGGCGATATGGTGCGTTTCTTCGATACTTTGGAGCACCAGCGCGTCATCATATTCAAACCCGCCTTCTGTCGCATACTTTTTGTAGCTCTCCCACATCTCGTCGCCATTCTTCGGATAGAGTTCATAGCCCACTTCTTCCACGCCATCGGGAAGTTCTGAGGTCATGTATTCCGGCAAGCCTCCCTTGCCAAGCCAGCCCAGTCGAGTATATAGTTCTCGATCTTTCCAGGCTGTGGGGTTTGGGTAGTGGCTGTCGGCTGTCGTAACAAGTTTAACGTTGTGCTTCTGTGCTGTCTGAATGATGTATTGATTAAGCTTGTGCTGGTCTTCGATGTTGTTCCATTGAATCTCGGCGTACCAGCGATCACCAAAGATGTCAACCATCTTTTCGGTTGTCTCGCTCATTGCATCGAGCACCGCTTCATCGCCGTCATCACGATTTTCCCAATAATTACCAGCATATACACCGCCCAAGCAGGCGGATGCTGCGATGATCCCCTCGTTGTACTTCTTCAACAACTTGTAGTCGATGCGGGGATAGCGATAAAAGTTCTCTGATTGATAAGACTCCGACACAAGCTTGAATAGATTGCTGAGTCCTGTCTGGTTTTGTGCGAGCAGCACAAGGTGGCGGCGGCGGCGCAAGATGTCTTGCGTTTTCTTGCTGCTGCCCTCGTCTTCGACGGTTGCGCCTGACTGCTCATCTTTCTTGACAGAGCGCGCGCGCTTCTTGTCTTCCATCGCCTTTTCGTATTCTTCTCGCCACTCTTCAATCGACGGGATGAAGTATGCTTCACAGCCGTAAATGGGCTTGAAATCCTGGCCCGCTTCCTGCATCTTCTTGGCATGCAAAACCTGATAAGCTAGCCCGTTCATGTTTCCATGATCGGTGAGAGCTAGCGCGTCTCCTCCATTCTCATAACAAAAATCCATGTGCGCTTGGGGATATCCCAGCGCATCAAAGATAGATCCTGCCACGCTGTGAGCGTGCAAGCCTACAAATTTAATCTTGGATGTTTTTCGATTCATTCGTCCTCCTTGAAATCTTAATCCATATTGCCCAGGTAATGGGCACAACAATCGGGTGAACGCACAGCAGCCAACTTACTGGTGCGCCTGTCAGAAACCACGGATTAACATTATTGCCTAGCCACCAAAACAGAAGCGGAAACATAATAATTTCAACAACCTCCCAAATTATGAATATAATAGCAAATGCTAGCCCGTGTTCTTTAAAAAGCTCCTTAATATGAGACAGGCGAAAATATTTAGGTATCCTCATCTGTTCCCTCGACCCTATATGGTATTTTAGCGTGTTTGTGTGCTTTTGTCAATGGTTCATATGGTTTTTCTAAAAGATTTTTTGAGCCCAAATAAGCGCAGTAGTTATCCCAGGATGAAAGGTCGTAATACCAATCAACGTTTTTTTGGATCTTGTTTTTCTCGGATAGTTTCTGGAATATCTTGCTCAGTGGATACTGGCGCGCCGACCATCGCTCTGCGAATGGCAGTTTCTGCGTCGGGAAAATTTGGCCGGGTGAACGGGGTAAATATTCCCGCGAGGTCGTTTGATTTATGTGGTTTCTGCATGCTTTAAAGTCTTCTCCATCAAATGTAAATGCTATAGGCAGGTCATCTTTAACTGTTTTTCCTTCGGAAGAAAGAAAAAAGTTCGCGTCCCTGGATGCAATCTCTAGCCGTCGAGTACGCAAAGATGATAAATCGTAAACCGATAACGGGAAAGAAACGTAGAATTTTTCTGGCAATACCCACTTTGATATTTTTGCTGCCACCAACCATGCGCTATATGCTCCATAAAGTATCGACCACCCATAAGCATCACGCTTGTCGCGATCCTTTGGATGAATAGGGACATAATAAATAGGTATTTCTTTGCGGTTTTCCGATGGAAATAGCGATTTTGTTTCGTAATAAACAGGATCATATACCCATTCGCCAATTGTATCGCGTATGATTGGCGCCAAATCATTGTTGGCGACAATCCAAATGGTCTGGCATCCGACCAGGGCGCACTCGTAAACTGACTTCTGAATAGCAGTAAAGCCTGCGTTCACAGGCATCATAACCTCTGGTAATTGCTGATTAAAATCAGTTTCTAAGCCGGCAACAGGTATGAGGCCTGCCATATGAATATGCTGTGGCATTTACAAATACTTTAAAAATCGATCGTAGGTGGCACAAGACGCTTCAAGATCCGCAAGAAGAGATCGCTCCGATACTTTCGGAAGCGATACCCGATCGTCTTTTGATGTAATCTCCACTGGATCTCTGCGTTTTGTTCGTCTGATAGGTGTCGTTCGAAATTTATAATGTTTGGGGTTTCCGTTTGTTGAGTAACCATTTTGTCTTCCTTTCATTCCTCTTTTCTCCATCTCGGAGATCATTTTGAATCGCGCCATCGTCTCACTATAATCAAATTCAGTTAACTGATCTTGAGTGAGCGTCGATACGACGCAAGCATCTTTAACGGGAGAGTTGCCGCACATACGATCCGATGAGTAAAACCAGATTTCTTTGACGAAATCATCTCCCACCCAAATGTAATCGATATCGTGCTTGCCTCCGCTATTAAATGCTATCCAATCATAACATGTGTAGCTTGGATTGGCAAGCTCTTTTTCTCTCACAAGCCCAGAAATATTGTCGTCTCCGAAATAAAAGCAATTGCGAAAGTTTAACGCACTTATCTTGGAGTATTCATTGGAGCAAATTAAATGATCTCCGTCAAATCTCATTGACGCGCAAAGATTTGCCAGCGGAACTTTACCATCGAGATTGAGTAAAAACAGTAGGCGCTCCCAAAGCAATTCTTTTCGGAGACCCACAACTTTAACTTCGGTAATATTTGTGAGTTCTGTTAATACCCCCCTAGTAAGTTTAACACACCCTAAGTCCATGTTGGGCGCAAGAAAACTAAACCGAAAGGGTCGGCGAGGCTCTGAAAAAAAGATGGGATAGTTGTTATTGAATGCGAATAACACCGCGCGCAAACAACTGCCTATTACAATATTATCACACTCAAGAATCATCAGGACACGAATCGCTGGAACTAATGTACCCTGTCTGCTCTTCGTTAACGGCTTCTTCCAGCAGGGCCTTGATGTCTAATCCTGCGCAATCAATCTTATTCTTACTCACATGATAATGGCTGATGAAACCAGAGAAATTACCATACTTCACATCTTGCTCGTATTTTGTAGATGTGGATCCAAACTGATTTTGGGGTGCCTCCATGGGGACACCGGTAGCTTTATGTATCGCTTTCCAGAGCGCCTTTAGCGCCTCGATCTGAACTGGGTAAAAATCTGTATGTTGCTGTAATTTTCTGCCATGGACCCAGGCATCATCTACAAGGGGCCTCGGACCAAAGCCGTTTTTTTCATACCAACTCTGATACTTGGTGTAATATGCGTTTGAAAGTTCGACGCCAACAGATGCACGGTTAACACGTTCAGAACCAGCATGCCACGCTCCGTGTTGCATGTCAAGTGTTTGATAAATTGTGCCGTCGTTGTCAATAAGAAAATGAACGGAGGCGCCGCGCTTATCTAACACTCGCTGACATGATCGAGAGGACAAACACACATCCCAATGATTAACAAAGAGGCGAATGTTGCGCTTCGGCCGGGCTGAGTAACTATAATAGTTGCTGGGCGCTGTTTCTAATCCGCCTTGTTCGGACCAGAGCACAACTTTATCCCACCCGATAGGAGTGAAGCTGCCCTGATATACAATGTAGTTAGAGTAGTGATGATCCGCGGGCTTGTGATCGTCTATGTCTGCTTGGCGCTCGGTCCATAATCGGCGAAAAGTAGCAGGACCACACAGGCCATCTGCCGGTAGCGCCTTTTCTTTTTGCCATTTTTTTATAGCGCGCACGAGCTTATCATCAAAGTATTTTTCACCAAACCATGTTGGATCCCATCCGAGCTTCGTGCCAGATGATTCATTATAAAAGTTCTTGTCTATGGGCATACACAGTTCTTCCTATTTATTTAATAATTCCTACAACATAATTATCAAGAATGACGTTTATTTTACCATTATTTATAGTTATTTCTTCAATCATGGATTTGTCGACAATTACAGATGCGCCATGTGCTATCTGATCTTTAAACCGAACATCCGCGGCGCAACTAACAACATTGGCAATACCATAACGCTCCTCGGTCGGCTTAAAATCATCCGGAAGCACAATACCGCTAAAAGTTTGTTTTATCACTTCTGGCACTTCAATTTGAATATAACGATTTACTGGTCTAAACATTTCCTACCTCTTGTTCTATAATTTTTTGTTGTCTTTTATATAAAGTCTCGCTCAAAAACACTTCCTCGTGAGTTTTACATTTTTTACAATACATACTCACATTAACATGGCCGCCAACCATCGCGCGGATGTTTCCAGTGGGGGTCCAATAACACTCGCCACCATCCTTGCGGCAGCGGCGTTGGAGAATCTTATTCTCCATCAAATGATTAAAATTCATATCTCACCTCAAATTGTACAACTATCATTTGTGCAGAACTTAGTTCCGCTACCACCCTCATTGCTATCAAATCGCTGAATAGGTGTTATATTCTTAATTAGTTTCTCGTATTTTTTCTTAGTGATAGGCTCATAAGGAGCCTGAACATACCCAGTTTCCTCATAGCGAAGAAACGAAACTGCTTTTAATCTAGTCTCATACATCTCTAATGCGTCCTTTAATTGATTAGCTTCTTCAGGCTTAAAAGTCACCGTAATAGACACCGAGTTATCGGCCCAGTAATGCTGGTATTGTGCTGCCATTTCCAGCTGTTCCCACATAGAAACAGATCTCTTTCCTTTTTGGAAGTACGGCTCGTGTACTGGAAACTCAACACAAATAGTATTAGGTGAATATTCATCGTCTTCCATATTATAACCCGCTTCTGTTAAAGTTTTAAGTAGAGGTGAATCTTTTGAGAATCTTATCCGTCTAATATAATACTCATCTTCTGGAAAGTGAATGCCAGGAGTAGAGCCATTGAGCAGAGACACCGTTCCCGATGGCTTGATGCTGGTAGTTCTAATGGACTTGGGAATACAAAGCCAGTTTGAGTACTCTTGGTCTAACTCGCGCACATACTCATACGCATTATCACACCAGTTGAGCATCTCGCGCTTGCCATGCTTGTTAAATGCCTGCACAACACCGGATTGGGACAGCCCGATGCGACGGTTCTTAAGCATCTTTGCGTTAGTTTCTGGCCAGTGTGTGTTAGAAAGTGTGATGGTCTTTCCATACAGATACGCAATCTTTAACGTTCTAAGATAATCTTCGTAATCATCATGCTTTGCGGGGAAAGTCTCCACAAGGCAACATAACTCAGCATCCTCAAGCTGTTGCTCGACACAGGGATTGAAGCCGGCTACGTTGATATCATCAAGGCGCGGGCCGTCCTTAAAGCGGCCACGCGTGCGGGCATTGTCTAACCAGATGTATCCTGGCTCTCCGTTCTTCTGTGATTGTTCTGCGTGCCAAGTATAATCCATACCGACTACAGCATTGAACGAGTTGTTGGAGCCCCATCGGTGATGGTAAAGCTTCTCTTGATCGTTCTTCATCTCAAGATACTGTCGATCGTCATAGGCGCCCATAGCAAGAGCAGCAGAACGACGAACATTGCCTGCGACCACACAACGGCCAATCAAGTTTTCTGTGTCTACGATATCCACGGAGGTAATAGGCTCACCAATCTTAGCTGAGTACAGTTCAGTGAGATTATCGTGAAGCTCTTTTAGGGGGCCGAAGCCCGAGGATGTTCCGCCAAATCCGCGAATTGGGGCGCCTTCCGGACGGATAGCTGAATAGTCGAATTTGGGAACCTTGCCTCCAAAGAAAAAACCATCCAGCAAAGAGTGAACCGAATCTACCCACCCTTCTCGCGAATCATCTATAACTAAGGTATCGTTGGTAAATTGAGGCTCTCGAATAGTGACTGTGTTTTCTCCCTCTGTATCAAAGCCCACGCCGATACCAACCATAAGGGCATCCATCATCCACGCAAAAAGATAGCCGCCCTTGGTGGCGAGATCTCGTGTAGAGCGGAAGGCGCAGTTAAATAAGCCGGCGGCGGTGCGCTCTTCTACAAATTTTGTGCCCATCATCCACAGCCCTCTCCCGGGGGGAGTCCACTTGAGATTAAACAAACGATCATAAGCATCCTTTGCGGTGCTCTGGGCCTTGCTGTCGATCCACTCTAACCCAAGAAGAAAAACATGCTGTTTTTGCATATTGAACATGCCTTCAATAACGCGGCGGCAGGTTTGCCACCATTCTTCAGATCCGGTGGCCTCTGGATCAAATTCGCTTAAACGTCTGGCGTATGTTCGCTTGAAGGTAACGTATCCCAACGGCCCCCATGGCACTTCAGCCTCTCTATAAGGGTCAATAAATGTATCTGATAGTCTAAATCGACGGATATTCTGAATTGTTCTCATTTGCGTTTTCCTTTTAATTTATTGTATTTTGCTGAAAGTAGTTGTTGTTGCGCTCTCGGTTCTAATACTACTGGATTAGACACTACTTGGCTATTGGGCACAGAAGTACCATTAATAGGCGCTGCAGGCAGGATTTTAATGTTAACATTTGAGGTATCCATAAAAATAGGAAATACCATTCCATCAGGGCCATTTCTATTCTTGGCAATAAAAATTTTACCCTTATTGTTCTGCTTGTCCTCGATCGTGCGAGACACCGAGAAGATGAAATCAGCCACGAAGCATTTGTTGAATGCTTCTGAAATCTGCTCCATCGTAATGACCTCGGCGCTCAATCCTGAGC